>MDTD01112953.1_pt1 | contig 29910 bp, 39 predicted proteins | sample 811221 | NCBI WGS metagenome assembly MDTD01 (sample SAMN05326646, study PRJNA326480) | marine metagenome | isolation source: seawater | place: Pacific Ocean: South West | collected 2011 | reverse complement strand
ACCTTTTACTATACGGACGTGCTGGTACAGGTAAAACCACTCTCGCCAAATTACTTGTTAATAATATAGATTGTGATTATCTATATATTAATGCATCCGATGAGAATAGTGTAGATGTAGTTCGTGAGAAAGTAAAGAACTTTGCATCAACACTTGGATTCAAAGAGATGAAAGTAATCATATTAGATGAGTGTGATTATATCACACCAAATGCACAGGCAGCATTAAGAAATCTAATGGAAACATTTAGTAAGAATTGTAGGTTTATCTTAACTTGTAATTATGTTGAGAGAATCATTGACCCAATTCAAAGTAGATGTCAATCGTTTCAGATTATACCACCAGATAGAAAAGAAGTTGCAGTACATCTAAATACCATCTTAACAAAAGAGGGTGTTAAATCAGATATCAATGATATCGTAACCATAGTTAATGGTGGTTTTCCTGATTTAAGAAGAGTAATCAATGCTGCACAAAGACAAGTGGTCAATGATGAGTTAGTTATTGATGAGGGTATGAGTATTCAGAATGATTACAAGAACCAAGTATTAGATATATTGAAAACACAAGATAAGAAGAATTCGTTTAAGAATATAAGACAAGTATTAGCAGATTCCAAAGTTACAGATTTTAGTGATTTGTTTAGATTGTTATTTGACACAGTCGATGATTGGGGTAGAGGACATGTAGCAGAATGTATATTGATTCTATCACAATACCAACAGAGTGATGCAGTAGTTGTAGATAAGGAGATTAACATTATGGCAATGTTTATAGAAATAATAGGGAAGATAAAATGAGTGACAGAAAATATCAAGAACCACCAAAACAAATAAGTATAGAAGATACAGAAACTATTCAATGTGAAGAGTGTGGAAACGCATCATTTATACAATCATTCTTTTTAAAAAGAATATCACCATTAGTATCACCGACGGGTAAAGAAGCAATCGTACCAATACAAGTATTTGCATGTGGTAATTGTGGTTCTATACCAAAGAATATGATGAGTCAAATTCAACAAGGTGATGCTTAGTAAACAAATTAGATTTAGAAGACCATGTAATGGTGTATGGAACATAGAAGAGTTACCACCTGGTTGGAGTTTTCATACAGAAGAACCTACTATAGAATTAGTAGAATCGGCACTATTATCATTTCATAAAGATATTGGTAATTATGATGGTATGTGGAACATAGATGATTATTTGTGGAGAATAGAAAATGGTAGAAAATTTCATTACTTAATTGAAGATAATGAAATAATAGGATTTGTATGGCAATCACCAAATGGAGAAGTATTAAAATATTGGGATGAAAATGGTTCACCAGCTTTTGATTCACCAAGTTGTGGTTATGATTCTGAAGTAATGAGTGTTGGTGAAAATAATAGTTATGCATATAATACATGGATTACTAAAAAACATCGTGGTTTAGGTATACATTTAAATCTTCGTTCATTTAGAGAGATGGAAAGAATTGGTAAAGATTCTATAATACATGATGTTGAGATTTGGAATAAATATACTATAGTTCATTGTATAAAAAGTTTAAAATCAGACATCATAGATTTTTTAGAGAGATGATATTTATAGATAGGAGAAATTAATGTCCATAATAAATTATTCACAAAAAACAAGCGTAGAAAACAATTTAAAAGAAGTATGTAATACAATCACAGGTAGTGCAGGTGGTTGGCCATCAAATACTCACGCAGGTATCTTACAATGTTATGATTTTACAATTGAAGAAACCACAAATGATTTAAAGATTTATGAGTACAACACGAATATTATGTATTCTGCTGCAGAGACTTTATTTAGTGATTTACCAAATGATATCACTACTTATGTAGCATCAAAGGGGTATGATAATGTGGTGGTATATGGTAGTACTGAATTCGATATACAGAATCCAGGTCCAGCAAATGCATTAGCATTATCCTCAAGTTTTGCTGCACAGAACATTAGTTCTTCTTTTAATTATGTAGATAGTGCTCAGTATTTAGCAATGAGAGGGGATTCAAATGAATCAAACACTTTCCATTTGTTTATACAATCACCAACACATACTGATGATAACATACATAAAATGGTTAGTGGTTCATGGAACAAGAGTCATTTCAGAACTTTTCTGGCAAGTTCCAATCATAGTGATTATCTTATTGATTCATTTAATTCATCATCGATATCTAATAATGTAGGTGATTATCCAGATTATGTTGTAAAAACCAATACAGGTGATGCATCATTTTATGGATTTGATACATCAATTCATTTTAATTCATATCTTACAGATTATGAACAAAATATTGTAGATAGTGGTAGTTGGACTGACCCAGAAGAGGGTGAACAATATTGGGAAATAATGACAGACCCAACAAGTAGTATGGCATTTTGGTATGATTATGATATACAGACTGGATATGATAAATATACAGAAAAATATATAATCTCTTCTGGTAGTGTTGATGGTACACGAAGATTTTTAGGTAATGGTAGAGCAGTTTATTTATCAACACCAACGGAAGTTCTAACTATTGGTTCTTATTTTGATAGTAAGTTTGCATTACTAAAACCACCCGCAGGTACTATTACTGAAGATACTCGTAATTATACTTGGAATATAAAAGGATACAATGGGCCTTCAACACCACAAGGTACAAACATTCGTATGTATGATGGTAGTACAAAGGCAGTTGAAAATGTTGCAGTTGGTGATGTTGTTAAATCATACTATCCAATTGGGATGTCAATGAATGATATTGATTTTTTTGGATACTCAACAAATGATTTAAGTGGTAGTTATGCAAGTGGTTCTGTAGTTGTGGGAACTTATAGTAGAAATGAAAAAGAGTATAATTTATTAAATGGTAGTATTAAAATACCTGAACTTGCATCTATATTTGTAAACAAATTAGGTGTTGGTCATTATAAATTTATAAAAGGATATGAAGTAGAAGTAGGAGATGAGTTATATAAACACGATGGTAGTTGGGTAGAAGTAACTTCAGCTGCTCGTCAATCAAGTGCAACCACATTTTACTCATTAGATGTAGAGGATATTGATACTTACTTTTCAAGTGATATATTAGTTCATAATTTACCAAAGAAGTAATGAAAAAAAATGATGATTTTAGGTTTTATGTACAGATTCCGAACTTCTTAACTTCGGAAAAATGTCAAGAAATTATAGATGCCATTAATGATAATGAAAAACTTGTTGATGGTTGTGTTTCAGATGATTCAACAGAACATCGTGAAAATACTATAATACCTGAAGTAAGAATCACAAAAGAATCTTATCTCTTAGAACAACCACAAGATTATAATAACAGAGCAATACCAGAGTTAGATTGGAATTGGTTATCTGATAAAATGTTTCAAATGGTTCAGTTAGTTAACGATAAATCTTTCAAGTTTGATATACAAGAAATAGATAAAGAGTTAAAGTATATTGAGTATGGTTTTGGTGGACACTATAACTGGCACATGGATTTAAATCCAACGGATAGTAATACAAGAAAACTAACCGCAGTGGTACAATTGAATGATGAGTACGAGGGTGGTTACTTAGAGTTTGGTGTACAAGATAGAAAAGGAGAATGGTTTAAAGTTCCAAAGATGAAAGGAAGTATAACTATTTTTCCATGTTTCTTATCACATAGAGTATCACCAGTAACTAAAGGTAGAAGACATGTGGTTCAAGAATTATATTTAGGGGATGCGTTTGTTTAAAGAAAACAAATTATTTAAATGGTATTTAGAACGAAAAGGTTTTTTGACTCAAGAAGAGTGTGATAATATAATATCAGAAATTAAATCACAAGGTACACTCAAGGTAAAAGAAAATGGTTGGGATGATGTACCTAATGGTAAATTTGTTAAGTTAGATAATCAAAAACTTTCTGATAGTATTTTTAAGTGTGTTAAACTTGCAAATGATTTAAGTTTTAAATTAGATATAAGTGGTGTTCAAGGTTGTTATGGTAAAGAATATTATTGGAATACTTTTGAGGAATCAGAAACATTACATTGTGATATTCAACCAGGTGATATAACTAATACTGCAACTAAAATTACCACGATATTATTTCTGAATGATAATTACAAAGGTGGAGAGTTACAGATTTGGGATACTAAAGTAAAACCAGAGGTTGGTAAATTAATTATGTTTCCATCATTTGCTGGACACAAAGTTAAAAACTTTACTACTAACGATAGATATGTTGTAGTTACATTTATAGGTGGTAATCATTATGTATGATAAAAATGAAACATTTGAATTTGTTATTTACAAAGAAAATTTCTTGAGTGATAAAGAGTGCGATGAACTAATAAAAACACTCGATACAGAGGAACTAACAGATGGTGAGTTGGTTGGTGATTACGAGGGTAATGTTGTCAATAAAAATGTTAGACAAACACTTAACATAGATTTTCACGATGAGAATTTATTCAAAAGATTAAATGGTGCAATCAATGTTGCAAACACACAATACTTTAAATATGATATAAATAGTATAGATGTACTTAGATTCTTAAAGTATGGAATCGGTGGAACTTATAACTGGCATACAGATTATGGTAGACACGAATGTTCTATGAGAAAACTCACTGCAATCATTCAATTATCAAATGGTGATGATTACGAGGGTGGTGATTTTGAATTTGGTATCACTAATACAGAGGGTACAGGTTTGATTACAGGTAACCGAACTAAAGGTTGTTTGTTAGTATTCCCATCATTCTTATCACATAGAGTTGCACCAATCACAAAAGGTATGCGATATTCCATCATAACTTGGATGGAAGGCAATACATTCAAATGAAGATAGCATTATGTTTGTGTCCACAATGGTCATTGATAACACCATCGTTTGCACTTGGTAGTTTATCTGCTGCATTAGAACATGATGGACATGAAACTGAACAGATAGATTTGAATTTATTATCTGCATACTATCTTGGAAATGAAAGAGAATTGTTTTGGAGATTCTCTCATACAGAAGGTCCAATCATGGATGGTAGAAAACTACAACAAAATCTTGAAGATGTTGTTAAAATATTTGAAAAGTTTTGGGATAGTTGGATTGATAAAATGTCAAAGTTTGATGCAGTATGTTTCACCACATATGAAACCAATATATTAATAACAGATTATATCGCTAGAAAAATAAAACAAGTAAATCCTAAAGTACAGATTTGGTATGGTGGACCGCATTGTATTGATTCAGAAAAAGGTGGATTAGTTGCAACAAAAGATGGTAAAAAATATTACAGAGAGTTTGTAGATGTAGGTTGTGGATTAAATGAGGGTGAAATAATAATAAGAGATTTAGCAAATAGTTATGAACTCAGTCAAAACTATGATGGTGTAAAAGGTGTTTGGATATGGGATAGAATAACACCAAGTTTCCCTACTGCATTACCAGAGGGTAGAAGTGGTAGAAAACCAGTCTATGGTGGACAATCACAAATAGTAAATATGAATGATTTGATACCACCTAAATGGGATTCCAATACTATGGAGTTGTATAGAAACCTAAACAAAGAAACATCACTTATGATACCAATACAAACTGCACGAGGTTGTACATTCAAATGTACTTTCTGTCAAGAGACGAGATTATACAGACATAAATCTGCAGAAAAAATTAGAGATGATATAAAACAATTGTATGAGGAACATGGAGTAGAACAATTCTGGTTTGTAGATTCACTAATGAATGGTTCTATAAAACAATTTTCAAAGGTTATTGATTTAATACACGAACTACCTTACGATATAAAGTGGGGTGGGTATTGTAGAACATCTAAAAAGATGGATGATAAAATGATGAAGAAGGCAGCAGAGAGTGGTTTGAAATGGATGGAAGTTGGTGTAGAAAGTGGAGTAAATAAAATTTTAGGATTGATGGAAAAGGGACAAACTACAGATGATATAGAACAAGTGATGAGAACTACACACAATAATAATATAGGATTATCTATCAATTGGATACCAGCATTTCCACAAGAAAACTCAATGGATTTTTTACAGAACCTACATTTTTTATATAAGAACTCAAGTTACATCAGTAATACAACGGATGTTCCTATGGGATTTTCTGAGTACAACAAGAATTTAAGATACTTGAGTAGAGTTAGTTTGATGTTACCAACACAATTATATGAGGGAACACCATTAGAGGTTCACAAATCGGATTATGATATTGCTGATAATGATTTTTTAGAGAAGTGGGTTAGTAATGATTTTAGAAATAATGCACTAAATAGAACTGCAAGAACACAATTAACAAAATTATTATTAGAGATTTTAGATGTAGAACACTCTACACACGAACCACATCAGATACAAATAGAAACAATGGATTTTTATGGTAAACCAAGTAATATAGATTTTAGTTCATGTTGGTTGAACTTTGCAAACGAAAATATTGTAATTAAAGATAAAAAGAAAAGTGTTATACAATCAGTAGTGGATGATGTAAAAGTTTGGTTGTGGTTATTATATAAAATAAAAGGTGATTATGATATTAAATTTAAGGCAAAAGGATTATTAGTTACAGGTAATGATATCACTAATGCAGATTTTAATTATGATGTGTTTATGTCAGTTAGAGATGGGAAATATAATTTGGTGATAAACCAATTATTAAAATCAGAAGAGATGAACTATACAGATAATTGTGTTGAGTTCGGAGATTTTAATATGGTTGGTGAGAGTAGAGGTACAAACTATTTGGATACACAAGATTACAAAAAATACAGGCGTTCATATCCAAGAACACCACATACGAATCGATATTAAAAATAATACACTTTCATGAAAAACTAAACTATTTATATTAAAGGTTTCAAAAATGTCTAAGAGTTTATTCGACCACATAAAACAAATTACAAATGTACAGAATCCAATGTATTGGGAATCACTTGATGATGGTGATAAGAAGACATGGAGTAACTATATGGTTCATCGTTTTCTTAGTATGAAACCAGAATGGATTCAGGTTGTAAATGAAATACAAAAGTTTTGGGAGTTGGCACCTAAAAATGTTTATCAGTTTTATATAGATATTATACCAAAGGGTAGAACATTCTTAAGATATGTAAAATCGAAAAAGAAATCAAAAGTAGAAAAGTGGGCAATGGAACACCTAACTGATTACTTTGAATGTAGTACAAGAGAAGTGGAAGAACACTTAGAAATATTAACCAAAGAACAAGTTACCACAATCATTATGAAGTATGGTGTGGATGACAAACAATTGAAGAAAATATGGAGCAAGTAATGAGTTATAGAAAAGAAGAACAATTTTTTATGAAAGAAATGGAGTGGGGTGTTAACTCACAAACTAATACCACTTATATGAATTTTGAATTTGATATTGATTCACTATATACAACAATAGTTAAATGCGATTATCTCATGAGAACTAATCCACAAGAAGATATAAATTTAAATATTGCTTCTTATGGTGGTGATGTTTATACTATGTTAGGGTTGGTAGATTATATTAGAAGTTTACCAGTAAAAGTAAATACACATTGTGTTGGAACTTGTATGAGTGCTGCATCAGTTTTATTAGCAAGTGGTACAGGTGAAAGAACAATGACAAAACATGCGACTGTTATGGTACATGAGGGTTCTGCAATTGAGACTGGTAAAGTTGGTGATGTTATGAAAGGTGTTGACCACTTAAAAGAATTACAGAAAGAAATCAACAAGTTGATGGGTGAAATAACAAATCAAGATGCAAGGTTTTGGGAACTCACACAAAGAAACGACACTTATTTAAATGCACAACAATGTTTAGAGTATGGTATCATCGATAAAATTATCTAAACCAATCAATAATAAACCAGTATTTGATGGTATGTATGTACCTATAAATTTAGATGAAATTTATGACGATATAATTCAGAGAAAAGATGAAATATATCCACCTGATACTGAAGATTACATTAAAGCAGATTGGGAACACTATCATGATAATATGATACTTGATAGGTTTCCAAGTTTAGTGTTCGTGGTTTATTTAATTAAAGGTTGTTTAGAAAATATCGGTGTAGATTATGAAGATTATTATTTCAAGAGTTGGATTAACATCTGGCCAAAGGGACAATCAATCGGAATACATAATCACAATGGTGATTGGCATGGTAATTATGTTATAAGGGATACAAAGACTTCTACATTCTATATGGATGATGAAACTAAAGAAGTTAGAGAGTTCAAAAACTTTAATGGACATTTTATAATGATGGATTCAGATGTAAAACATTGGGCATCACATAATCCCACAAATGAATTTAGAGTTAGTACTGCATTTAATCTTATGAAAGAAGAAGATTTAAGAGATGAAGAAAGAAAAGTTTCAATAAAAATGAAAAAAATACTTGACAAGTATGGCCAAAATGTGTTATATTAAAGGGTATTAAATTGGAGAAAAATATGGCAAAGGTTATAAAAGATAATCCCACATCTACAGAACACGAATATGATGTTGTAGAGATGATGGAAAGAGAGTGGCCAGAAATGACCACAGAGTTCAAAAGGATTCAAGCAGAACAATATAAGTTGTTCTTGCATAAACAACATGATTATGGGCCAGGTAATATATCAGTAGGTACAAACTTACAAACAGCAGATGAGGTTCATTTATCACTTACAGGTTTGTGGTTTAGGATGAATGATAAATTACAGAGATTGAAAACACTACTACTAAGTGGTAGGAAGAATGCAGTTGAGGGTGAACCGATGGAAGATGCGTATCTCGATGTAAGTAATTATGGTATCATGGCAACAATAGTAGGTAGAGGAAAATGGGGAAAATAAGTTACTCACAATTTTCCAAATGGGATAAATGTCCTTATACTTGGAAGTTAGATTATGTAGATAAAGAGAAAACCTTTATTGGTAATATCTACACATTATTTGGTACTGCAGTACATGAAACTATTCAAGCATATTTAGTATGTTATTATGAGAGGACAATCAAAGAGGCAGATAATCTACCACTAAGAGATATTCTACAATACAGAATGGAAGAGAACTATAAGATTGCCAAAGACCAATATGGTGATGAGTTCGAAGTAACATTAGAAGAAATGAAAGAGTTCTTTAATGATGGGTGTAAGATTGTAGATGAGTTTCTAAAAAGAAAATCTAGTCATTTCCCAAAGAAAAATACTGAGTTGGTTGGTATTGAGGTTTCACTAAATTATGATTTACCTAAGAGTATGAAGTTTGTTGGATTTATGGATGTAGTTCTACATAATAAACAGACAGGTCGTATCAAGATTATTGATATCAAAACTGCTACTATGGGTTGGAACAAGTATCAGAAAGCAGATAAGAACAAAACTAATCAGTTGTTGTTATACAAACAATTCTTTTCTAAAGAGAAAGAAATTCCTATCGATAAAATAGATGTTGAATATTTAATATTGAAGAGAAAATTGTATGAGAACATACAATATCCTCAGAAGAGAATACAAGTGTTTTCACCAGCTAGTGGTAAACCAAGTGTGAATAAGGTTCTAACAAGATTACAAGAATTCATTGATGAATGTTATGATGATGATGGTAAGATTATTGCTAACGAGTATGAGAAATGTGCAAAACACAAAAAGTGTATCCTTTGTAAAGACCTTTAGGAGATTGATATGATAACACCAACAGTCAGATTCTATTTACCAGATGTATTAGAGTATGGAAATATAAATAAAATATCAGAGATATTAAATCATACTCACTCACATAGAGTATTTTTTTGGTATGAGAAGAATGAGTTAAATCAAAAGCAACTAAAAGAATTTGTAGATGAATGGGAAAGTGTGAAACACCAAAATTATAAAACTCACATACAACCACAATATTATGATTTACAAAGGGATTTTATTTGGTATGATTTTATGCCAATATCTAAACTATCAGATTACTCACCACAATACTTTAGATTTTGTTGGCAGTATAATTTACCTAATGCAATAGAAAAGGGATTGATAGAATTTAAAAACACATACGATTTTGTTACTGATTCACAACAACCACAAAAGAAACAAAAGAGAAACGATGGCGAAGATAGCAATTATAGGTAGTAGAGGATATACAAATAAAAGAAAGATAAGAGAGTTTATCTTCAAGTTAAAAGAACAAGTTGGTAGTGAATTAGAAATAGTAAGTGGTGGAGCAAAAGATGGAGCAGATAAATATGCAAAAAAATTCTCTCTTGATTTTGATGTAAAGTATTCAGAGTTTCCTGCATACCACGAACCACATAATATACATTGTGTATTAGAATCATTTAGATATGGTAAACAATACAATGTGGGACATTATCATAGAAGAAACAAAGATTTAGTAGAATATTCTGATAAAATAGTGGCTTTTTGTACTGATGGAGTGGTTACAAATGGTACATTATCTGCTTTGAAACACGCAGAAAAAATTAATAAAAAATCAATTATTATTGATTAAAGTTATATTTATATATACATATATACAACAACAGAGGTTAAATTATGGATGAAGTTAAATTGACTTCGGTCAAAGTTATAACGGAGTTATATAAAAAGTTCAAGAACAAAACGATAGATGAAGAGTTCTCACTACAAAAGTTAGTAAACAGAACTCTCGACAAGTTCGTCCACGATGAAGATTTTTATGAAGAGATTATAAAACATGAGAATCTACATCAAAGTGGGAGTAAATTTTAATATTAACAATAAGGGTTATAAATGGGACAAGTTAAATTACCAAAACTAAAATCAGTCAAAGCAAGACCGAAGAAGAAAAAGATATTATTGTTATCAGATGACTTAAGAATGTCAAGTGGTGTAGGTACAATGTCAAGAGAGATTGTGATGGGTACACTTGATAAATACGATTGGGTTCAAATTGGGGGTGCAGTAAAACATCCTGATGAGGGTAAAACAATCGATATGTGTGAGGCAGTAAGAAAAGATTATGGAATAGAAGATGGTTATCTAAAAGTATATCCGGTTAGTGGGTATGGTAATCCAGATATGTTAAGACAAGTTATGGATATTGAGAAACCAGATGCTATTTTACACTATACAGACCCAAGATTTTGGGGATGGTTATATCACATGGAACATGAGTTGAGACAAAACATTCCAATATTTTATTACAATATATGGGATGATTGGCCAGCACCACAATACAATGAGTTTTTCTATGAAAGTTGTGATTTGATTATGAATATTTCAAAACAAACACATGCAATAGTAAATGAGGTTGCAAAGAAGAAACCAAGAACAGATTGGGATTGTACTTATGTACCACATGGTATCAACGAAAATGATTTCTATCCAATTACGGATGAGAAACAAATCTTAGAAATGAATAAATTCAAAAGACAAATCATTGGTAATGCACCAACAGATTTTATTCTACTATATGTTAATAGAAATATTCGTAGAAAAATGATTGGTGATTGTTTGTTGGCTTTCAAAACATTTCGTGACCAGTTACCAAAGGAACAACGAGATAAGGTTGCATATATTATGCATACACAACCAATTGACCAACATGGTACAAACCTACCACATTTGATTGAGGATTTAATGCCAGAATGTAGAGTTTATTTTAGTAATAGTAAACTTGATAATAAACAAATGAATTTCTTATACAATCTTTCTGATTGTACGATGAACATAGCATCTAACGAGGGATTCGGATTGGGTACTTGTGAATCTTTGATGGCAGGAACACCTATCATTGTTAATGTTACAGGTGGTATGCAAGACCAGTGTGGGTTCAAAATCAAGGATAAGTTTTTAACACCTGAAGATTATAAGGAAATAAAATCCTTACATGATTGGAAGAAATGGGAACACAATGCAGAACTATCTTGGGGTGAGTGGGTAAAACCAGTATGGCCAAGAACTCGTTCTTTAATGGGTTCAGTTCCAACACCATATATTATGGATGATAGATGTGATTGGGAAGATGCAGGAAACGCTATCAAAGAATGGTATGAGATGGGTAAGGAATCAAGAGACGAGTGTGGTATGAAAGGACACGAGTTTGTTTGTAGTGATGATGCAAATATGAGTGCTCGTGCAATGTGTGGTTTATTCATAGACCACATGGAAACTGCATGGAAGAAGTGGGAACCAAAGAACAAGATTAATGTTTATAAAGCGTGAGGGATAAATGAGTAAACCATTAGTATTAGTAACAGCACCAGTAAAAACTCGTAGTGGATACGGAAATCATTCACGAGATATTTGTACTGCTCTGATTAATTCAGATAAGTATGATGTTATGATTAATAATTGTAGATGGGGTAATACACCAATGACTGCGTTAGAAGTGGGTAATCCACATCATGATGCAATAAGAGCAAGATTATTAACTAATCCACAATTACCAAAACAACCAGATTTACATATTCACATCGTGATACCAAATGAATTTCAACCAGCAGGAAAGAAAAACATAGGTATTACTGCAGGAATAGAAACAACAATACCAATACCACAATGGTTGGATGGTGCTAACAGAATGGATAAGGTATTGTTTACATCTAAATTTACAGAGGATGTATTTAAGAATGCAGAGTTTGAGGAACAAGGTAAGAATAGAATTGCAAAGTTCAACAAACCATCAATGGCTTTGTTTGAGGGATTTGACCCAAATGTATACAAAGAAACAAGAGAATTTTCTGATGAGGTAAAGGATGTTTTCAGTAAGATTGATAGTAATTGGAACTTCTTATTTGTTGGACATTGGTTAAGTGGTAAGTTAGGACAGGATAGAAAAGATACTGGTATGATGGTTAAGGTATTTTTAGAATCATTTAAGAATCAAAAAAACCCACCTGGATTAATTCTAAAATCAAGTGGTGCAGATTTCAGTATCTTAGATAGAGAAGAGATACTAAAGAAGATTACTGATATCAAAAGAAGTGTTAACGGAGTGTTACCACCTATTTATTTGATACATGGAGATTTTACTGATTCACAAATGAATGAATTATATAATCAACCAAAAGTAAAAGCACATCTAACTTTCACTCATGGTGAGGGATTTGGTAGACCTTTGTTAGAAGCAACACAAAGTGGTAAACCAGTAATCGCACCTGATTGGAGTGGACAAGTTGATTTCTTAGATAAGAACTATGCTGTATTACTACAAGGTAGTTTAACTCAAGTACCAGAGGGTGCTTTTGCTGAACAAGTATTTTTTAAATCACCTGAAAATAAATGGTTCACAGTCAATTATAATGTTGCCTCACAAGTGATGAAAGATGTACATAAAAACTATACTAAATATTTAGTAAAGAGTAAACAATTACAAGTATTGACTTCTAAAAAATTCAACCTACACAAAATGCAAGAGTTGTTAATTCGTGAGGTGGATGATGTACTGAAAGATGTACCGAAAGAAGTAAAGTTAAAATTACCAAAACTGAAAAAGGTGTAAGATGGCAGAAGTAAAAATAAGTTGTCCAAATTGTTTCAATAGTGAAAGGTGTTTTGAAGATACACAAGAACAAGATGGTAAATCATTTAGTTCCTATATGTGTTTTAATTGTGGGTTCACAAGTAATTCAGCATACAAGTGGGAATCACCTGAACTTAAACAAGCACAAGTTGGTGCAACACAATTAATGAATGATATCGCATTGTTTGATGAAGAGAGAGAAATAGTTTGGTTTCCATCAGTATTAAACATGGGTAAGTTTGGAGTAGTTTATCCAGAGGGAACTAAAAACAATTGGGTATATAAACTTGCAGAGGTTAGACCACTAACAGACTTAGAAAAGAAAGACGATAAGTATGATGGTCATGATAATATATTGGATGTTGAAAATGCAAAAACTTATGGACAATATGAGTTTTTAGATGCGTGTAAAGAAATGGGAATCATTAAGGAACTTGATTAATGGCACTAAGAAATACCGCATGGCATCAAGTTGAACCAGGTCAGATTGTATCTTTCTTATACAAAGGACAGGATTCTAATCGTGCAGTTAAGAGAACTATATTAGTTCTAAATCCTAATCTAAGATACAGAAAGAAATCCACTAAGAGAGTTAAGAGTTTTGTAGTTGGGTTACAATTAGATACTGCAATCACACCACCAATAACAGAAACAAAACTTGAGAATCTATTTGGAAAGATAGGTGGATTAGAAATAGAAGAGGGTGCAATATCAGCAGATTTAAAAGATAGAATGACACCTGCAGATACCACAAGAATATACAGAAAACTAAAGAACTTAGTTAGTAAGTACAATAACTATCGTACATTCAGTAGAAGAATGTGCTTAAAACGAAGAGTATATCTCGAAATCGATTACAGAAAGATTCCAAAAGATACTTTAGACAAGTTTAATAAAGAGATGAGTAATAAATTATCAAATGTTTTCGAGGACAATGATGAAGATTAGTTATGGTATTACTGTCCATAATGAACACGAAGAACTTGACAATCTATTAGAACTATTATCTGAAAACATAGATACAGAGGATGAGATAGTTGTAGTTGATGATTTTTCAGATGAAAAAACTCAAAAGGTTATTAAACAATACGATGTAATACATCATCAAAGAAAACTTGCTGGTGATTTTGCATCACATAAAAACTTTGTTATTGAAAAATGTAGTGGTGATTATATATTTCACATTGATGCAGATGAGTATCCAAATTCTATACTACTACAACAATTAAAAGATATACTAAAAATAAATCAAGTTGATTTGATTTGGGTTCCAAGAGTTAATACTGTCGATGGTATAACTGATGAACACATAAGACAATGGGGTTGGAGACAAACAGAACAAGGTTGGATAAATTATCCAGATTATCAAAGTAGAGTGTTTAAAAATAATGAAACTATTCGTTGGGTTAGACCAGTACATGAACAAATACAAGGTGCCAAAACATACGCACATCTACCACCACACGAGGAGTTGAGTTTATTTCACCCAAAAACAATTCAGAAACAAGAATCACAAAATCAATTATATTCTAACATACTATCATGATTAAAATAAAAATACACAATCCAAAAGAGGATAGAAACGAACCTACATTCAGAGTGATGTTAGCAGTACAACATTACTTTAGAGAGATTGGTATCGATTTTACAACATCAAATGACTATGATTTTTTGTTCATTGGTATGAATGATTTTATAAATAAGAAATGGTCAATAGAAGAAAGTATAGAGTGGGGTAGTGAAAATGTAGAAAGACTTGGTGAGAATGGTGATTACTTTTTATTTGATGGTTCTGATTCTACATCTATAATGGGTGGTGTAGAGGTTATGAGAAACACTAATCCTATATACTACATCAAGAATCAATTCTTAGACTTCGATTTATATAATAAACCATGTAGCTTTGGTAGATGGTTTTGGGGTGAGGGTGATAATAATCAGAGTTATGATTTAACAGAAGAAGATAGAAGTAAAATGAAATTGAGTGGGTGGAATCTTGGACACTTACAAGGACATTTATTTGAGAAAGATATTCCAAGAGTTAGTTCCAAATCAATCGATGTATGTGCAATCTTTCAAGCAGAACATCGAGAAAACTATGAACATACATTTAGAAATGATATTCCCTATACAAAACATAGAAAAGGTGTTTGGAACACTCTTGATAAAAAGTTTAATTCTATAACTGATAAACTACCTTACCAAGAGTACATTACTAAACTGCGTGATTCTAAAGTTGCAATATCACCTTTTGGTATGGGAGAGATTTGTTTCAGAGATTTTGAAGTTATGGCATTGAAAAGTATTTTGATAAAACCAGACATGAAGATTGTAAATACAAAACCAAATATTTACATCGATGGTGAAACTTATCATAGTGTAAAGTATGATTGGTCTAATTTAAATGAAGTAATAGAAAATGTTTTAGATAAGAGTGTGGATTCAGTACAAAAGTATCGTGAGTTATATGATACAAAACATTACATTCTACATTATTATGAAATGTTAAAAAACTTAAATGGAGTTGAAACAGAATGAAAATATTAATCACAGGCGTATTAGGAGTAGTTGGTTCTAAGTTAGAAGAAGTTTTACTACATAGAGGACACAAAGTATTTGGTGTAGATTTAATGCATCAACCAAGAAAGTATGGACATGGTTTGGGTAAGGTAGAGGATGATAATTATTTCAGATGTGATATTGGTGATTACAGACAAATAGAAACCGTCATACGATATGTAAAACCAGATTTAGTTTACAATTGTGCTGCAGAGTTTGGTAGGTGGAATGGTGAACACTTTTATGAAAAGGTTTGGAAAACAAATGCAGTAGGTACAAAGAATATCATAAGGTTACAAGAGGAACTTGGATTCAAGTTGGTTCACACTTCTACTTCTGAGGTGTATGGTGATTACCAAGATGTTATGTATGAGGATGTGATTGATAATATTGCGATACACCAGATGAATGATTATGCTATGTCTAAAAGAGTAAACGAAATGCAAATCAAAAACTCACAAACACAATTTGATACACAAAGTGTTGTTGTTAGAATATTCAATACCTATGGAGATGGTGAGTGGTATCATCCATTTAGAAGTGTTAATTGTACATTTACATATAAGTTACTACATGGATTACCAATCGTAGTTCATAGAGGACATACAAGAACGAGTACATATGTTTATGATTGTGTAAACACACTTGCAAACATTAGTGATAATTTTGTGAATGGTCAAGTATATAACATTGCAAGTAATACATTACATACAATAGAAGAGTTAGCAGATTTGATTGTAAAACATACAGGTGCAGATAAAGATTTAGTAACCTATGCTGATAGTGAAATACTAACCACTAAAGATAAGAAAGTAAATGTGGACAAGGCAATAAGAGATTTGAATCATAGTAATTCTATTGATTTAGATGAGGGTGTAAGAAGAACTATAAGATGGATGCATGAATACTATGGGTAATTTTTGGAAAGATATTTGGGATAGTAAAGGTAGGAGTCTTAGTAAAGATTTACTATGGTTGTGTGGTAGAGAACACCTAAATATAAAATGGGATAGTAAAAGAGAATCTGGTGTGATAAGAGATTTACTGAAACTACAATCTACTGATAAAGTATTAGAAGTTGGTTGTGGTGCAGGATATCTATCAAGAGAGTTCAAAGGATTTGATTTCAAAGGTGTGGATTACTCTGAACCATTGATTAATAAACACAAGGAATTATTCCCATCACATGATGTACAAACATCAGAATCTGCAAACTTACCATTTGAAGATAAACAATTTGATGTGTTGTATTGTTCTGGTACATTTCAGTATTTACCAAATGAAGAGTATTGTAGAAAATCAATTGAAGAGTTTATTAGAGTAACTAAGAGAGCAGTATTGATTTTGGATATCAAGGTAGAACCTACTAATCCTAATCATTATTGTTTACCAAAAGAATCTTTTGAAGAGTATGGATTTAAAATTTATGATGGAACTTATGAAGAGTTACATCCTAATTACAACGCGTTATTGGAGTTAAAATGATTTGGAGTGAGATAGTTTGTTTAGGTGATTCATTAACATATGGTGCAAGAGACCCATACAAGAGGAGTTTTCCTGCAGAGTTGAGTAAAATGTTATCAGATGAAACTGGTGAATTTTATTACTGCCATAATTTTGGAATCAATGGTGAAACAAGTTCTGATTTACAGAAACGAGCATGGGGTAATATCAGTTCAAGAAGTAATGCCAAAATATTATTATTATTGATTGGTACAAATGACACACAAATAAAAACACCACCACATATCTACGAGGATAATATCAGACAGATAGTAAATGTTGCAAGGGTTCATGGTATGTATGTTATAGTTGGAACATTACCACCATTAGGATTCACACCATTGTATTTATCTACAGATTACATTGACAAATACAACAGAGTTTTATTTAAGTTAGGTAAAGAGATGGGATTTGATATTTGTGATTTAGATGATTTACCTACAGATTATTTGGTTGATGGATGTCATTTTTCACACGATGGAAATTTAGAGGTTGCAAAAAGATTTAAAGAAGCAATTTATCAGGCAAAGAGATGAAAAAAATAATTCATATCATAGGTGCAAGACCAAATTTCATAAAGGCAGCACCATTGATAAAACAATTAAATACATACGATGTAATTAATTTAGTTTTACATACTGGTCAACATTATGATAAAAATATGTCAGAGGTATTCTTTGAAGATTTAGAAATACCAAAACCAGATTTCATGTTAAGTACAGGTGGTGGTTCACACACAAAACAAACTGCAAAGATGATGATTGATATCGAAGAAGTATTTGTGAGAGAAAAACCACATATGGTTGTAGTTTATGGTGATGTAAATAGTTGTATTGCTGCAACACTTGTTGCATCTAAATTACATTTGGATTATGATATAGATAAGATTGAAGTAGTTCATGTAGAATCTGGTTTAAGAAGTAATGATAGAACTATGCCAGAAGAGTTAAACAGAATAGTTACAGATGATTTAGCAGACCATTTGTTTGTAACTTGTGAAGATGTTTATGAAGAACTAAAAAGAATAGGTACAGAGAACATTTATTTCACAGGTAACACCATGATTGATTCATTGGTTCAGTTACAACATAAGTTTGATGAATCAACAATATTAGATGATTTAGGATTGGATGAGTATTGTTTGATAACATTACATAGACCATACAATGTAGATACCAAAGATAGGTTGAAAAGATTAATGGATACGATTGTAGAGTTGAATAAAAAAACAAAGGTTGTGTTTCCAATACATCCAAGAACAAGAAATAAGTTACATCAGTTTGGTATTTTAGAAGAAATAAAACAATTAGATATACTAATAGAACCACAAGGCTATATTGATTTTATGTGTCTACAAAAGAATGCAAAGTTTATTGTTACTGATAGTGGTGGGATACAAGAAGAATCATCATTCTTTAATGTTCCTTGTTTAACTGCAAGAGATAATACGGAAAGACCAATCACTATAACACAAGGAACTAATAAACTGATAGGTACAACCTACGAAAATATTTTAGATGAGGTAGATAATATTGATTACGATAGAAAATCTACAATTAAGAATTGGGATGGTATTGCTGCTGTTAGAGGAAGTAAGGTGATATGGGATATAATAGAAACTTCGTTGTAATGTTTAACACCATGAACTACTATCCTATGTTCAAGAGTTGTCAGTATAAATATTCTAAAGCAAATCATAAAGATGTGATGGTATTGAATGTAGATATAAACTCAACAGAAAAAAATAAAAAGGTAGGTATAGAAACTTGTGATGAGTTGGGTATACATTTCGTGAATCCAAATCAAAATTATGTTGGTAATCAGTTTGGTGTAAAAGCAGTTGATGATTATTTAACACAAAATAATATTGATTCAGATTGGATTGTATACTTTGAACACGATGTTATTCCAATGGAATCTAACTTTTGGGATAGATTGGATGAAAGTTTAGAGAAGATAGATACAGATAAAGTTTCTATGTTCAGTCCTAATTCTATTATGGATTACAAAGTTGCACAAAAAACTATAGGTAGTGATGATATTATTCAAAGAAGAAAAACCAAAACAAGAACTGCAAGAGGTAATTTATTGACTGGTATTTTAGAAAATCCACAAGGTGGTTGGTATAGTCAATTACCAGATGAGTGGTATGAGAAAGAACACTTCTTTGTTGAATCACCATATTGGACTTGTGTTGGATTTAACAGAAAGTTATTTAGAGAACACATTGAGATTGATTCTAAGTTTTTATTTGAGTTGTGGCCAGATGATATTGCACATCAGTTTTTGAAGAAAGGATTTTACAATATATCATTTACAGATTTAATGGTTTGTCATGACCACTATTTTAAGAAAGATGTAAAGGTAGAAACCATAAATAGGAACCAACCAGATTCAGGTGATTATTGTCAAGAACAGATGAGATTTTGGGGTAAACATGGTTGGAGATGGGGTAAAAGAAATACCAATTTGAGAAAACAATTTAGGAATGCAGTTAAACAATATCCAAGTGGTAATTTACAAGAAGTTTTATTTAACATGAGAGTATCGGAAGGTCCAAAGAATTATGAAGATTTATGTTGATATAGATAATACTATTTGTTCACAAGTAGTTGGTGATTATGGTAAGGCAGAACCATGGCATGAGAACATTAACAAGATTAATAAGTTATACGATGAGGGTAATGAAATTATTTATTATACCGCAAGAGGAACAGTCAGTAAGATAGATTGGTATGAGATAACAAAAGACCAGTTAGATAGTTGGGGTTGTAAGTATCATGATTTAAGTGTTGGTGAGAAACCACATTATGATTTACTGATTTGTGATAAAACTAAAAGGATAGAAGAAATATGAGTGTAAAGGTAATCGCAGAGATTGGTATCAATCACAATGGTGATATGGATATTTGTAAGAAACTTATTGATGTTGCACACATGGCAGGATGTGATTATGTAAAGTTTCAAAAAAGAACACCTGAAGTTTGTGTACCAGAGGAACAAAAAAATGTGATGAGAGATACGCCTTGGGGTAAAATGACATACCTTGATTACAAATACAAAGTTGAGTTTGGTGAAGATGAATACAATGAGATAGATAAGTATTGTAGTGAAAGGGGTATTAAATGGTTTGCAAGTGTTTGGGATAAACCATCAGTAGATTTTATGAAAAAGTACACGAGTATCACTAAGATTCCATCTGCATTAATTACTGATTTAGATTTATGTGAATATGCAAGGAAACATAATGATGAAGTAATAATATCCACAGGTATGAGTACAGAAAAAGAAATAGAATCATGTGTATTCAAAGCAAAACCACAAGTTATTATGCATACAAACTCTACTTATCCTGCACCAATAGATGAGTTGAATTTAAACTACATTTCACATTTACAAAAGAAGTATCCCACTTCAGAGATAGGTTATAGTGGACATGAGTTTGGATTGGTAACTACATTTGCTGCAGTTGCATTAGGGGTTACATGGGTGGAGAGACACATTACAATGGATAGAGCGATGTGGGGTTCAGACCATGTTGCATCAGTAGAACCAATAGGTGTTTGGAAGTTGGTTAAGGGTATTCGAGATGTAGAGAATGCGTTAGGTAGTAAAGGTGAAAGAGTATTACTTGATGGTGAGTTATCAAAAAGGAAGAGTTTAAGAAAGTGAAGATTGTAACATTAATACCTGCAAGGGGTGGTAGTAAAGAAATACCAAATAAAAATATAATAGATGTTAATGGTAAACCATTACTATCATATTCTATTGATGCATCACTAAATAGTAAAGTAGATGAAACTTGGGTTTCTTCCGATTCCAAAGAGATTGGTGATGTTGCGATAAAGTGTGGTGCAAGGTTTATTACAAGAGATGAAAAGTTAGCAGATGATATTATAATGCCAGATGCAACATTATACGATTTTAAGTATCGTGTAGATTTTGATGTATTGGTTTTTATTCAACCAACATCACCAATGATTAAATCAGAGTATATTAATCAAGGTATAGATAAACTAATATCTGAGGAGTTAGATTCAGTATTTAGTGTTACAGAGGAACATTGGTTACCAAGATGGAATGAAAAAGTAGAACCAATAGAGTGGGATATAAAAGAAAGACCTCGAAGACAAGATATGGAATCAAGTTATATTGAGAACGGAATGTTATACATTACTCGCAAAGAAACACTAACACAAAACAAATTAAGATATGGTGGTAAGATGGGATTCATAGAGATACCATTGTATGATAGTTTTCAAGTTGATAGTGAAGAAGATTTAGAATTAGTTAGGAAGATAATATGATAATTTGTGAATTAGGATTAAATCACAAAGGTGTTACACCATTTGCAAAACAGATGGTTGAACAATTGATTGCAACAAATTGTGATGCAATAACATTTCAAGAGAGAGAAAGTGATTTCTACAAAAATGAGTTCGAGAGTTTTAGATTGCCAGATGATTTTTATGATGAAATAATTAATGGTGATTTCCGATATCGTCATCACAATGGTAATGATAAATTATTTGGTGTTGCACTTGCAGACCACGATAGAATAAACGATTGGATTGAATTTGGTGTAAACTTTTTTAAGGTTTTGAGTTGGGACTTAACTAATTATAGCTATATAGATAAACTTATCGAGACTGGAAGAGTAGTTCATGTATCTACAGGTCTTGCAAAAGATGATGATATAAAAAATCTAAGTAAACGATATGGTTATAGTGATTCAATTAGATTAGTACATACACAATTATCACAACAAATAAGAGATTGTAATTTAAGTGCGATTAAGGAAATGAGTAAACAAGGTTTCAAAGTTGGTTATGGAAATCATTGTGATAACATCAATACCATCTATACAAGTATTGCATATAATCCATCTGATTATTGGTTCTATGTAAAGAGTATTGATGGAGTACTTGATTGTGAACACGCAGTAATGATTGAAGATGTTGATGATATTGTAAAAAATATACATGAGTTAGAAACTTCAATTGGTTTAGGTACAAAAGTAAATACTGCAAAACCATTTAACAAAGGAGTGAAGAGTGAAATCGATAGTATTGGCGAGTAGTAAGGGAATCGGAAAAGGTATCGCTGATGAATTAGAAAAGTTTGGAGATGTGGTTAGAACATCCACCAAAGAACTTGATACATCTGATATGAATCAAGTTTATGATTTTGTGGATAAAAATGAAACTACAGATATATTGGTATTGAATACTGGTGGTCCACCTGCAAAAGATTTTTGGTCAATATCAGAAGAAGAGTGGGTAAAATATTTCAATCAAATGTTTTTAAGTTTTGTGTACATACTTAGAAATCTAAAAGTAAATGATAATGGATACATATTTTTAATGAGTTCACATCTAATTAGTGAACCAAATCCTAACATGTCATTATCAGTAACTTACAGAATAGCATTATCAAGTTTATTAAAAATGTTATCAACGGAGTTTGCAACAAGAGGAGTTAGTTGTATCAATATAGCTCCAGGTCCAATTGGAACTGAAAGACTACAAAATCTTGTTGATGATATAAACGAGTTTGAGAAAACATTACCAATGGGTAGAGTTGGAGAAGTAGAAGAGATTAGTAAATTTGTATCTTCTATAGTAGAGAATAAGATAAAATATCTTACAGGTGTAACGATTAATTTTGATGGAGGTGTGAATAGATATGTCTTATAAAGATAGAGCAGGAGAGTTAAAAGAACATGGAGTAACAGTCTTAGAGGGAGTGTTAACAAAAGAAGAGGTTAGTAAATACAGAGAGTTGATATTAGATTACTTTGCAGATGGACAAAACAGATGTCCAGGTTATGGTGATGGTACACAAACAATCAGACCTGATGCAATAAATGATAATCATTTTAAATCATTTGTAAACCTATTAGATAATAAAGATATTATGGGTGTATTAAAAGAGGCAACTGATAACAAACCAAGATGGGTTCATCACTTTGATATACATAAAAGTTTTGGTGGAGCAAAGGGTTGGCATTCTGATGCACAATTATGGCATATAGATGATGAGAACTACGAACATGATTTTAGTATGGATGATTACAATGTATATCGTATCGCTATTTATTTTCAAGACCACCAAAATGATGATGGTGGTTTATATGTAAGACCTGGTTCACATATAGATAGTGAAAAATCAGATGAGTATTACATAGGTACAGAACCTGGAGATGTTATATTGTTTGATGCAAGGATAAAACACAAGGGTGGTAGAAATATAGAGGATAGATGTACTGTCTATGCTGCACTTGGTAAAGATAATGAGTGGAGTAAGTTACATGCGAAAGGTGCAATTGAGAGACAAGAGAAACAGAATCAATCACCATATGTGTTACTACCTTATCTAAGAAAGAAGTTAGAAGAGTTAGGAATAGTATACTAATGTTTTATAATCACGAGTTCATAGGTTCTATGTTGGTACATGAGTTTCAAATGGGAAATGATTACTTCGAGAAAGCAAATCCAAAGGGTTATTCTCTTGATGAGATTATGAAAAGAACAGAGATAAAAATTAAACCTAAGTTTGATTTAGAAAAGTTCAAAGGTAAATCATGTGCGATAGTTGGTAGTAGTCCTAAATTACTTGAACAAGAGTTGGGTGATGAAATAGATTCACATGATTTTGTAGTTAGATTTAATTTAAGTAGAACTAAAGGTTATGAAAAACACACAGGTAGTAAAACAGATTTCAGAGTTATATCAGGTAAATCGTTTGGGTACATAGATAATCCAGGTTACGAGAAACATGATTTTGATTTCTTCAAAGAGTGTAAAGATGAACACTTTATTTTGAAACCACGAAGTGATGGAAACTTCAGACACATAGTTGGTGGATTGATAAATAACATTGATACCTTGAATCCTATATCAGTAATACCAGTAACCACTATGAATGATATATCAACACACTTTGAACACATGATAGAACCAAGTTGTGGTTTTTTAGGAACTATGATTTTCTTAGAGTGCTTTGAGAATGTAGATTTGTATGGGTTTGATTGGTATGAAGATACAGATAATCTACACTACTACGAACAAGTTGATTATACAGAAAAAGTACATTCATTCCAAGAAGAGAAAGAGTATCTTAAAATATTAAGTGAAACAAAAATAGGAATCGATATAAAATGAACGCGATATACATGGTTGCAATAGACCACAATAAATCTAATTGGAAACACTCACCATTTTTAGAGTATGCAAAAAAGAGTTGGGAATATTGGTGTGAAAAGAATGGGGTTGATTTTCATTGTGTAACAGAACATGATGAAAGATATGGTTATCCAATATGGAATAAGTTGAATGTTACAGAGGTATGTAAGGATTATGATAAGGTTGGTATAGTTGATTGTGATACTATGATTAGATGGAATGCTCCAAATATATTTGATACTATGGGTGAGGGTATTCATGGTGTAAGAGATACATCTAATTTAAGATGGGTGTACGATAGTTTGAATGCATATGGTTCAGAGTTCTTTCCAAAGTTTCAATTAGAAATACAGAAGTACATAAATGCAGGTGTTGTATTTTTAGATAAAAAATCACTAAAGGTTTATGATAAAGTAAGAGAATTCTATTTCGAGAACCAAGAGACACTTGATAATTGGAGTAAGGGTGGTGGTAGAGAACAAACTATATTTAATTATATTGCACAGATAAATGGATTTAATATTAGATTGATATCACCTACTTGGAATTTAGTTGGTATGCACAAAACAGAATTGTTTTCTATGAACTGGCAAAAGTATTCTAATGAAATACCTTATGGAACAATTAATGACTTCTTCAAGTTCTTGAAAGATAATAATGAACAACCATTCTATACTAAGTATGGTAACATATACCACTTTACTGGTTTTCCAATTGAACAAAGAGAAGAGATAATGAGACAAACTTGGGAGTTAACAAAGAAATATTATGAATAATGTAGTTTTTATGCATGCGATTGGATATCGTGAAGAGTATCGTTACGGAAAAGAATCATGGGCAAAGTGGTGTGAAAATAACGATGTAGAGTTTGTATTTTTAGATGAGGAAGTACGACCAGTTAGTGAGATGTTTCCAAACTATCAGAGATATTATATGTTTGATTTGTTGGATGCAAGTGAAATAAAATATGATAGAGTATTGACTGTTGATGCAGATACACTAATTCATCCTAATGCACCAAATTTATTTGAAGAAACTAAATCAGATACACTATACATGGTACATGATGATGGTAGTTACGATTGGATACTAAGAGGTATGGAACATTACAGAGATGAAATGAGTAATGAGTTTGGTAATTTATGGTTTGATTTTGGTGGTTATGGTAATTCAGGCTTTCAGTTATTAGGTAAACAACACAAAGAATTTTTTACATCAATGGTAGAGTTGTGGGATAATTATGGTGAACTTATTATGGATATATCAAACAAGTATGGTATTGGAAAAGAACAAACCATTTGGAACTTCATGATTAGAAAACATAATATAAAATGGCAACTACTACCTTATGAATGGAACATGACAAACATGATGAAAAAGGAAATACTATCAGATAACTTTGCATTTACAAGAGTTGGATGGGTTTATCATTTCAATGGTATACCTGATAAGGAGAATGGTTCAGTTGCGAGATGGATGAGAGAAACACAATTACATTTGGAGAATCAATGAAAATAGGAGTAATAGGAAAAGGGTTTGTTGGTACTGCAGTTCAATATGGGTTTTCACCTAATGTTGGATGTGATGCAGAGGTTAGAGTATATGATAAAGTACCTACTAAATCAACACACACTTTAGAAGAAGTAGTGAACGAAAGTGAATTTGTATTCATATCAGTTCCAACACCAGCAGATGAACATGGTAAAATTTATTTAGGTATATTAGAAGAGTGTTTAAGTGATATAGAAAAGGTATCTACAAATGAAAAAACCATATTTCTAATTCGTTCCACCACAATACCTGGAACCACAAGAATGTTACAAAAGAAACATCCAAAACTGAAGTTAGTATTTAATCCAGAGTTCTTAACTGAAAGAAGTGCTAATTTTGATTTCATAAACCAATCAAGAGTTATATTGGGTGGTAAGATAATACCAGTAGGTAAAGTTGCAGACCTATATAAAGAAAGATTTGGTTCTTCAATATCAATAATTCAAACTGATTATGAATCTGCAGAGATGATAAAGTATCTTACCAATACATTCTTTGCAACTAAAGTATCATTCTTAAATGATATGAAAATACTATCTGATAGAGTTGGTGCAAATTGGGATGATGTGTTAGAGGGTTTTGTTCGTGATAGTAGAGTAGGACATACACATTTAAATGTACCTGGGCCTGATGGTAAGTTTGGTTTTGGTGGAAGTTGTTTTCCAAAAGATATACAAGCAATAATCAATTTTGCTGATGAGTTAGATTTAGATATGAGTGTACTAAAGGGTGCATGGAAAACTAATCTTAAAGTTAGACCAGAAAGAGACTGGGAAAAACTTGAGGGTAGAGCAGTAACAAGGAGTGATAATGGAACTGAAGAATAAATTTGCAATAGGTTGTTTGGTACAATTCTACGAAATAGATATTGTCAAAGATTATTTAGTTAGTGTAAAAAAATCATTAGATATACTTGATAACAAACAGAATGTTATCGTGGATATATGTTTTAACTTAAATCAAGGCTTAGAAAAGGTTGATACCAACAAAACAAGTATTGGTGATTTAAGAAATAGAATGAGAGAACTGATGCTTGAAGTATTTGGTTACGATGAACATTGGGATGATACAATAGGCACAGACTATGTTATACAATATTGGGAACATGATAGAAATGGTGGAGATAAAAATGGCATCTACACAATAGCAGATTATCGTAGAGATTTTAATGAAAAGTATTGTGAGAAAACCGATGTATTAATGTGGGGCGAGAGTGATGCATTGATACCTACACAAACTTGGTATATTTTAGATGGGTTACACAATAGTGTAAAGAGTGATACACCAAAGTATGTTAGTTTCTTTGCAACTTGTAAGATGTGGGATGATAGTTGGAAAGTGTTAGAACATCCAAAATTTACAGATAAACCATTTACAGAGGGTGATACTGAAAACTGGTGGAGTTTACGATATAATATGAATCAAGAAGAGATGGATAACATCAACAATGAAACCGAAGAGTTAGATATCAGACAAACAAATCAATTAAAGTTCAATGGATGTGGATTAGTTATATCATCTGATGTAATTAAGAGTGGTGCAAATATTCCAAAGAGTGTATTTTTTGTACACGAAGATACTGCGTTCATGAATAATTGTTTGATACATTTTAGAAATCAGTTACCACAATATATCATCAAGAATATTCTATTGGTACATAATAGAAAGTTACCAAACAAAAGAATGTATATCAAAGGACAAGATGAACAAGATGGTGATATGACACAGATGAGAAAGAAACAATACTGGTTTCCAAACGCAGACAAGATGAGTCAGAAGAACGCATTCAACACTACAGAACAAGGATACACTTATACTTGGGATGATGTATTTAGGGAATTCAATAATGACTAATGTAGTAGTTGCAATAGATGATGTACATCCAGAGCAAGAATGGGGTGTTGAGGGTGATGTTCAAGTAGAATATCTAAAAGAACTTAATAAGAAATATGGTGTTAAGTTTAATTTATTTGTTCCAAGTAACTATCATGGACACTTTCCTATTGGTAAAGATTTCGTAGATTTTTGGACACAATATGATTGGATTGAGTTAAGTAATCATGGACATTATCATGCGTGTAAAACTGATGGTATAGGTGAGATGGAGTTTTACGAACTAAACTATGGTGATGCAAATCAAAGGATACAAGATTCACTTCAGTTATGGGAAGATGCTGGATATAAACCAAAAGGATTCAGAGCACCAGGTTGGGGTGTGAATCAACAGAGTGCAGATGCAATCAGTAGTTATTTTGATTGGGTTGCAGGACATGAGGAACACAACAAAGGAATCAATTGGGGATGTCATTTCTTCGAGGGATGTGATGGAATAAACGAACCAGATAGTTTGAGTTTATATGGAAATACATTTATGTTTCAATCACATATCAACGGAACACACAACGATAATGTATGGAATGAAGAAAATTTCTTACATTTTGAGAAAGTTATTGAATACTTATTATCAGAGTATGATTTACAATTCGTAACTATATCCGATATCAAATGAAGATTATATTTTTCTCAGAAAGCCAAATCAGAGGTAAAGTTCCAAGAGATTTTGAGAACGCTCGTACAGAGTTTGGTTGGAGTGCTGCATTAGATGCAGAGTGGTGTCCAATAGGACAAGCACCAACACAAGATGGTAAGTATGATTTGGGTATCGTGATTATACCAAAAAATAATCCTAATATAAACATACAAACATTCAGAAGTTATTGTGATAAAGTTGCAGTTATGCAAGAGGGACCAAATTGGTATTTCCAAGATTATACTATTGATAAACAATTTCAATACTATAATTCACTAATGGATGCAGATTGGGTGTATTGTCATAATGAAAGTGATGTAAATTACTATCTTGGATTAGGATGTAAAGATGTCCGAGTTATGAGAAGTTTGATGATTACTGATGGATTAAAATCAAGAACTACAGAGGGTAGTTATTTTAAAAATAATGTAAATGGTACAATGATTGGTGGTAACTTTTGCAGTTGGTATGGTGGATTTGATTCTTACATAGTTGCAAGAGAGATAGGTAATCCTATATCTGCACCATCAATGGGTAGAAAACAAGACCAAGAAGATATGATAGAGGATATTAACTATCTACCTTACATGAATTGGAGAGAATGGATAAATACTTTATCGGAATATAGTATAGGTGTTCATCTGATGAGAACACATGCTGCAGGAACTTTTAGTATGAATTGTAGTTTTCATGGAATACCTTGTATTGGATATAAAGGATTGGATACACAAGAAATATTACATCCACTAACTACAGTCGAAGTTGGTGATTTAGATGAGGCAAAGAGAATTGGAAAGAAATTAAAAGATTCTGAGAAGTTTTATAAATTGTGTAGTGAAACAACATTAAAAAGATATGAAACAAACTATACTGAAGAAGTATGGAAATTAAATTGGAAGGCAACACATAAATGAATGTATTAGTAACAGGCGGAGTAGGTTTTATCGGAACGAACCTAATTAAGAGATTATTAAAAGATGGACATAATGTAGTTAGTTTGGATAACTATAGTAATGGTACAGAAGAGAACGAACAAGAGGGTTGTGTATATCATCAAGTGGATATAAGAGATTGTCTTGATTTTGATTTCTTTATGGATGATGT
>MDTD01197512.1_pt1 | contig 29917 bp, 31 predicted proteins | sample 811221 | NCBI WGS metagenome assembly MDTD01 (sample SAMN05326646, study PRJNA326480) | marine metagenome | isolation source: seawater | place: Pacific Ocean: South West | collected 2011 | reverse complement strand
GCATAGCTAAATCCTATAATATTTAGCATAATTAAAACAAATTAAAAATGGAATGGTATTTAAAAGTAGTTAGAGATAATTACGCAAATTTTTCAGGAAGAGCTAGAAGAAAAGAATTTTGGATGTTTTATTTATTTTATTTCATTGTTATGATTATAGCAATGATGTTAGATCAGGCTTTAGGATTGACTTTTGATGCAGGATATGGAGTGGAAATGCCTTATGGATGGCTTTATACGTTAGGAGCACTTTTTCATCTTCTTCCTTTTCTTGGATTGCATGCAAGAAGAATGCATGATGTTGGTAAAAGTGGATGGTTTATATTGATATCTCTTGTCCCTCTTATTGGTGCTATTTGGCTGCTAATATTATGGTGTACAGATGGATCTTCTGAAGAAAATAAATATGGCCCTTCGCCAAAATCTTAGATTAGATAGTAATTATTGATATAGGAGAGAAAGAAACAGATGTTTTTTTCTCTCTTATTTTTTTAGGTATTTATTATTAACATAGAAAGTTCCAAAAGGTATTAAGGAAGCTATTAGTATAATTAGAAATTCTTTGTTGGACCATTGTTGCTTTTTCTTTATTATACAGGCCATAATAATATAAAGAATAAATAAAACTCCATGAGGCATACCAAGTATTTTTACCCAACATTCATTTCCTCCAATATACTTGATAGGCACTGCAATTAAAAGAAGTAAAATATATGATACCCCCTCAAGAAAGGAGACAATCTTAAAAAAAGAGGTCATTTATTTAAAAGCGTTTTCTCCTGTAATATCCATTCCTGTTATAAGAAGATGAATATCATGTGTTCCTTCATAAGTTATAACAGACTCTAAATTCATCATATGTCTCATAATAGAATATTCTCCAGTAATTCCCATTGCGCCAAGAATCTGCCTTGCTTCTCTAGCTATTTTAAGAGCAATTTCCACATTATTACGCTTACACATAGAAATTTGGGCAGAGGTAGCCCTGTTTTCACTTTTTAAGACCCCTAACCTCCATGTCAGGAATTGAGCTTTAGTAATTTCTGTAATCATTTTTGCCAATTTTCTTTGTTGTAATTGAAAAGAGGCAATTGGTTTTCCAAATTGTATTCTTTCTTTGGCATACCTAAGGGCAGTATCATAGCAGTCCATTGCTGCACCAATTGCTCCCCACGCAATACCATACCTGGCCGAGTCTAAACAGCCTAAAGGAGCCCCTAAACCATCTTTATTTGGCAATATGTTTTCTTTAGGTACTTTTACATTGTCAAAAACTAATTCTCCAGTTGCAGAGGCTCTTAAGCTCCATTTACCATGCGTTTCAGGCGTTGTAAAGCCATCCATTTCTCTTTCAACAATTAATCCTTTTATTCTATTAGATTCATCTTTTGCCCAAACTATTGCAATATCAGCGAATGGAGAATTTGAAATCCACATTTTAGAGCCATTTAAAATAAAATGACTCCCCTTATCCTTTATATTTGTCTTCATACCCCCAGGATTTGATCCGTAATCAGGTTCAGTGAGACCAAAACACCCAATAAGGCTACCATCTGCTAATTTTGGTAAATATTTTTTCTTTTGATCTTCATTGCCATATTTCCAAATAGGAAACATTACTAATGAAGACTGTACTGAAGCTGTAGATCGAATCCCGCTATCTCCCCTTTCTAATTCTTGCATGATAAGGCCATAAGATATTTGATCTAGCCCAGCTCCACCATATTCTGTAGGGATGTATGGGCCAAAAGCGCCAATTTCCGCAAGTCCAGGCAAAATATTTTTTGGGAATTCTGCTTTTTGACAAGCATCTTCAATAATAGGAGACACCTCTCTTTTTACCCATTCTCTTGCAGCATTTCTAATTAATTTATGTTCTTCAGTTAATAATTCATCCATGTAAAAATAGTCATGGGATTGATATAAGTCTTCTGCCATAATGAATGTTAATTTTTTTTGACAAAAGTATATATTTTATGAATAAAATATGAAATATGAAAACTTATCTTTGTAGAGGTATTTTTATTCTCTCAATGGCCACACTATTGAACACACATATTAGTCAGGATATTTTTTTTATTTTTTTGACATTTTCATTGCTGTTACTTTCTATATTAAAATCAAATTATTGGAAACACACTAAATTATTAATATTAGGTGTTTTTTCTCAAAGATATGCAAATCAATTCCTTAGAGAGGATAATGTTTTCACAGAGAGAATTAATATTATAACCTTATTATTAATGATAATTAATTTTTCGCTGATTATAGCTAAGATTTTAGAGGTGAAATTATTTTTTGATTTAGGATTTATAGCTGTATCAGTAGTATTATTTTATGTTATTAAAAAAATTATTATGAGAACTTTTGGGGTTATATTGATGATTAATAATGTTATGAAATTAGGAGTGTTTTTTTCTTTTTTATTTGATAGAGTTTTTGCCATTTTTTTGTATGTGCCATTAGTGTTTCTTTATTTTTTCGCTTTCGACCTTGCTATTTTTATGACTGTTATTATTGCCGCTTTTTTTCTTTTCTTTTTTGGATTAAAGATTTTTTGGTTATGGAGAATGGGCACAAAAGCATTTGGATTTTCACATTTCTATATATTTTTATATCTTTGCATCCTTGAGTTGTACCCAGTTTTATTACTAGGAAATGTGCTTTTTCTTAGATAAAATAAAAACTAGAAATGAAAAAGGTAAAATCAATATTAATTTCACAGCCAAAGCCAGAAGGAAAATCTCCTTATTTTTTAATCCAAAAGAAGTATAAATTAAAGATTGACTATCGTCCTTTTATGCATGTTGAAGAGATTAGCGCTATAGAATTTAAAGAGCAGCGAATATCATTACTTAACCATGATTCAGTTATATTTACTTCAAAAAACGCAATGGATCATTATTTTGGTATGATGGAAAAATTAAGATTAAGAATACCTGATTTCACTAAATATTTTTGTGTTTCTGAAGCGATTGCACATTATCTACAGAACTTCATTACTTATCGAAAAAGAAAAATATTTACAGGAGAACAAAGTTTAGCAAGCTTAATTCCAGTCATGCAGAAGCATCCAGAATCTAAGTTTTTATTTCCCTGTTCAGATGTTCTAAAAATACAAACTCATACATCATTAGAAGAAAGTGGACTTCAATATACAAAAGCGAAGATGTATAAAGTTGTTTGTTCAGATCTTTCTGATTTAGCAGATGTAAAATATGATATTCTTGTATTTTTCAGCCCTACAGGAATAAAGTCATTGTTTGAAAATTTCCCTAATTTTGATCAAGGAGATACTAGATTAGCCATTTTTGGTTCTACAACATTACAGTCTGTTAAGGAAAGAGGGCTAAGAATTGATATAGAAGCTCCAAACAAGAAAGCCCCATCTATGTCTATGGCTTTAGATCAGTATATAAAAGAGGCAAATAAGAGGAAAAGATAGTTTTTTCTTGAGATAAGACGTTATAATTGGTTTATTCATGCACAAATTCACAAAAAAAGAAAGGCTAACCAATAAAACTCAAATTAATAATTTATTTAATAATGGGCAGAGTATTAAAATACAACCATTACAGTTATTATGGAAATTTAATGATTTTGAAAGTGCGCCAATTTGTCAAGTATTAATAGTAGTACCTAAAAAGAAAATACGACTAGCTTCTCATAGAAACCTTATAAAAAGGAGAATAAAAGAAGCATATAGGATGAATAAGGCGCTATTATACAGTAGATTAAAAGAGGTTAATAAAAAAAAACATCTTTTTATTATTTATCAAAGTGAAGAAATACAGGAATATAATATAATAGAAGAAAAAATAAAATTACTTTTAAACCGTTTAAAAGATACTTTATGAGAATTATAGTTGCGTTTATTTTTAAAGCATTAATTTTGATTTATCAAAAAACAATTTCTCCTTTCTTTTTACCTAAATGTAGGTACTCTCCTACATGTTCTGTATATGCTATACAAGCGATTAATAAACATGGGCCATGGGTTGGTATAAAATTGATATTTAAAAGAATATTAACTTGTCATCCATGGGGAGGAGAAGGTTATGATCCAGTGCCTTAACATAAAACATGCTTTGATATGAAAAAGAAATTAAAAATATTTATAATAAGTTGCTCTTTAGTAACAGCAGGCTTTGTTTCAGCAGGATTTACTGATTCTTATTTTGAGATTGCAAAACATATTGACATTTTTACAACCCTATATAAAGAGTTAAATGTTTTTTATGTTGATGAAACAGATCCAGGAGAATTAATGAAGAAGGGGATCGATGAGATGCTAAAATCTTTAGACCCGTATACTACATATATTCCAGAATCAGAGATTGAGGATTTTCGTTTTATAACTACTGGACAATATGGAGGTATAGGAGCGATTATTACAAAACGAGAAGACTTCGTTTATATTAGCGAACCTTATGAGAATTATCCAGCTCATAAAGCAGGATTAATGTCGGGCGATAAAATTGTAGAGATTAATGGTAGATCTGCAAAGGGTAAAAACACAGAAGAAATCAGTGAAATCTTAAAAGGAGAGCCAAACACTTCGGTAACATTATTAATAGAAAGAGAGACAATAAAAGATCCAATTAGTTTTGAAGTTAAATTTGATCGCGAAAAAATCTCTATTGAAAGTGTTTCTTATGCAGAATATGTTGAAGAGGGCTTAGGATATATTAAATTAAGAAGTTTTACTAAAGGATGTGCAAAGGATGTTAAAGAAGCTATATTAAAATTAAAAAAAGAAGGAGAGTTAAGAGGCCTTATTTTAGACTTACGAAATAATCCAGGAGGCCTATTAAATGAATCAGTAGATATAGTTAATCTTTTTGTAGAGAAAGGAGAAGAAATCGTCAAGACTAAAGGGAAAATAAAATCTTGGGAAAAAGTATATGTTGCAAAATCTAAACCTCTTGATTTAGAGTTACCATTAGTGGTATTAATTAATTCTACTTCAGCTTCAGCCTCAGAAATTGTTTCTGGATCTATACAAGATTTGGATAGAGGAATAGTGATCGGTGAAAGAAGTTATGGAAAAGGATTAGTTCAACAAACAAGAAAATTGACATATAATTCACAATTAAAATTAACGGTTGCTAAGTATTATACTCCAAGCGGAAGATGCATACAAGCGTTAGATTATTCTAAACAAAAAATTAAAGAGTATGATGAAAAAGAGATAGATCAATTTATTAGCTGGATGCAAAACAATAAAGATGGAGGAATTAATGCAGAAACCTTTTCAAATAGAATTAGTCAAATGAAAAGAATTGCAAAAACACCAGACTCATTAAAAACAAAGTTTTACACAAAGAAAGGAAGGATTGTGTATGATGGAGGGGGAATAAACCCTGATATATTAACACATCAAGAAGAATTAGATAACATTGTTGCATCTTTATTTAGAGAGAGATTATTTTTTGATTATGCAACACATTTTAGGATTAGAAATGAAAAGATTTCAAGTGAGTTTATTTTTTCTGACAATGATTTTCTTGATTTTAAAGATTTTATCGCTGATAAAGAGTATTCATATCAGACAAAAACAGAAAGAGCTCTAGATAATTTAAAACAAAAAGCTTCTAATGAAAATTATTTTGAAAATTTAAAAAGCCAATATGATCTTTTTGCAAAAGAATTACAAATTAATAAAAATGATGATCTTTCAAAAAGTAAAGAACAAATAATAGAGCTTCTAACCGCTGAAATTATGAGTAGATATTTTTATCAGAAAGGAAGAGTTAAAGCTAATTTATCTTTTGACAAAGATGTAGAAGAAGCAATAGACATATTATCTAATAATGACAAATACAAGACACTTTTAGAGGTTGAGCAAGAGAATTAATAAAATTCAACAGATACTCTTTGTGCTATTAGGCGTTGCTATACCAACCTCAGTAGCTATTACCAATATTCTTATTATAAGTGTTGTATTGTTGTGGTTTATACAATTAGATTTTAAAAGAAAGATTAAAAAAACTTTTTCCCTTAAATATATCATTTATTTATTTGGGTTAGTTTTTTTATATTTTTTAGCCATATTTTGGGGGGATCATCATAATAATGCTTTTTGGCAATTTCAAAGATTAGCATTATTATTTCTTTTTCCGGTATTTTTAACAATCGATTTAAGTCAAAAGACAATTAAATATGCAGTTCTTTCTTTTTTAACAACTAATTTCTTTGCAGCACTTATAGCACTTTCAATTAATTACGATCTTTTTATTTCATTTTATGATTTATTTTTAAACATTGGAAATAAACCTAGTATATCAGCATTTCTCACATATAATTATCATAATATTTTATTATCATTATCAGCCACAATCTCAATGTATTTATTTTTTAATATTAAAAGGAACATCCGGTATTTATTTTTATTATTTATAATAGTCTATGCATTTAGTATATTTACAGAAGCAGGCAGGGCTGGCCATATTCTTTTTAATATATCTTCACTTTTTTATATATATTATTATAAAAAATCTTTTTTAAAGATAGGAGCATTCTTATTAGGATTGTTTTTATTTCAATATAGCATTTATAATACTACAAATACTTATAAAGAAAGGATTAATTCTACAACGCACGTTATAAAGAACAAAGGAATAGAATTAAGAACAAACCAAAAAGATCCTAGATATATGTTTATTAGTGAATCACTAAAAAGGATTATTAAGAAACCTGTTTTTGGACATGGAACAGGCAGTTTTGGAACTATTTTTCAAAAAGAAGTAGTTCATACATATAACTTTACAGAAAAAACAACCCCTCACAATCAATACTTATATGTTTGGTTTGAAATAGGGATATTTGGATTAATTTTGTTATTAATGATATTTTATGATCAAATAAGAGAATTACTTAAAACAGAAGAAGGGGTGCATAAAGCCTTACTGCCTATTTCGTTTTTATTTTTAATGCTTGTTGATTCATATTTATTTATTTTCACGCTCACAATTACGTATATTTATTTATACATAATTTATTCTAAGATTCGATCTGAATAAATTCTTTTAAGGCGCCGATTTAATGTAGAATAAATTTCATAAGGAATTGTATTAATTTTATTTGCTATTGATGTTACAGAAAGGTTTTCGCCAAAAATTTCAACAGGATCCCCTTCTTTTGCTATTATCCCTGTTATATCTGCAATAAAATTACCCATACTTATTTTGCCAATAATTGGACATAATTTCTTATTAATAATAACACTTCCTACCCCATTGCTTAACTGCCTGTTTAAGCCGTCAGCATAACCAACAGGAACCATTGCTATTTGCATGTTTTTTTTAGCAATAAAGCTTTCACCATAGCCAACAACATCTCCTTTTCTAATAGCCCTTTGCTGTGTAATAATACTTTTTAGGGTGCTAATTGGGGTTAAATTGGTGTCATTTGCAGAGCCATATAGTCCAATCCCTAAACGAACCATATCCATTTGGTACTCTGGAAAATTAATAACTCCGTGAGAATTTAGAATGTGCCTTGGGATATCTTTCTTTATAATAGAATTAAATTTAATCGAAATTCTTTTAAACTTTTCACATTGTTTTTCTGTAAAGTTATTTTGGGTTTTTTTATCAGAAGATGCTAGATGAGAGCAAATTGAAATTAATTTTAGGTGAGTGTTTTTTTGTACTTGGGTTACTATTAAATTAATTTCCTTTTCTTCAAATCCATATCTATTCATGCCAGTATTAAATTTAACATGAATATTCACTTTATTTTTTCTGGAGGAATATAGATTTAATAATTTCTTATTATATAATACTACATCAAGCCTATATTTAATTATTTTTTCATAGCTTTTTATGCCTGGATTTGCCACGATTATTTTCCCTTTAACACCAGACTTTCTTAATATTACTCCTTCTTCAAAATCAGTTACCCATAATGCATAAACCCCTAATTTTTCTAATTTATTAGAAATTTTAATATCTCCATGTCCATATGCAAACGCCTTAACAACTGCAATGATTTTTGTTGTAGAATTTATTTTACTTTTAAAATAATTAAAATTATGTTCTAATTTTTTCAAATCAATTGACAATATAGTTTCATTTGATGTTTTCAATTATTTGTTTTTTGTAAATTATAAAAACAAGTTCTACATAAAGGTTTATAAATATCTTGCTCTCCTAATTTTATTAATTTTCTCTCATTATTTTTTCTAAATGAATGATTTGCTAGATCTCCACAATCTACACATATTGCATGTAATTTTGTAATTTTTTCAGCTATTGATAAAAGTTGTGGAATGGGATTAAACGGGTTGCCTAAGAAATCCATGTCTAATCCTGTAATGATTACTCTTTTTCCATTATTTGCTAAAATAGTACAAATATTAATTAGGCTAGTATTAAAAAATTGCGCCTCATCAACACCTATAATATCTTCGTCTGTGACAAAACCTAATATTTCTTTTGGCGTTTTTATAATGATAGAATTAATTTGATTTTTATTGTGTGAAACTATTTTCTTCTCATCATATCTCACATCAATATTAGGTTTAAAAACAATAATTTTCTTTTTAGCAAACAGGCCTCGTTTTAATCGCCTTAACAACTCTTCTGTTTTACCAGAAAACATAGAGCCACATATTACCTCTATACTACCTTTTTTAGCGCTATATTTTTTTTTAAAATTCATTTAAAGAATTGTTAACTATAGATATCTGGTTAAACAAAAATATAAAAACGAAATCCATTTTTTATTAATTATAATAGTTTGTTTTTTGATGTAGTATTTTTCTTATAAACAATACTATTTAGTTCCTTAAAAAATAATCAGCAGAATATAGATGATTATGCTTAAATTTTTATCTAATATTTATAAATTTTTATTTACTATTTATATAGATTTGTCATATGTCAAAGCTGTACATTATTCCAACACCTATTGGTAATCTTGAAGACATTACTTTAAGGGCAGTAAGATTATTAAATGAAGTTGATTTTGTTCTTGCTGAAGACACAAGAACTACTAAGAAATTATTTAAACATTATAATATTTCTACTCAATTGTTTTCATTTCACATATATAATGAGCATAAAGTAATTAATAAATATGTTTCTAGATTAAAGGAAGGGGTAACATGTGCTTTGGTTTCTGATGCAGGAACTCCTGGAATTTCTGACCCAGGTTTTTTATTAATTCGCGAGTGCATTAAAGAAGGTGTTGAAGTTGATTGTTTGCCAGGCCCTACTGCATTTATTCCAGCATTGATAAACTCAGGCATTCCTTCTAATCAATTTATTTTTGAGGGGTTTCTGCCAAACAAAAAAGGAAGAAAAAAAAGATTAGAAAGCCTTATAAATGAAAAAAGAACAATGATATTTTATGAGTCTCCACATAGAATTAAAAAAATGCTTCATGAATTACTTATTGTTTTTGGAGGAGAAAGAAAAATTTCATTATCTAGAGAGATATCAAAAATTTTTCACGAAACAATAAGGGGGAGTGTGCAAGAGGTTGTATCGTATTTTGAGTTAAATAAAGCAAAAGGGGAATTTGTTATTATTATTAGCGGAAAGAATGAAAGTTAAAGAATTTATTACCAAGAAACCTTTTATAATTGCAGGACCATGTAGTGCTGAAACTGAGGAACAGACAATAGAAATTGCGAAAGCAGTAGAAGGTGTTGCGGATGTTTTTAGAGCAGGAATATGGAAGCCAAGAACAAATCCTAATTCATTTGAAGGTGTAGGCCTGAAGGGCATAGATTGGTTAAAATCTATTAAACAAGAGACGTCTTTAAAAGTAGCGACAGAAATCGCAAATGCAAAACATGTTGATATTTGCCTATCTGCAGGAGTTGATATTCTTTGGATTGGAGCAAGAACAACAGTTAACCCTTTTTATGTCCAAGAAATAGCTAAAGCCCTACAAGGAGTTGATATACCTGTTTTAGTTAAGAACCCAATTCATCCAGAATTAGGACTATGGTTGGGAGCAATTGAAAGATTAATGAATGCAGGAATCACCCAGATTGGAGCTGTTCATAGAGGTTTTTATAGTTATGAAAAATCTGTATTTAGAAATAATCCAAAATGGGAAATACCAATAAGACTAAGAGAAGAATTTAGAGAAATTCCTATTATATGTGATCCTTCTCATATAGCTGGTCACACCTCATTAATTAAGGAAATATCGCAAACAGCAATGGATCTTAATTTTGATGGATTGATGATTGAGACTCATTTAGATCCTTCTATTGCATTAAGCGATGCAGATCAACAACTCACACCAAAAGAATTTAGTAGTATAATTAAAAACTTAATTTTAAGGGAAGAAAATTTAAATAACACGATTATTACACAAAAACTATCAGAGTTTAGGTTGAAGATAGATTTATTGGATAAGCAAATCATTAAGCTTTTACATGATAGGAATGAAATAGTAAAAAATATAGCAGAGTTTAAAAAAGAAAATAGAATAACTATTTTTCAATTAGAAAGGTGGTTTGAAATTTTAAGAACTAGAAAAAAGACAGGCAAAAATCTAGAGCTTGATTTGCAAATGATTGCAGAGTTATTTGAATTAATTCATAAATACTCCATAGTTACACAAACACAGATAATGCATAGATGACGGTTGAAAAAAAATGGTCTATTTTAGACGCTGATAAATCATTAATTAACAATCTATCTACTTCATTGAATGTTAGTGATATTATCGCTAAACTATTAGTTTTAAGAGGGGTTCATACTTTTGAAGAGGCTAAATTATTTTTTCGTCCAGAGTTAGAACATTTACATGATCCTTTTTTAATGAAGGACATGAGCAAGGCTGTTCAAAGGATAGAAAAAGCCATTGCTAATAATGAAAATATTTTAATTTATGGAGATTATGATGTTGATGGCACAACCTCAGTAGCTATGGTTTATCAATTTCTTTATAAAAGAACTAAAAATATACGATATTATATTCCTTGCAGATATACTGAGGGTTATGGGGTTTCTTTTAAGGCAATTGAATATGCATATGAAAATAATGTTTCATTAATTATTGCATTAGATTGTGGGATTAGAGCAGTAAGCCAGATAAACTATGCTAATAAGAAAAAAATTGATTTTATTATTTGTGATCACCATACTCCTGGAGAACATTTGCCAGAAGCGATTGCTATTTTGAACCCCAAGCAAAAAAAATGTAATTATCCTTTTTCCGATCTTTCGGCTTGTGGCGTTGGCTTTAAACTTATACATGCCTTTAGTATAAAAAATGAAATTTCTTTTTCAGAAGTTATTAAATATTTAGATTTAGTTGTTATTAGCATAAGTGCAGATATAGTACCAATGAATGGAGAAAATAGGGTGCTTTCTTTTTATGGATTAAAACAAATTAATACAAAACCAAGTAGTGGAATAAAAGCATTAATTGGGTTAACAAATAAAAAAAACGAATTAAATGTTTCAGACATTCTTTTTGGTATAGCGCCTAGGATTAATGCAGCCGGAAGGATAGATCATGCAACAAAGGCAGTAGAAGTGTTAATTGAACAAGATTATATTAAAGCAAAACAGTTAGCTAAATTAATCGATTTAAATAATATTAAACGAAAAGAGTTAGAAGCAGAAACAACTAGAGAAGCTATAGAGATGCTTGATAAAACAAAAAATACTAATGTTGTTTTTCATTCTAATTGGCATAAAGGAGTCATTGGAATTGTTGCCTCACGACTTATAGAGTCACATTATAGGCCGACAATTGTTTTTGCTGAAAAAGATGGTTTATTGACAGGGTCGGCTAGATCAATTAATGATTTTAATTTATATGAATCGTTGTTAAAGTGCTCTTATTTATTTGAAAAATTCGGAGGGCATAAATATGCTGCAGGTCTTACACTTAAAAAAGAAAACTTAGAACAATTTATTATTGAATTTGAAAAAATAGTTTCTGAAAAAATTACTCTGGAACAATTGCAGCCCAACATAGCAATTGATATGGAAATAAATATAGACGAAATTGACTATAAATTATTTAGAATTATAGATCAACTCTCTCCTTTTGGTCCAACAAATAAAAGACCAATATTTCTTAGTAAAGGGGTTTCAGATAGTGGATTTGCAAAACAGGTAGGAGACATGAAAAACCACTTAAAATTAAATATTAAAAAAAGTGAAAAAGTCATACCAGCTATAGGCTTTAATATGGGGCGACACTTGCAGAGTATAAGTAGATTTAATGATTTTGACATTTGCTATTCAATTGATCAAAACGAATGGAATGGAAGAAAAGAATTGCAAATACAAATATTAGACTTAAAAATAAATAGTTGACCTTATACTAGCCTACATTTCTTCCTAGTGACCTAGCAATTTCATTTTTTATTTTCGTCAGAGCACTTAATTTTTCAATATCAGAAGCAGTAAAATCAGGTGTATTTATTTGCTTTTGTAATAATGAGATTTGCAAGTCAACATGCGCTTTTTTTAGAGACAAAATTGCTTTTTCTGTTGTTTTTTTCATTCTTTCATTTTCACGAATAGTAAAAATATTATGCTTTTCTTCCCAATTTTCACTAATAGAATGTTGATTGCTAATTAAATCAATTGCCATATCACTTATATCTAAATTAGTATTTATGAAATAATACGTGTCAATCTCTCCCTTTTCTTTTATTTCTTTCCTTATTCTTTCATATAATATATTTAATTCTGGAATTGAAAATTTAATTTTGTCAGCTGTCAAGTCATTTATTATCATTTCAGCAACAGTGATTCTTTCATTTTTAATAGTAAATTCTTGATTCCCATAATTAAGTAATAATCGTATTAGCTCTTTCTCAAGAGTATTTAATCTTTTATCTTCTTTGGTTATAGAATCATTATTACTTTCAATAGAATCTTTTTTCTCTATTTTTTTTGATATGATTTCATCTTTTGAGTCAGCAGTATTAATTGTCCTTCTAGCCTGTGAAACTTCTTTTAACATAATTTCCTCACTTAGATCTAATTTTTTGTAATATATTTTACAATATTGAGTCCGGATTAATCTATCAGGAATCTTTGCAATAGAGTTAAAAATATCTCTTTTAATATTAATAATCTCTTTTGGATTAGACAGACTATTTAATTTAGACATTATAATTTTATAGTCAACAAAATCTAGAGAATTACTAGTTAAATAAGATTTAAATTCATTGACATTATTTTTCTTACTATATGAGTCTGGGTCTTCTCCCTCAGGAAACATTACAACTTTTACAGTCATCCCGTGCTCTAGAGCTAAATTAATAGTTCGATATGTTGCTTTTACTCCAGCATTATCTCCATCAAATAGTAAGGTAATATTTTCAGTAATTCTATTAATGAGTTTAAGCTGGTCTAATGAAAGTGCAGTTCCTGAGGCAGATACTACATTATCGATTCCATTTTGATGCATACTAATAACATCAGTATATCCTTCTACAATAAAACAATTGTTTTCTTTAGCAATTGAAGATTTTGATTGATAGAGCCCATACAAAACTTTACTTTTGTAATAAATTAAAGATTCAGGAGAATTTAAATATTTAGCTTTTTTATTTACTAATAAGGACCTCCCCCCAAAGCCTAATACTCTGCCAGAGAAACTATGAATTGGAAAAATTACACGCTCATGAAAACGATCAATATATTTTTTATTAGTAGTATTTATACTTAAGCCAGAATTAATGAGCACATTTTCTTCGAATCCTGATTTCATAGCACTTTGAGTTAATGCATCTTTTGTTTTCCCACTATACCCTAGTTCAAATTTTTTTATTATTTCTTCTTCAAACCCTCTTTCTTTAAAATATGTCATTGCTATAAGTTTCCCCTCCTCTTTTTGCCAAAGCGTATTTTGAAAAAAAGTGTTTGCAAATTGTGTAATAGCATATAGTGCATCTTTTTCTCCTTGTTTTTTCTTTTGGGCATTTGTAAGCTCTTTTTCGATTATTTCAATATTATACTTTTTAGCAATAAACTTTAAAGCTTCAGGATAACTATAGTGTTCGATTTCCATAATAAATTTTACAGCGTTACCCCCTACGCCACATCCAAAACATTTGTAGATTCCTTTGGTTGGAGAGACTGTGAACGAAGGGGTTTTTTCATTATGAAAAGGGCAATTTCCAATATAATTAACCCCTTTCTTTTTTAAAGACACAAAGTCCCCAATAATCTCCTCTATTTTAACAGATTCAAATATTTTATCTATAGTTTCTTTTGGGATCATAAATTTCTTTCAATTACAAATTTTAATAATAATTGTAAAGACTTTTTTGCATCATTATCTTCAAATGAATTGAGAATTTCTTTCGCATCATTATAATACCCTTTCATTTTTTCTTGAGCATATTGCACACCTCCATTCTCTTTTACAATATTAATTAATTCATTTATTGATTTTTCATTTTTGTATGAGTTTTTGAGAATGTTAATAAGATATTTTCTTTGATTTTTGTCTACCTTATTTAAAGTGTAAATTAAGGGGAGGGTTATTTTTTTTTCTTTAATATCAACACCTATAGGTTTGCCGGTAAATGAAGTCTCGGTATAATCAAAAAGATCATCTTTAATTTGGAAAGCAATTCCTGCTTTTTCTCCAAATAGTTTCATTTGTTCTATTACAGCGGATTCTTGTCTTGCTGAGTATGCTCCACTAGCGCAACATGCAGCAATAAGAGAAGCGGTCTTTTTTTTAATAATTTTAAAATAAATATCTTCTGTAATATTAAGCTTTCTTGTTTTTTCAATTTGCAATAATTCACCTTCACTCATTTCTTCTACCGTGGTGCTCATAATTTCTAATAATTGGAAATCTTTATTTTTTACAGCTAATAATAAGCCTCTACTTAATAAAAAATCACCAACTAATACGGCAACTTTATTTTTCCAAAGGGCATTAATGGAGAAAAAACCTCTTCTAAGATTTGATTCGTCAATCACATCATCATGTACTAAAGTTGCGGTATGTAAAAGCTCAATCATAGATGCAGCTCGATATGTTTCGTCTTTAACTTCTCCAAACATTTTTGCAGAAAGAAAGACAAACATAGGCCGCATTTGCTTACCCTTTCTTTTTATTATATAATGCAGAATACGATCAAGTAAAGGCACAGAACTGGTTAATGATTCTTTGAATTTTTTTTCAAACAACCCAATCTCCTTAAGAATAGGAGCTTTTATTTCTTTTATTTTTGACAAAACAATTCTAAGTAGAAATGCGAATATACAAAGATTTAAGCCTCACTAATCATATGACAATACTTCTTAAGTTTAATTTAATTTATTTACTAATTGTCCACAAGCAGCATTAATATCCTCACCCCTACTCTTTCTTAAGTTAACAATTATATTTTTTGATTCTAAATAGTTTATAAACTTAACAACATTATTTTTTAGTGATTTTTCATAAGAGATTCCTTCCACCATATTATATTCAATTAAATTTATTTTACAGGGTATAGATTTTGCAAATGCTACTAAGCTTCTGGCGTCATCTATATTATCATTAATATCTTTAAGAAGAAGATATTCATATGTAATTCTATTTTTTGTCTTATTGTAATAGTATTTAACAGCTTCTTTTAATTCGTCTAAGTTAATTTTTTCATTTAGAGGCATTAAATTATTTCTTTTTTCGTTGTTTGTAGAATGTAAAGAGATAGCTAGGTTAATTCGTAGCATTTCATCTGCTAATTTTTTTATCATTTTAGCAATTCCGGCAGTTGATATAGTAATTCTTTTTGGAGATATTGCTAAGCCTTTTTCAGTTGTTATTAATTTAACTCCTTCAATAAGATTCTTGTAGTTTAATAAAGGCTCTCCCATTCCCATAAAGACAATATTTGATAATGGCTTACCAAACTTAGATATTGATTCCTCATTTAAAATAAATACCTGATCATATATTTCGCTAGCATCTAGGTTGCGTTTTAATTTTAATGTGCCTGTAGCACAGAAGTTACAACTTAAGCTGCATCCAGCTTGTGAGGATATACAGGCTGTTATCCTATCTTTAGATGGAATCAGAACTCCTTCAACAAGGAGCGCATCATATAATTTCAAACTATATTTAATAGTATTATCTATACTCTTTTCAGACTTGTGTACCGTAACAGGCAAAATATTGAAATGCTTAGAAAGCATTTCTCTAACATTAACGGGAAGCGAAGACATTTGAGAAAATGAAGTGGCTCTTTTTTTCCACAACCATTCAATCACCTGTTTAGCTCTAAATTTTTTTAGATTATTCTTTAAACAGAATTCAATAATTGCTTCGTTAGTTAAACTTCTAATGTCTATTTTAGCTCCCATTTCTTTCACAAAGATATGTTACTTTTGTCTTATGCGATTCTTAACAGCAGATTATTTATTTCCCTTAGATCATTCTCCAATTAAAAAAGGAGTGTTGCAAATTTCAAGAGACGGAGAGATTATCAAGGTTTTTAATAATCGAGAAGAAGCCCCTAGTGAAAGATTAGAAATTTTTCAAGGTGTCATTTCACCCGGCTTTATAAATGCTCATTGTCATCTGGAATTAAGTCATATGCATGGCTTTTGCAAGAAAAAAAAAGGACTTCTTGATTTTATTAATCAAGTTAATCAAAGAGATAGTTTTAGTAAAGAAAAAATTTTATTGTCAATTGCATTGGCAGAAAAACAAATGATCAAAAATGGTATTGTGGCAGTAGGAGATATTTGTAACACAACAGATACAATTTTACAAAAGCAAAAAAAGAATTTACAATATTATAATTTTATTGAAGGATTTGGAGTGAAAGAAAGACTTGCGAATCAAAAAATAAAAGAATTAATACTGATGAGAAATCAATTTCGAGATAAAGGATTAGACGCAACCATTGTCCCACATGCTCCGTATTCTGTTACTCCTAAATTAAATAACAAAATAATGAAAGCATTTGACAGGAAAGATAAGTTGTTTTCTATTCATATGCAGGAGAGTAAATCAGAAAATCAGTTTTTTGAGGAGAGAAAAGGCTCCCTGTTTGAATGGATCATGCAAATACAAGGGAGCGCAAAAATTTGGTCTAATAGACGAAAATCAATTGATTTTCTGACTGATCTAAAAAATCAAAAAATGTTATTAGTTCATAATACATTTGCAAGAGAAGAAGATATGCTAGATCAGTATTATTGTACTTGCCCAAAAGCAAATTTATATATAGAAGGCGTTCTTCCAGACTATACAATTTTCAATTATGAAAAACTTTGTGTAGGCACAGACAGCTTGGCATCTAACTCTAGTTTGTCTATTTTAGAAGAGCTTTTTATTATTCAAGAAAACTCTAACTATTGTTTAGATACTCTTTTGAGAATAGGCTCAAGAAATGGAGCAGAAGCATTAGGGTTTAATACTTTAGGAACTTTTAAGGCAGGAAAAAAGCCAGGAGTTATACTGATAGAAAAACTTAAAAATTTAAAAATACAAGAAACAAGTAAAGTTAAAAAGCTAGATTAGTGAATTAGCTATTTCTAAATCTTCTTTAGTTGTTATCTTTAGATTTCTTTCTTCTCCCATAATAGGTAAAATAGTGCCAGATATGCTTTCAAAGACAGATGCATCGTCTGTAAACTCTTTAGAAGAGACTTGTTGATATGCTTTTTTAATTTCTGTGCTAAGGAAACATTGAGGGGTTTGTATTTTATATAAATCTTCTCTACTGATGGGTTTTGTTGAATCATTAGAAATTTTTCTGATTGAATCTTTTAATTTTATCACAGGAACAACTCCGACCTTTTTTTTCACAGTATTAATTAATTCAGCTATTATTTTTTTTGATATAAAAGGTCGCACACCATCATGTATTAAAACAATACTTTCATTACAAATTTCATCCAGCCCATTTTTAACAGAATCAAATCGACTTTCACCACCCGCAATTATTGTATGAGGGATGTTTAAATTATATTTTAGACATAATTGATTCCAATAATTAAATTGTTCTTTTGGCAGCACAAGAAGTATTTCATCTAAATCTGAAAACGCATTTATAGTATGGATTAATATAGGGATATTATTTAGAAGCAAAAATTGTTTAGGGATACTAGAATTCATGCGAGTTCCTTTCCCCCCTGCTACTATGAGTGCTATTTTTCGCATTTTATAAAATTAACATAGCGTCGCCATAAGTGTGGAAATTATATTTTTCTTTAAGAGCTACTTTATATGCTTTTTTTAGCAAGTCTAATCCGGAAAATGCAGCAACTTGCATCATAAGAGATGATTTAGGCAGATGAAAATTTGTTAGCATACAATTAGCGATTTGGAAGTTATACGGGGGAAAAATAAACAAGTTAGTCCAGCCTTTAAATGGGATTACTTCCATTTTGGTAGACACAGAAGACTCAAGGGTTCTCATTACTGTTGTTCCTACTGCACATATTTTTTTTCCTTTCGCCTGACTATTATTTATTATTTGAGCTGCATCTTGAGGAATATGAATCTCTTCAGACTCCATTTTATGTTTTGATAAATCTTCCACTAAAATTTCACTAAAAGTTCCTAATCCAATATGTAAAGTGGTTTCAGCAAATTGAATTCCTTTAATTTCCATTTGCTTCATTAATATCTTACTAAAGTGCATTCCTGCGGTAGGAGCCGAAACTGCACCTTCATGTTTTGCGAAAATAGTTTGAAATCTTTCAGTGTCTTCCTGATTAGGTTTTCTTTCAATATGTTTTGGAAGGGGCGTTTCTCCAAGATCTTCTAGTGTGCTTTTGAATTCTTCATGTGTCCCATCAAATAAAAACCTTAGAGTTCTTCCTCTTGATGTCGTATTATCAATAACTTCAGCTATTAATTCATCATTATCTCCAAAGAAAAGCTTATTGCCAATTCTTATTTTTCTTGCAGGATCAACTAACACATCCCATAATCGATTTTTTTTATTTAACTCCCTTAAAAGAAAGACTTCAATTTTTGCTCCTGTTTTTTCTTTATTTGCATATAGCCTAGCACGAAACACTTTTGTGTTATTTAGCACCATTACATCTTCTTCTTCAAAATAGTCTCCTAGATCATAAATATGCTTGTGCTCTATTTCTCCACTTTTTCTATCTATAACCATAAGCCTTGAGTCTTCACGATTTTCAGCTGGTTTTTTTGCAATTCTTGTTTTGGGCAAATTAAAATTAAACATTGAAAGTTTATATTTCATGATTTTAAGGTATTAATTGAGTAATGAATGAAATTTAAGACGCCAAATATAATATATTCAAAAGCGGAAGTCAAGGGAATTTACTTATTTAGTATTTGTTCAAACTCTGAAATATCTAAAGCGTCTTTAAGTAAGTGGTTGCCAATTGCAGTACGGGAAAGATTTGACAAATATCCTCCGCTATCTAGAGATATTCCAAAATCATGAGCGATAGATCTAATATATGTTCCTTTACTACAGCATATTTTAAATGTCGCATGTGGCATTTTAAAAGAAGTTATTTCAAAAGAATGAATAGTGACTTTTCTACTTTTTAATTTTACTTTCTCTCCTCTTCTTGCTTTTTTATATAACCTTTCTCCGTCTTGCTTTAATGCTGAAAAAATAGGTGGTTTTTGATCTATTTCGCCTATGAACTTATTAACAGTTTTTTCAATTAATTTTTTTGTGATATGCTTTGTTTCAAATGTGTTGTTTATTTTGGTTTCTAAGTCATAACTAGCAGTTGTTGCTCCTAGTGTGATAACACCAGTGTATGTTTTTTTTTGCTTTTGAATAGATGATATTCTTTTGGTATATTTTCCTGTGCAGATAATTAACAGGCCAGTTGCTAATGGATCTAATGTGCCAGCATGACCTATTTTTATTTTTTTTAGGTTATATTTTTTCTTTATGAGAAACCTAATTTTTCTTACTACATCAAAAGAAGTCCAGCCAACAGGCTTTTTTAAAAGCAAGGTTTGACCATCTAAAAAATGGGCTTTACTATTTTCAATCATTACTATATTTTAAGAAAGCCATAATGTTGTTATCATGGTAATAGAACCAATAATGAAACAGTAGTAAGAAAAATATTTCAATTGACTATTTTTCACTAGCTTTATCATCCATTTACAGGCAAATATGCCTGTTAAGAAAGCAAAGATAAAGCCTATAAAAAGAGGCAGCAGACTACTTTCATTATAAGGAATTTCTCCGTCATAAATAGTCTTTGCCATCATTCCAAAAATTACCGGCACCACCATTAAGAAAGAAAAGCGCGCTGACTTTTCTTTATCAACACCTAATAAAACAGATGTTGAGATAGTTGCCCCAGATCTAGAGATGCCTGGTAACAATGCAATTGCCTGAGCAATCCCAATTAATATAGCGTCTTTCTTTTTAATATTTCTAGTACATATTTTCTTTTTGTCAGCCAGTAAGAGTAATAAGCCAGTAATTATTAGCATTGCGCTAACTAGAATTAATTCACCATTAAAAAAAGAAGTAATCTGATCTTTATATAAAAACCCTAATAATGAAATAGGGATCATTGAAATAATAATTTTTAATGAAAAGTTAAATGACTCATTTTTTTCAAATAAGAGCAAGTCGCTAAATATTTTTTTTAAGTCTTTACGAAAAATTACTATTGTTGCTAATGCAGTAGCAAAATGCAACACAATTGTCATTAACATATCTTCTTTCTTGTTTTCTCCAAGTATTGCTTCTGCAATTTCTAAATGACCGCTACTACTAACAGGCAAGAATTCTGTTAACCCTTGAATTATTCCAAGGATAATTGCATTGATAATAACCTCCATTTTACTCTTCTTTAGACTTTACCATTATTGCAAAGATTTCAATAATAAAGCCTATTGCTAATAATATTGGTGCTAATGTAAGTCGCTGAAAATCAAAAATATCATATGAGAATTTTGTTGGATCCTCTGACCCGCCACCTATCATTAATCCAAGCCCGCTTATGATAAAGAGTAACCCAACTATTAATAAGATATAGTTTTTCTTTTTAAATACAAATGCCATAATTATAAATTTTAGTTATATAGTTTGTTTTCAGTTAGTTTGATATATTTTCTTACTGCAAAATAAGTTGATAATGAGCTAATCATTAAGCCTGAGATAAATATAATAATAAACACTATTCCTATAATTTTTAAATCATTAATGTTAAGTATACTTGCTGTTTCAGATTGAATTAATTTAATTGCTCCTAGTAGCATAAATATAGCAAATATTGAACTGTATAACCCTTGATATAGGCCTTTTATTAGAAATGGCTTATGTATAAAGTTATTTGTTGCCCCTACTAATCTCATTGTACGAATTATAAATCTTTTAGCATATACTGATAATCTAATTGTATTGTTAATTAATGCAAATGCAATAAAAAATAGAAGAGCAAAAAAGGTTAGTAAGAATGCAGAAATTCTATTTACGTTGCTATTAATTTTTTCCACTAAATCTTTTTGATAGAAAACCTCATGTACATTCATATTTTTTATTAGCTCTTCATTAATAATAGCTAAGCTGTCATTGTTTGCATATTTAGGGTTTAATTTCACATCGATTGATGCCAACAAAGGACTATAACCTAGAAAACTCATAAAATCTTCTCCTAAATCTTTTTCTAGCTCTTTTGTTGCAGTTTCTTTTGATACAAAAGTAGTATGTTTTGAAAATGCAGAAGCGTCTATTTCTTTTTGAAACTTTACAATTTCAATCTCTGAAGTATTTTCTTTTAACATTATTGTAAAGCCAATATTTTCTTTTAAATAATTAGATAGCTTTTGCGAGTTTATTAATATTAAGGATAACACTCCTACGATAAACAGCACTAATGAAAGACTGATAACAACAGAAATAGATGAAGACAATATATTTCTAGATAATGACATGTTTATTATTATTTGTGCTAAAATATAAAAATACAAATTACTAATTCGTCTTATTGCTTAACTTTGCAATTCGAGGATTATTAAAGTCAATGGAATACAATTTTTTAGATATTGAAAAAAGATGGCAAAAATTTTGGAAAGACAATAAAACTTTTGCAGTTAAAGAGAACACCAATAAACAGAAGTATTATGTTTTGGATATGTTCCCTTACCCTTCCGGAGCAGGTTTACACGTAGGCCACCCCTTAGGGTATATTGCATCTGATATATTTGCCAGATATAAGAGATTAAAAGGCTTTAATGTTTTACATCCTATGGGATATGATTCTTTTGGCTTACCAACTGAACAATACGCTATAGAAACAGGCATACACCCAGAAGTAGCCACTAAAGAAAACACAGAACGATATAGGAAACAATTGGATCAACTTGGTTTTTCTTTTGATTGGGAAAGACAAGTACAGACATCAGATCCTAGTTATTATAAATGGACACAATGGATTTTTGCAAATCTTTTTGATTCTTATTATTGTCAACGTCAAGACAAGGCTATGCCTATTTCTCATTTAGTTAATTATTTTTCAGAACAAGGAAATACAGATTTAAATGCATATTGTGATGCAGACACACCACGCTTTACTTCAGAAGACTGGTCTAATTTCAGTAAACATCAAAAGGAAGATGTATTACAAAAATACAGGTTAGCATTTTTATCTGATACTTGGGTTAATTGGTGTGAGACATTAGGCACTGTATTGGCAAATGATGAAGTTAAAGATGGCGTATCAGAAAGAGGAGGATTCCCTGTTGAGCAAAGGCTTATGAAGCAGTGGTCCTTAAGAATTACTGCTTTTGCAGAAAGACTACTTGCAGGGTTAGAGACAATACAATGGAGCGATTCTATTAAGGAAATGCAAAGAAATTGGATTGGAAAATCTGAAGGAGTTTCTTTGTTTTTTAAAACAGAAAAAAATGATTGCGAGATAGAAGTGTTTACCACACGTCCAGATACTGTTTTTGGAGTTAATTTTTTGGTGTTAGCTCCTGAGCATGATTTAGTCAGAGCATTGACAGTTGACAATAAAAAAGATGAGGTTAAGGCTTATATTTCATCTGTAAAGTTAAAGTCAGAAAGAGATAGGCAAGTAGAAAAAAATATTACAGGAGTTTTTATAGGTTCCTATGCAATACATCCTTTTACAAAGGAAAAAATCCAGATATGGATTTCTGATTATGTTTTAGCCGGTTATGGTACCGGCGCAGTTATGGCTGTTCCTTGTGGAGATCAGAGGGATTGGGATTTTGCAAATCATTTTGATATTGAGATTATCAATATTTTTAAAGATATTGATGTAAGCAAAGAAGCTAATGAGGATAAAAATGTAGAAATTACTAATTCAGATTTTCTAAATAATCTTAACGCAAAAAAAGCAATTAAAGAGGCAATTAAAAAGATTGAGACTAATGGAATTGGAAAGAGAAAAGTTAATTATCGTTTGCGTGATGCTGTTTTTAGCAGGCAAAGATATTGGGGAGAACCTTTCCCTATATATTATCAAGATGATATTCCTTATACTTTAGCCGAGACTGAACAAGTTACTTTACCAAAGATTGATAAATATTTACCTACTTCTACTGGTGAGCCTCCACTTGCTAGGGCAAATAAGAACGATTGGAATATATTTAAGGGAGATAGAATGGAAACAAATGTAATGCCAGGATGGGCAGGAAGCTCTTGGTATTTCTTAAGATATATGGATCCTAAAAATGACAATGCTTTTTGTGCTAAAGAAAAATCAGATTATTGGAATCAGGTAGATTTATATATTGGAGGAGCCGAACATGCTGTTGGGCATTTGTTGTATTCGCGTTTTTGGACAAAATTCTTATATGATAAAGGTCTTATTTCGTTTGATGAGCCATTTAAAAGATTAATTAATCAAGGGATGATTTTAGGAAGATCTAGTTTTGTATATAGAATTAATCAGACAAATACTTTTGTGACTTTTGAGAAATCTGCAGATTATAAAACAACTAAATTATATGTTGATATTAATATAGTAGATAATGATATTTTGGATTTGAATCAATTTAAGCAGTCTAAAGAAGAATATAAAGATGCCGAGTTTATTCTCAATGAAGATGGGAATTATAAATGTGGTTATGAAACTGAGAAGATGTCAAAATCTAAATATAATATTCAAACCCCTGATGCTCTTGTGGAAAAATTTGGAGCTGACACATTGAGATTATACGAGATGTTTTTAGGACCATTAGAACAGTTTAAACCATGGGATACAAAAGGAATAAATGGAGTACATAATTTTTTAAGGAAGTTTTGGAGATTAGTGCATGATTCGGAGAATAAGTTTTTTGTTTCAGAGGAAAAGCCGGATGCCAATAGTTTAAAAACATTACATAAAACTATAAAAAAGACTGATGAAGATATTGCGCGCTATTCTTTTAATACCGTTGTCAGCACATTAATGATTTGTATTAATGAACTTTCAGATCAAAAATGTATTAACAAAGAAATTATATCTGACTTTACTATTTTGCTTTCCCCTTATGCTCCACATATTGCTGAGGAAATATGGAATAAGCTAGGAAATGAAACATCTATTAGCTTTGCTAAATTCCCTGTTTATAATGAAATGTATTTAAAAGAAGACGATATAAAATACCCTGTTTCTTTTAATGGAAAAATGAGATTTAACATTATTCTTTCTTCAGAAAGCTCTAAAGAAGAAATAGAAAAAGCTGTTATGAATCATGAAAAAACAGCTCATTATCTACAAGGAAAAGAACCGAAAAAAGTTATCGTAGTTCCTAAAAGGATTGTTAATATAGTTTTTTAGAAGAAATCTGATTCAATGGCTTATTTCACAAAATTCTTTTTTGATATATTTGAGTTGTGAGCACATTTTTTAAAAGCCTAATTTTTAGCAATGTTTTTGTTGCTTTTTGTGCAGCCTCACTTTGTTTAAGCTCACAGCTTTTATTTGGCCAGTATAATTTTTATATTACTGCATTTATTTTCTTCGCTACACTTTTTACTTATAATTTTCAAAGATTAGCTCGAACTAATAAGCATATAAGCCATCCTAGAATTTCTTGGATTTCTCAGAATAGATCTATTTTATTTTTGACAGCTTTTGTAAGCGCCTTGATAAGTAGTTATTATTTTACATTCTTTAATGTTAACACTCAGGGGGCTATTATTTTTTGCGCACTAATTTCTTTGCTATATCCTTTCATCTTACGTAGAATACCATACTTAAAGATATTTTTTATTTCATTAATTTGGATGATTAGCACTTGTCTTTTGACAGCATTAGAGCAGGAATTAATTTTTGATAGACAAGTTTTTTTACATTCTTTAGCCAGATTTTTTTTCGTCTTTGCAATTACTATTCCTTTTGATATAAGAGATATAAAATTTGATAATAAAAGGTTAAAAACTATACCTAGCTTATTAGGTATAAAAAAATCTCATATGATTGGTATATTGTCTTTAGTTATTGTTCAAATCAGCTATTTATATTTATTTATATCTTATAATTTAAATGTAATATATTTAGTGGCAATATCGATAAGTATTATTATAACAGGCTTTCTGGTTATAAAATCTAATGAGAAAAAAGGGGAAATGTATTTTTCGTTTGGTGTAGAATCTACAAGTATAATTTTTTATATAATTTTAGTCATATCATCGCAAATGGTATAAATCATATTTTTATCTTTACTGCATATTAAATTATTTAAATGTCTGAAAAATCGCCATCCCTTCACTACTCTAATTATCTTGAATTAGACAAAATACTTAAGGCACAAAATCCAGTTAGCTCTTCTAAAGGCAATGAGGCGCATGAGGAAATGTTGTTTATAATTATACATCAAACTTATGAGTTGTGGTTTAAGCAGATATTACATGAGTTAGAATCTGTTATGAGTTATTTTGGAAAAGATAATATTGATGAAGAGAATATTGGGCTTATTGTTGGCAGGATGGAAAGGGCAAACAAGATAATGGATGTATTAGTTGATCAGGTTGATATATTAGAAACGATGACTTCCTTAGACTTTTTAGATTTTCGTCATTATCTTTCTCCAGCTTCAGGATTTCAGTCTCATCAATTTAGAAAAATAGAATTAATGTTGGGATTGAAGGTTGAAAAAAGACATCAGTTTGGAGGCTGTCCATATCACAATCAATTTAAGGGAGACACTAAAAAAGAAATACTTGGCTTAGAGGGAGAAGAGTCATTATTTGATTTAGTAGAAAAGTGGCTTGAGAGGATTCCTTTTTTAAAGATAGGAGACTTTGATTTTATTAAAAAATATGAACAAGCAATAAATAAGATGATCGATCAAGAAATAGATAGCATTACTTCTTCTTCTCTTTCTAAAGAAGATCAACAACTGAGAATAAGGATGATAGAAGAGAATAAAAAATATTTTGAGCGCGTGCTAGATGAAAGTCAACATAGTCAAGCAATTAAGGAAGGGGAAACAGCGCTCTCATATAAAGCAACGATGTCAGCCTTACTAATTAATTTATATAGAGATGAGCCGATACTTCACCTTCCTTATCAGTTATTAAGAAGTCTTGTTGATTTAGATCATAAAGTTGCTGCTTGGCGCTTTAGACATGTGCAAATGGTAGAGAAAATGTTAGGTCAAAAAATAGGAACAGGAGGAAGCTCTGGACAAGGATACTTGAAAGAAACAGTAGACAAGCATAAGGTATTTACTGATTTGGCAAATATTGCAACATTAATGATTTCCCGTTCATATTTACCGGAACTACCAAAGAGTGTAAAAAATAATTTAGGATTTACATATAATAATAGAATAAATGGAAATTAATTTAAAAAATAAAAATGCAATTGTATGTGGAAGCACACAAGGAATTGGAGAAGCTTCCGCTATAGAACTAGCTAAGTTAGGAGCTAATATTACTTTGATTGCTCGTAATGAATCTAAATTATTAAATGTTTTAAATGAGCTTGACACCACACAGGGACAAACTCATTCCTTTATAGCAATTGATTTTAGAGATTCTAATAAGTTACGAGAGGAAGTAAACTTATTAACTTCAGACTATCATATATTAGTTAATAATACGGGAGGCCCTGCATCAGGGGCTATTACTGATGCTGCTCCTGAATCATTTGAAGATGCATTTAGAATGCACCTTATCAATAATCAGATATTAGTACAGAAAGTAGTGGCGGGCATGAAAAAGCAAGGATATGGAAGAATAGTAAATATTATATCTACATCAGTTAAAGCACCTATACCAGGTCTTGGAGTTTCAAATACTATTAGGGCCGCAGTGGCTAATTGGGCTAAGACTTTATCAGTTGAATTAGGACCTTATGGAATTACAGTAAATAATATTTTGCCTGGATTTACAGATACTAATCGTTTAAAAACGCTTATTGCTAAAAAGGCAGAGATTCAAGGATTAACAATAAACGAAATAACACAACAAATGCAATCTCAAGTACCAGCAGGCAGATTTGGTAAAGCTATAGAAGTAGCAAGTGCAGTTGCTTTTTTATGCACTCCTTCAGCTTCTTATATAAATGGAATTAATTTACCTGTAGACGGAGGCAGAACAAAAAGTTTATAATATAGATGCAGAAAATTTTAAATTATATTAATGGAGAGCTTGTAGAGCCAGCGAATAATAATTATTTAGATAATTATAATCCTTCTACTGGAAAAGTATATTCATTAATTCCTGACTCTGAAAAAGAAGACATAGATAATGCAGTAGCTGCTGCTAAGCAGGCTTTTAAGGAGTGGAGTAAAACTTCAAAACAAGAAAGATCAGACATACTGATGAAGATTGCAGATTTGGTAGAAGCAAATTTTGATGAATTAGTAGCTGCGGAAAGTAAAGATAATGGTAAACCTGAGAGTTTAGCTGCTCGTGTAGATATTCCACGAGCTCCTGCTAATATTCGTTTTTTTGCCGGAGCTATTTTACATGACAGCTCTAAGGTTCATGAAATGGATGGTTTAGCAATTAATTATACTTTACGACAACCAATAGGAGTGGCAGCATGTATTTCTCCTTGGAATTTACCTCTTTATTTACTTACTTGGAAAATAGCACCTGCACTTGCAGCAGGAAACACTGTAGTGGCAAAGCCATCTGAGATAACACCTATGACGGCTTATCTTTTTAGCAAGATATGTATTGAAGCAGGTCTCCCAAAAGGAGTGTTAAATATTGTTCATGGGCTTGGCTCGAAAACGGGCGATCCTCTCACTACTCATCCAGACACGCCAATTGTTTCATTTACTGGAGGAACTGTAACAGGAAAGCATATATCGACAGTAACAGCGCCTATGTTTAAGAAATTATCTTTGGAGCTTGGAGGAAAAAATCCAAATATTGTTTTTGCTGATGCTGATTTTGAGAAGGCTGTCAGTATAGCCTCTAGAGCAGCATTTACTAATCAAGGTCAAATTTGTTTGTGTGGATCACGTCTTTTTGTGCAAGAAGAGATTTATGAAAAGTTTAAAAAAGCACTGATTGCAAAAGCAAAAAAATTAATAGTAGGAGACCCTAAAGATTCTAAAACTAATTTAGGGGCAGTGGTTTCTAAGGATCATATGGAAAAAATATTATCAAAAATATCAGAAGCTAAAGAATTAGGAGGGAATGTTTTAATAGGAGGAGAAAGAGAGATTTTACAGGGAGACCTTCAAGAAGGGTATTACATACAGCCTACAATAATTGATGGGCTTGCTTATGATTGTTCGGTTAATCAAGAAGAGATTTTTGGACCTGTAGTTACTATGATTCCATTTACGACAGAAGAAGAAGTTATAAAAATGGCTAATTCAACTAAGTATGGCTTGTCTGCCAGTATTTTTACTGAGAATGTAAGTAAAGCACATAGAGTAGCGGCAAATATTGACTCAGGTGTTGTATGGATTAATACTTGGTTGCTTAGAGACTTAAGAATCCCTTTTGGAGGAATGAAAAGTTCAGGCATGGGCAGAGAAGGAGGGTTTAAATCTCTAGAGTTTTTTACTGAGCCTAAGAATATATGTGTTAAAATATAAAAAATGAACGGAGAAAAAATTAATTCAGATAGAGCCCCTCAGGCTGTTGGTCTTTATCCTCATGCAAGAAAAGTAGGCAATTTACTTTTCCTCTCAGGAGTTGGACCTAGAAAAGCAGGCCAAATAGAAATACCAGGAGTAGAATTAAATGATAAAGGAGAGATAATTAATTATGATATAGCTACTCAGTGTCATTCGGTATTTAATAATATTCGGCTTATATTAGATGATGCAGGCTCATCATGGGATAATATAGTTGATGTACAAGTTTTTCTTACTAATATGAAGGATGATTTTAAGACATATAATAAAATATATGCTGAGTATTTTAAAGAGAATCAGCCCTGCAGAACAACAATAGAGATAAAGAGTTTACCCACTCCTATAGCAATAGAATTAAAAGTAATAGCAACTATTTAAAACAAATATTATGGAAATAAAAAAACCATTTAACTTACAAAAATGGATTGATGAAAACAGACATCTATTAAAGCCACCTGTAGGCAATAAAAATCTTTATGTTGAATCAGGAGATTATATTGTAATGATAGTCGCAGGACCAAATGCAAGAAAAGATTATCATTATAATGAGACAGAAGAGCTTTTTTATCAAATAGAAGGTGATATTATTGTAAAAACACAACAAGGCGGTAAATTGGTTGAGTATGAGATTAAAGAAGGAGAAATGTTTTTGTTGCCACAAAAAATACCACATTCTCCAGTTAGATCAGAAGGCTCTATTGGATTAGTAATCGAAAGAAAAAGAACAAAAGAGCATAAGGATGGTTTAATGTGGTTTTCTGATACGGCAAACGAACTACTATATGAAGAATATTTTCATTTAACAAACATAGAGAAGGATTTCCTTCCTGTTTTTAAGAAGTTTTATTCTGATGAAAAGTTAAGAACCTGTCCTAAAACAGGAGAAGTCATGGATGTCGATGAAAGATATGTAGATTAATAGTTGTTAGTTTTAATTTATTACATCT
>MDTD01137321.1_pt1 | contig 29925 bp, 36 predicted proteins | sample 811221 | NCBI WGS metagenome assembly MDTD01 (sample SAMN05326646, study PRJNA326480) | marine metagenome | isolation source: seawater | place: Pacific Ocean: South West | collected 2011 | reverse complement strand
TAGTTCATTTAAAGCTAGTGGGTATGAATCCAGTTGTGGTTCATGGCGGTGGCCCTCAGATTGATCACTATCTCAGTAAGCTTGGAAAAGTTGGCAAATTTGTAGATGGGATGAGAGTAACAGACTCAATGACCATGGACGTTGTCGAAATGGTGTTAGGCGGTTTGATTAACAAAGGCATTGTCAATTCAATCAATGAGCAAGGAGGAAAAGCAATCGGGCTCACCGGCAAAGATGGTGGGTTTATAAGAGCCAAAAAGCTAACTCGGAAGGCAACAGATTTACAGGGTGAAGATTTGGGTCAAGTTGGAGAAGTAATGAGTATCCACCCCGGCCTGCTTAGTTTTTTGGAACAAGGCGAGTTTGTGCCAGTCATAGCCCCGATTGGTATAGGAGATGATGGGCTCTCCTACAACATAAATGCGGATGTTGTAGCTGGTGCAGTGGCAGGAGTATTAAAAGCTGAAAAGCTCATTCTGTTGACAAATACTACTGGTGTCTTGGATGGCGGGGGTACTCTTCTAAATGAACTCAATCCAAAATTAGTAAAGGAATTAACAGAAAAAAAAATCATCCACAGTGGTATGCTCCCCAAACTCTCATCCGCCCTGAAGGCGATAGAGTGCGGAGTAGGAAGTGCTCACATAATTGATGGTAGGGTTGAGCATGCTCTATTGCTAGAGGTTTTGACAGATCAGGGTGTCGGAACATTAATCCATGATTTCTGAATTTTTTTCCAATGGTTCTTTGTAACCTGAAAAATGTTTAAGCTTAGTTCTGGTAATGTTTGGATATTTGATCTTGACAATACACTCCATGATGCTAGCCATTACGCATTTTCCCAAATGAACAGCTTAATGACTGATTTTATTATTCAAGAGTTAGGTGTCGAGATTTCCAAAGCCGATCAGATCAGGGAACTTTATTGGAAAAAATACGGGGCTACTCTTCTTGGCTTGATTAGGCACCATGGTGTTAATCCCAAACATTTTTTAGCAGCGACACATGATTTCAAAATAGATAGAGAGAAAGTGCCGGCATCATACAATCTTAGATATGTACTTCAGACATTGAATGGCAAAAAGTATATTTTTTCTAACGCGCCTTTTGCTTATGTGGAAAAGGTTTTAAGTGCCCTAAGGGTCAGATTTTTTTTTGACGACATCTTTACTATTGAATCTACAAATTATCGGCCTAAGCCAGACTTGTTGGGGTTCAGGGCGGTTTTACGGGCGATTGGCGTTACTGGCAACAAATGTACAATGGTTGAGGACAGTGTGTTAAATTTGCGAGTAGCTAAGATTTTAGGTATGAGAACCGTTTGGCTGAATAGAGGAGTTTATAAGCCCAAATGGGTTGACAGGAAAATTAAAAATCTAAGCATGCTCCTCCGTTGAATGTGCACTACACACTGCGCAATTTGGATCACGCGGTAATTTTAACACCTTGAATTCAGACAAGAGACCATCTATTAAAAGCAATTTACCTCTCATTGGTTGTCCTATTTTTGTCAAAGTCTTTATTGTTTCCATGGCTTGAATGGTTCCTACCATTCCCACTAGCGGTCCAAAAGCACCCAGGACAGCACATCGTGTTTCCTCTAATTTGGAATTCTCTGAGAATAAACATTCGTAGCAGGGGCTATTATCTATTGATGAATCAAACACGGAAATTTGACCTTCGAATCTGATTGCTGCTCCTGATACAAGGGGAGTTTTACTCCCGACACAAGCTTTATTTACAGCATGTCTCGTTTCAAAATTATCGGTGCAGTCCAATACAACATCCGCTGTCTCAACTAGGTTGTCAATTTGATTTTGGTCTAAACGGCTCACTAAAGGCTTAACGATGACATCAGGGTTCAACCACGAGAGAGTTTCTTTAGCGGAGGTAACTTTGTTTTTGCCAATATCTCCAGTGTGGTGGACAATCTGTCTTTGTAAGTTGGTAAGGTCAACCACGTCGTCGTCTGCTATTGTTATGGTGCCGATTCCTGCCGCCGCCAAATACATGCTCGCAGGAGATCCTAAACCCCCTGCCCCAATGATAAGTGCATTAGATTTTAATATTATTTCTTGTCCACTAATCCCAAGTTCCGGCAATAAAATGTGGCGGCTATAACGAAGTAACTGATCATCATTCATGTCTTTACCTTACGATTCCAGAGGAAGATGCCACTGTTCGCACTGTAATTTTGATGCCTGAACTGCAGTCTAATTGGCTCTTATGATATTGAGACCTTTTAGCAAATTTACCGCCTGATTCAATTGATAATCATCTTTCGAAACAATTGATGGCAGGGAAGCGTCTTCCTCATCGGTGTTGTCAGATTTTCCATCTTCCCCATTTTGTGTATTTTCCAAATGTCTGGTTAAATCCGCCTCCCTCAGGGTAATCGACTCCTCTTCAGTGATCGTGGCCTCCTCGACAACGATGTCGGGGGTTATGCCCTTAGCTTGAATGGACCTGCCATTCGGAGTGAAGTACCTTGCTGTCGTTAGCTTAATAGCCGTTTCATTGCCCATAGGTAAAATGGTCTGTACTGAACCTTTCCCGAAGGTTTGGGTACCCATGATGATGGCTCTTTGGTGATCCTGTAAAGCGCCTGCTACTATTTCAGAAGCTGAAGCCGACCCTCCATTTACTAGGACAACCATCGCTGCACTTTTTGTTTCAATTGGAATGTCAGAGAGATAATCCTTACTTCCCCGGCGTATGTAGTAGCTGGGCTGAGCATAAAGCTTCATTTTGGCGTTTCTGGTTCTTCCCTCGGTATAAACCACTAATTTGTCTTTTGCTAAAAACGCTGCTGAGACTGAGACAGCAGAGTTGAGTAATCCTCCCGGGTCGTTACGAAGATCTAGTATCATCCCTTTGATTGGAATTGAGCTTTCTGCGAACCTTGTCTTTATAGCTTCAGCAAGCTTTTCTCCCGTATGTTCCTGAAACTGAGTTATTCGAAAGTAGGCGTAACCGGGCTCAAGCAAAATGGATTTCACACTTTGAATCTGAATGACTGCCCTCGTGATTTTTACAACACGAGGTTTTGTATCGCCTTTTCTAATGAGGGTCAAAATTATGTCGGTGTCAGGCTTGCCTCTCATGAGTTTTACCGCGTCGCTGAGGGTTAGTCCTTTTACATTGGTATCATCTAACTTGATTATCAGGTCACCCGATTTCAATCCAGCTCTCCAAGCCGGCGTATCCTCGATCGGTGCGACGACTTTAACAAATCCGTCTTCCATCCCCACCTCTATTCCCAACCCTCCGAATTCTCCCTGCGTCCCTACCTTCAACTCTTTAAAGGCGTCAGCGTCAAGGTATGAAGAATGAGGATCCAGCCCGGTCAACATCCCGTTGATAGCCTCCTTAATTAGCTTTTTGTCGTCCACTGTCTCGACATAGTCGTTTTTAATTCGCCCAAAGACCTCGGTAAAGGCTCTGAGTTCGTCGATGGGGAGAGGCCCACTGGTTGTCCTGTCAGCTAAAGCAGAGAAGTTGAGACTGATAAAGACCCCTGCTAAGAGACCAATACCCACTAACAAATAAGACTTGAACTGACGGAACATTTGGAACTCCTTAGTTTCTGAAATGCTGTTGATGATTATATATATAAACAAATAGGGCTACCTAAAGTTTCACCCATTTCATCGGATTAAACGGTTTTCCCTTAAAACGTAACTCAAAGTATAAACCCGAAACGAGATTTCCCCCAGTATTACCTACAGTCCCCACTTTTTCCCCGGCTTTTACGACCTTTCCGACCTCCTTTAAGAGGCTTTCATTGTTTCCATACAGACTGAGGTATCCTCCCCCATGATCAATTATCATTAAATTTCCAAAGCCACCCAGCCAATCAGCGAAAACAACCTCTCCAGAGGCAATGGCTCTCACGGGGTCTCCAGAATTGCAAGTTATGAAAATGCCTTTCCATAGAATATCACCTTCCCTTTTTGAGCCGAACTGATGTTTTAACCTCCCTATAACTGGGAGCCGAAGTTTACCTTTTAAAAGACTGAAGGCTTTTACGTTATTTTCTGGACCAGGAATCTGGGTATTCATGACCTCCTGCTTCTTTTTATCTCGTTCCGCTTTTCTCCTAATTTCCTCGATTTTTCTGTTGAGCGCTAATTCATTTTTTTTTATTTCTTTTGTGGTTCTTTTTATGTCCCCTTTCACTTTTTTGAGAAAACGGCGTTTATTCTCTTTTTGAGCCAGTAGCTGAATTCGATTTTCATCTTCTTTTTGCTTACTTTTTTTTAATTTTTTCTCTTTGATTTTTTGTTTATTGCGCAATTCCTCTAGTTTTTCAAGGTCCCTCTTCAGTGTTATGAGCTGATCGCCCCTGTGCTTGGCTAAGTATGATAAATACTTGAGCTCTACAACCGTTTCATTGAATCCTTTCGGAGACAACAGTACCTGCAATCCGCTGGCACCAGCGTTTTGGTTTACATATAAGTGATAAAGCTGAAGGCTGAGGTTTTTTCTGCTCTTAGCAATTTCTTTCCTTAACCTTTCAGACTCGGTAACAATTTCTTTTATTTCTTTTAGAAGTTTCTCTCTTTTTTTAGTTATTTTTGATAATTTAAAGTTTGCCCTGCTGATAGCAGTTTCAGATTTTTTTAGTTCTTTGTAAATTGCTTTTTGTTTTTTTTTAGACCTTTTTAAACTAAGCTGCTTGTCTTTAATTTGTTGCCTAAGATTTTTAATGTTGGGATCGCTGGCTTCCTGTGCTATCACGTCATGGGAAACAACTAAGGGTAAAATCAGTGACGACCATAGTATCGGAATAAGTATAAAGTATTTACTCATCGAATTTTGATTGATTGGCAACCTTTTCTGCGGCTAATTTGGCTTCCTCGGGATCACCTAGATAATAATTTGTTACTGGGCGCATATCATTTTCAAATTCATACACCAATGGGAGTCCTGTGGGAATGTTGAGGTTAACTATTTCATTTTCAGAGATGCCATCAATTTCTTTGATGAGGCCCCTTAGGGTATTGCCATGCGACACTATTAACAATCTTTCGTTATTAAGGGCTCTGGGTACAATCACGTTTTGCCAAAAAGGCAAAACTCTATCAATTGTGTCTTTTAGGCATTCGGTTTTGGGTAGCACGTTTGGGTCGATTGTTTTGTATCTCGAATCCTTTTTGGGAATTCTTACATCACCCTCTGGAAGCTCTGGAGGCGGGGTGTCGAAGCTTCGTCTCCATTTGCCAACTTTCGAGGTGCCATAGTTCTTGGCTGTTTCAATTTTATCCAAACCCTCCAAGGCACCGTAATGTCGTTCATTTAATCTCCAAGAGAGTTCTTGTGGGATCCAGTGGATATTTAGCTCTTCCAAGGACAGCCATAGGGTCTTAATGGCTCTTTTTAAGACCGAGCAATAAGAATAATCGAAAGTAAGTCCGGCCTTGCTCAACAATTGGCCTGCTTTTCTAGCCTCCTGCTCCCCCTGCGGAGACAAATCAACATCAGCCCACCCCGTGAACTTGTTTTCCTTGTTCCAGACACTTTGGCCGTGCCGCAAAAAAACTACCTTCCTAATCACATTCTACTCACCCGAGATAATTGAAATTACCATTTATTGTAAAACAAATATTTGTTAACCGGGTTAAGAATTTTGGAACATTCCCTATGAAGTGATAAAATTTGACTAAATCATCTTTCGGAGTTTTTGTGGGTTTTTTTATTGACAATATCCTATTGTTTTTACTAGCGATTGGAAGCTTTTTTGTGCTAGCTTGGCCTTGGATTGCAAAAAAAATGAATGCAGCCAGAGAGTTGGAGCCACTTGAAGTTGTTAAGGCTATGAATAAACCAGGTTCTGTTGTTGTTGATACTCGACCTGTAGATGAATTTTACACGGGACATCTTCTCGGAGCTAAAAACATACCAGTGAAAGATTTTGGGAGTAGCGAGGCAATCATAAAAAAAATTAAGAATAAGCCGATTGTTTTGGTTGCTGCGAGCACCACGAAAGCTGTAGCCTCGTTGATTTCTCTTCGTAAGATGGGGTGTGAAGACATTACAATTCTTGCCGGTGGCATGCACGCATGGCAACAAGCTAACCTACCCACGGAGACAAAAAAATGATGAAAACAGAGGTTGAGATGTATTTCACATCTACATGTCCTTATTGCCAGATGGCAGAAGATTTGTTGCAGAAAGTTGGAGCTATTAACGTAAAAAAAATTAATATTGAGAACAATGACGAAGATCGCACGCAAATGAGAATCAGAAGTGGAAGAAGCTCCGTTCCTCAAATTTTCATAGGGAAGACTCACGTTGGTGGCTATGATGACCTCTGTGAGGCCCATGATTCAGGTACTCTGATGGCTCTTCTCTCAGGTAATGGTTAAACTATTGTCATGCAGGTATAAATGGCCAATATTGGGGTGATTGGTGCTGGTGCCTGGGGCACAGCTTTTTCCAAAGTGCTCTGTGAGAGCGGACATCAAGTATCCCTGTGGTGCAGAGATTCTGATTCTGTAACCCAAATTACTAAGGAAAGAGAAAACAAAAAATATTTACCGGATATTAGGTTACCGGATAAGCTTTTTGTGAATAGTAACTTGCAAAATGTAGTGTCAAAAGCTGAGTTCATAATAGTAGCGGTGCCGTCACATTCACTTCGAGAGACCATCAGGCTGTCAGTAAAAAAAAATAATTCCGCTGGTTATGTGATTTTAACCAAAGGCTTTGAGCTTGGATCCACGTTACTTAGCAACCAAGTGTTTGAGCAAGAAGATCCTGCACTTAGATTCAGGTTGGCTGTGATTTCAGGGCCCGGGTTCGCTTCAGAAATCGCGAATGGTTTGCCGGCTGCGCTCACCATAGCTTCCAGAAACAGAGATTTTGGACACAAAGTAGTTGAAACAATGCACAGCCATCGGCTGCGTCTTTATTACACAGATGACGTCCCCGGAGTGTTGGTTGGGGGTGCCATGAAGAACATAGTTGCTATTGCGTCAGGGATTTGTGATGCGCTCGATTTAGGGGAAAGTGCACGTGCTGCTCTGATAACGAGGGGGTTATCTGAAATGACTCGGGTTGGCCAAGTGTTTGGCGGGCTTCCTCGGACTTTTCAAGGACTCTCCGGCATTGGTGACTTATGTTTGACTTGCACAAGTGAGTTATCCCGAAATCGGCAATTGGGTACTCTTATTGGCAAGGGAGTCAAATTGGGGGAAGCTGTAAAAAAACTTGGTCATGTTGCAGAGGGAGTCAATTCAGCTCGCGAGGTAGGTAAAATGGCAGAAAAAAAAGGTTTAGAATTGCCGATAACCTCTGCTGTTTTATCCATAATGTCCGGATCGATTCAGCCCGGCCAAGCCGTAGCAGAGTTACTGGATCGTGCGCCCAGAGAAGAAAATTAAACTATGGGGCAAGGGTCTCTATCAAATCGACAAGTGAAAAAACGTATCAAGTTAGCAAATAACAAGATTGCATTTTGTTATGACCGGGTTGCTGATATTCCCGCACAAGTTAATACAAGGTTAGCTGATCGACTCTCGCTCTTTAAAATAAACCCGAGAGTCACAATAGATTTTGGCAGTGGAACTGGAATGGGTGAAACTTATTTGCGTTCGAGATTCAAGCAATGTCAAATTATCGAGCTCGACATTGCTGAAAACATGCTAAGGGCAGCAAGAGAGAAAAAATCCAATTTTTTAAAAAAAATAGGCTTCAATCGGACTTTCCAGGTGATGGGGGATGTTGATAATCTGCCTTTTTGCGATGATTGTGCGGATCTAGTATGGGCTACTTTTGTTTTGGAATGGGCAAGTGCTACCAGTGTACTAATCGGTCATATCAACAATATACTCCGTCAAGGAGGCTTGTTCTTTTTTGCCACTTTAGGTCCAGATACTCTAAAGGAGCTGAGGGAATGTTGTCAGAAAAGCTCAAATGATGGCATGGTTAATGATTTTACAGATATGCATCATCTCGGGGATCAAATGTTATCAGCTGGTATGAGCGGTCCGGTGGTCGATACGGAATACTTCACTGTTGAATTTGATAATGTGTTCGATATTTTAAAAGAGTTAAAAAATTTGGGTAGCATCAGGAAGACTCCTAGTGATAAAAGGCTAAATTTGGAGAGGATTGCAAGACAATATGAGCATTTCCGGAACAACAATGGTAGATTGCCAGCGACATTTGAGGTTGTTTATGGACATGCTTGGGCAGGGTTATCCAAAAAGCAAATGAAGCATCGGGTTTTGAGGATAGAGCCGAAGAATTCCAACGAGGCTAATTGATATAAAGCCTTGTTTATAATTTGTTTATATTGTTACCCAGTCCCGCATATGCTAAATTAGGGCTCGTGTGACAATTATTGTAAACAATGAATTCTAAGTTATGATGAACCAGAATGTTTTACTGAATTCAGTGAAGATGGAGCGAGCATTTCCCGCGCTTCCGAGAAATTGTATTTTCGCCTCTATCGGGGCGTTGACAATGGTTATTTCGTTGGGGTTTGCGGCAATGGGAGCTTGGCCGGTTCTTCCTTACGCTGGTATCGAGTGTATCGCACTTTTTTGTGCATGGAGGTGGCTTAAGTCGCACGAGGATGACAGGGAAGTTATAGTTATGACTGGTAATTTGATAAAGGTTCACCAGAGAGTGGGTCCTAATTTCCTAACTAAAAGTTTCAACTTAGAGTGGCTTCAGGTCGTTGTTGAGAACAAAGCTAAGTTGCGGAGAAGCAGGGTCGTTTTAAGGTGTTATGGGGAAGATTTGGAGATTGGCAGACTGTTGAGTGATAATGAGAGAATTCGGCTTGCCGGCAGTATTAGGCGCCTTATCTCAAAGAACAATAAATGATAGTAAACGAAAGAGTGGGGAAGTATGAAGGATTCATACCTTAAAATCTTGGTTACATTAGGGTTGGTACTGTTGTTGCCCGGGCTGAGCTTGGCAGCGTGGAATATGGATTTCCAGGAAGGAAAGACCTTACTAGCCCATGATATTAGAGATTTGCACGTCATTGTGATGATAATATCTGTGATTATCTTCATTGGGGTTTTTGGGTTTATGTTCTACTCGATCTTCAAACACAGAAAATCGGTCGGTCATAAAGCTGCTAATTTTCATGAAAACACGACGGTCGAGATAATTTGGACAGTGATCCCTTTTTTGATTCTGGCTGGAATGGCGTGGCCTGCCACCGAAACGCTACTTGCGATGAGAGATACATCTGCGCCTGATATGACTATCAAGGCCACGGGGTATCAATGGATGTGGGGATATGAATATTTGGACGAAGGAATACAGTTTTACAGCGTCATGACTACGCCTCAAACACAGATCAATGGGACAGAGGAAAAAACAGAAAACTACCTGCTGGAGGTTGATAATCCGGTAGTCGTGCCTGTTGGCAAAAAGGTTAGGGTACTAACCACCGCCAACGATGTTCTGCACGCTTGGTATGTTCCGGCGCTTGCCGTTAAACAAGATGCGGTTCCGGGCTTTATTCGAGATACATGGTTCAAAGCCGAGGAAACCGGAATCTTTCGCGGGCAGTGTGCGGAACTGTGTGGAAAACAACATGGATTCATGCCTATAGTGGTTCACGTTGTTTCTCAAGAAGAGTACGAAGCTTGGGTTTCCGAGCAAAAAGCGAAACTTTCCAGTAAAGCTGTATCCCCCGATATCAAATTGCTAGCCAATGCGAAGGCGGATCCTCAGTGATATTTTGTTTTCAGAATTTTTTGAGCAAGGAGAAGTAGATGGAAGCGGCACACGCCCATGACGATAGTCACGAACACGAACCCTCGGGGCTAACCCGGTATTTAACTACTACTAATCACAAAGACATAGGAAGTATGTACCTTTGGTTTAGTTTTACCATGTTTTTGGTGGGTGGTGTCATGGCACTTACCATACGTGCAGAGTTATTTCAGCCGGGGCTACAACTCGTCCGACCAGAGTTTTTCAACACCATGACCACATTGCATGGTTTGATAATGGTTTTCGGAGCAATAATGCCGGCCTTTGTGGGTTTTGCCAATTGGCAATTACCACTGATGATAGGGGCACCCGATATGGCGTTTCCTCGAATGAACAATTGGAGCTTCTGGTTACTGCCCCCGGCAGCTTTACTTTTAGTCGGATCCCTGTTTGTGCCTGGAGGTGGTCCAGGTGCTGGTTGGACTCTTTATGCTCCCCTAACTGTCCAACAGGGGATGGGTATGGATTTGACCATCTTCGGTATCCATATTTTGGGAATGTCGTCAATAATGGGTTCGATCAATATTGTTACGACTATCTTAAATATGAGAGCTCCGGGCATGACTCTTATGAAAATGCCACTTTTTGTTTGGACTTGGCTGATTACTGCCTACCTTCTCATAGCGGTCATGCCCGTATTGGCAGGGGCAGTCACGATGACATTAACAGACCGACATTTTGGCACTCACTTTTTCAATCCTGCTGGTGGCGGTGATCCCGTAATGTTCCAGCATATTTTTTGGTTTTTTGGGCATCCAGAGGTTTATATAATAGCAATTCCGGCATTCGGCGTTGTGTCTCAGGTTATCCCTGCTTTCTCTAGAAAACCACTATTCGGATATGCCTCCATGGTTTATGCCACGGCCTCCATAGCGATTTTGTCTTTCTTGGTTTGGGCCCACCATATGTACACAGTTGGAATGCCGGTAGAGGCCCAACTATATTACATGTTTGCCACAATGCTTATAGCGGTTCCGACTGGTGTGAAGGTCTTTAATTGGGTTGCAACGATGTGGAGAGGTTCTCTAACCTTTGAAACTCCGATGCTATTTGCTATAGGCTTTTTATTTCTGTTCACCCTGGGGGGCTTTACGGGACTAGTGCTATCTGTTGTTCCTATTGACGTTCAACTTCACGACACTTATTACGTCGTTGCTCATTTTCACTATGTTATGGTAGCTGGAGCTTTATTTTCTGCCTTTTCTGGAGTTTATTTTTGGTTGCCGAAGTGGATAGGTAAGATGTATGACGAGCGTTTAGGTAAAATCCACTTTTGGTTGTCGATAATATTTTTCAATATAGCGTTTTTTCCGCAACATTTTCTCGGTCTTGCTGGAATGCCAAGAAGGATTCCAGATTATTCACTTCAGTTTGCTGACTTTAATATGATTTCTTCGATCGGTGCCTTCGGTTTTGGTATTTCTCAGGTTTTCTTCCTGTACGTACTTTTGAAAGCCATCAGATCTGGTGAAAAAGCTCCCAAGAACCCTTGGGAAGGAGCTGACACTTTGGAGTGGACTCACTTACCGAGCCCTGCACCCTACCACAGTTTCGAGGAAGCGCCTCAAATTAAGTAGGGGAGCGGATACCGATATTTATTCATCGAATAGATTGAGTTCCACTTCAAAAGAAATTTAATGATTAGCAAAAAGAAAAATAAGATTACCGGATGCATACTGGCCACTATAGCGTTTGGCTTCTTTATAGTTTTTATTTTTAGAGAGTTTTTTATTTTATGAATAGTGAAAGGAATATTGCAAACCGAATAATGCTCACGAAGCTCGCGGTTATGTCCGTATTAATGTTTGGCTTCGGTTATCTGCTAGTGCCACTGTACGAAATAATCTGTGATGTGACTGGAGTAAACCAAATTGTTAAGGCCGATGAGGTGATCAATACTCAAGTTGATCCGTCGAGATACATTACAGTCGAATTCGACTCTAATTCAAGGGGAGACTTGTGGCATCTTAAGGCTATGGAGCGAAAAAAACGTGTGCATCCGGGAGAGCTAGTTGAGGTTGTATACGAGGTCCATAATCCCTCTTCAAGATCTGTTTTGGGACAGGCGATCCCAAGTTATGGTCCAGCTTATGCAAGTCGACACATTAAGAAATTGGATTGTTTTTGTTTTACTCAACAAAAAATTGAAGCGGGGGAGACACGGCAGCTTCCTGTTGTTTTTGTGATTGACTCTGATGTTCCCTCTGATATACACACGATAACGTTGTCATTCACAATGTTTGAAGTTGAGGGTGCTATAGGAAAAACATCAGGCAAACCAATTTGAAAGCATATGACGGGTGATGAAGGTATGGATAAAAGCCGTGCAGGCAGTTTTGGCAGGTTTTTCAGGCATAAGGAGTTCGGAGAATTGGGACAGGGATTATAAACATATAAAAATATGGCATCTTATTCTGGTCGGGGTGTTTACGGCTATTTGTTTTGTAATGGGACTATTATTACTGGTCAAAACTATTGTCGAGTGACAATCCTAACGGTATTATTGTTGCATTAATTCGTCTAAATAAGACAAAAAATTAGGAGGTGTTTTTTAGAATGAGTTCTCAAACGGGAGGGTACTATTGTCCGGCGCCATCTTATTGGCCAATTATTGGTTCGGTAGGGGTTTTTTTCCTGGCTTTGGGGGCAGTTTTGCTCATGAATGATGGAGGAATGACCGCAAATGTAGTTTTATCAATTGGTGCCGTGATAATTACATACATGATGATCGGTTGGTTTGGTCAGGTTATCAGAGAGAGTGAGGACGGAAAATATAACGATCAAGTAGATGTATCATACCGATGGGCCATGAGTTGGTTTATTTTTTCGGAAGTAATGTTTTTCGCTAGCTTCTTCGGCGCATTATTTTATTTTAGAGTTATATCACTTCCTTGGCTAGCGGAGGCTGAGACGCAATCGCTGCTGTGGCCCGGTTTCGAAAACACATGGCCTGTGTCTGGCCCCGGTCTGTCTGAAAAGTTTACTCCAATGGGTGCATGGGGCATACCGGCAATTAACACATTCTTACTGCTGACCTCTGGAGCCACGGTCACTTGGGCGCACTGGGCTTTAAAAAAAGAGAAGCGTCTACAGCTAATATGGGGCTTGTTTTTGACGGTAGCACTAGGGACTATTTTTATGGGGTTTCAGATATACGAATACGCCCATGCCTACAAAGATCTTAATTTGACTATGACTCAAGGAGCCTACGGAGCATCCTTTTATATGTTAACTGGATTCCATGGGTTCCATGTTACTGTAGGAACAATAATGTTATTGGTCATCTTGCTTCGGTGTATCAAGGGGCATTTTACCCCCAAAAACCATTTCGCATTTGAGGCGGTATCGTGGTACTGGCATTTTGTGGATGTGGTTTGGTTGGGACTCTTTGTGGTGGTTTACTGGTTATAAACGTTCATTTGGGAGAATACCAAAGTAATATCCAATCATTAGCATTAAAAATAGAGTTATGGAGACAGCTACGCGCAACGTCAAGGCCTTGACTGTGCGGGTTGAATCATCGCTTTTGTCTTTGACCAAATATACTAATGCTGAGGCGAGGCTTCCAAATATGACAAGTAAAAAGAGTATTACGATGTATTTCATCATGTTGTTCCGAAAATAGTAGTCCTTACTATCTTACTTCAATATTGTGATTCTATATGGATTTTTTTAATCGCAAAAGGTCGGGGATACATCCAGTTTTAACCTTAGTTGCCATTTCCATAATGGCGGTTACAAGTGGTGCGGGATACTGGCAATATAATAGAGCTCAGTTCAAACAGGATTTGATGCTTCAGTATCATACAATAAGGAAATTGCCGAGTAAGCCCGTTGAGCAACTTATAAGGCTGGATCAGGCACAAATGAGGTACAGAAATACAGATTTGGTGGGTACATTGCTGTGGGAGAAGGTGGTTTTTATAGATAACAGGGTTAGGGGGAGGGTCTCCGGTTATGACACCGTCGTACCACTAATTTTGAATAATGTGTTACCGGGTGAAGAGCGTAAACGGATAGTATTGGTCAATCTGGGCTGGAGAGCTTTCGGGGCTAAAAGAATTCCAGTTGACGACCGAACTAATCTCAATGGCGTTGTCAAAGTACAGGGCATTATTGATATACCGAAAGAAAATCTGTTCACACTGTCAAATGTCGATGTAGAAAACAGACTGTGGCCAGCGCTGGCTCTTGGCGACTTTAAAAGAGTTTTTAATTTAGACATCGAGCCATTTATGGTGCTTTCGTACGTTCGTGATGAGGTTCAATTTGTCGAATCCTTTAAAGAACCTGATTTTAATGTTAACAAGCATTACGCATATATGGGTCAATGGATTATTTTTTCACTTATGACAGCGGTGTTGTACTTCTACTTCGGAATTTGGAGAAAACCACAAATTGAGCACAAAATTAAAAAGTAAAAATAATATAACTTTATGGCTGATTCTATGTGTTTGTCTTGCCCCATTTGTATTAGCACTCCTCCTCTTTATGTTTTGGAGGCCAGATTCGCTGATAAATAATGGGGAGCTACTTCAACCCGCTAGATTAAACATTTATTTGGAAAATGATAATGATTCTTTAGATAGTTTATTGAGCACTAATCGAGGAAGATGGTTGCTACTGATGATCGACGAAAGTCGGTGCGCAGACGATTGTAAAAAGAAGTTGTATTGGCTTCGGCAGTTGAGGTTAGCCCAAGGTAGGGAAATGGATAGGATTGAGCGGGTGTGGCTTATAAACGATCAAAAATCGCCTGATCCCGCTTTGATAGATGGTCATCAGGGAATAATCACCCTCAACGTTATTCCGAAAAATACATCGCAGATCGATAACCAGGAAGTTTTGTCGGCTGACTATATATATCTTGTAGATCCAATTGGGAACCTCATGATGAGATTTGCAATTAATGGGGATCCGGCACTTCTAAAAAAGGATATAAAAAAACTGTTAAAAGCTTCAAAGGGTATAAAATTCAAGGGCGAGAGAGTGGGTAAAGATTGAATAATTCGGTCTGGCAGTTCTCTTTAGAGGTTTTACCTTCCATTTTGTGGGTAACTATTCTCACTTTTATACTGATCGTGATTATCCGTGCAGTTCCCCACAGATTGTTGGTGCTTTCAACGTTAATCGTGACTCTTTTTCTTGTTTCCCTAGGGGCTTACGTGAGACTCGCGGATGCCGGGCTTGGGTGCCCTGACTGGCCGGGTTGTTACGGTAAGCTCACCCCCAGTGGGGCAAGTGTAGCGATTAGCCAAGCAGAGACAAAAAGCCCCTATGGACCAGTGACGGCTGAGAAAGCTTGGATTGAAATGGTTCACAGATATCTTGCCTCATTCGTGGGTGTTCTTATCGTTGCAATACTCGCTCAGGTGATCTTGTTCAACAGGAGAACGCGTGGCGAGATAGCTTTGAAAAAAGAAATTTTTTTTCCGAGTCTACTTTTAGTAGCTGTTATTTTTCAGGGGTTACTAGGTAAATGGACCGTTACAATGCTTCTCAAGCCAGCTATCGTCACAATGCATTTAGCGGGCGGAATGATAATTCTGGGATTACTGGCACACTTATCTGGGAAACAATTATCTCATGTTAGGGTAGGCACAAAAAGTCGCATGGTCAGCGGAGTTCTGTCACTTTCTCTAGTTGCTGTGTTCATTCAAATCCTTCTCGGAGGGTGGGTTAGCACTAATTATGCAGCACTTGTGTGCATTGACTTTCCGACATGTCAGGGACAATTTCTTCCAGATACCAAATTTTCGGAAGGATTTAATGTTTTTCGAGATCTAGGGGAAGGCCCGGGGGGGGAGCCTCTGTCAGCGCCGGCATTAACCGCAATTCAAATCACTCACCGGTATGGAGCTCTGATTGTCTCCGTAATATTAATATACTTATCTCAAATATTAATAAAGGATGCCAATTCCAGAATTTTTGGTATCCTTATAGTAGTCTGCCTAGCAATGCAAATAGGGCTGGGTGTCATTAATGTCGTCTACCTTCTGCCTTTCTTTGCCGCGGTGGCCCATAATACCGTCGCAGGGCTGTTGTTATCTATTTTAGTAATGCTAAAATCTCGGCTGTTAAGAAATTAGCGAAAACATAATGTACCTATCAGCAAATATAGAAAGTGGTTTTGCGAGGCTTGGACGCCTTATATCGCTTACCAAACCAAGGGTGGTGTCGTTAATAGTATTTACGGCTGGTATAGGTATGTTTTTATCAACTTCTGGTCCAGTACCCACTCGGGTATTGATTTGTGGTCTAGTTGGTATTTGGCTTGTAGCAGGGGCAGCCGCCGCGATTAATTGTCTCGTGGAGCAGCGTATTGACTCAATCATGGCTAGGACTCGCAGAAGGCCAAGTGTGACTGGTGACGTTAGTCTAATTGAAACCTTAGTATTTTGTAGTTTGCTTGGTGGTGGCGGTATCTTTCTTCTGCACTCTTTTATTAATTCCTTAACAATGTGGCTTACATTAGGGACATTTATCGGATACGCTATAGTTTATACGGTTGTGCTTAAGCCGCTTACACCTCAAAACATTGTGATTGGGGGAGCATCTGGCGCTATGCCTCCGGTATTAGGGTGGACAGCTATGACTGGCGAAATATCTCATGAGGCTTTATTACTATTCCTGATTATTTTTGCGTGGACCCCTCCTCATTTTTGGGCTTTAGCTCTTTACAGGAAGGATGAGTATGCCAAAGCTGGTGTGCCTATGTTACCAGTTACACATGGAGAGAAATATACTCGAATTCAGGTTTTGCTTTATACAATTATCTTGTTTGGCGTAACCCTACTACCGTTTGCAGTTGAAATGAGTGGTACGTTCTATTTGATAGGGTCGCTATTTTTGAATGCTATATTTCTCGCATACGCTATAAAAATCTGTACCAGATACAGCCACTCGCTTGCCAGAGCGACCTTCAAGTACTCCATCATTTACCTTGCCGGGGTGTTCGCAGTTTTGTTAATAGACCATTATGCGAACTTTTAGGGGAACGATGCATATGAAAAATTTTAGCGGAAGAACATTATTCGGTATTCTAGCGTCTCTATGTATAGCGGCATGTTCTGAAAAAGTTGAAAAAAATTTTTTAGGTACAGATATCACTGGAATCGAGATTTCAACAGACGCCAAACTCATAGATCATAATGGAAATAGTGTAGGTTCTGATTTTTTCGAAGGTAAAGTTACTGTACTTTTTTTTGGTTTCACAAGTTGTCCCGATATTTGTCCAACTACCTTGGTAAAATTTGATTCGGCTCTTAAAAAAATACCTGTAGAAAAGGATTCAGTGAGAGTAGTCTTCCTATCAGTAGATCCTGAGCGCGACACAGCTGATGTTTTAAAAAAATATGTGACTAGCTTTAATTCGAAGTTTATTGGTGTTACGGGAAGCGCGGTAGACATAAAAAACTTTACGAAATCATATAAAGTTTTTCATAAAAAGGTTTATGTCGGTGATTCTGATTCATACACCATTGACCACTTTGCAGGCGCCTATCTCTTGGATCGCAATGGGAAACCTAGAGTGTTGTTAAGTCATAGCCAGTCGGATTCTGATGTAGCAAAAGATATTTCAACTCTTTTGCAGGAGTGAGGTTTTTTTTATTTTCTCGACTAATAGGAAGATCAACAAAAAAGGAGTTTAATCAAAAAACCCCGAGCGAATCATATGATCTTTTATAGAGGCTATAGCTTTGGATTCAATTTGCCTGACTCTTTCGGCGGAAATCCCAAGTTGTTCGGCTAGGTCTTGCAGAGTATTTTGCCCTTTCTCAGATAACCACCTTGAGCGAATGACGAATTTGGCTCTCTCACTCAATGTTTCGAGTGCGTTCTCAAGTTCTGTCTTTTTGAGTTCAACCGTCTGTTTTTTCTCTAGTATGTTCAAAGGCTCATCAGCAGAATTCGCAGCTATGCTGATCGGAGATTGCGAATATCCGTGTTCATCGTCTACGGAGTTTTGATCGATGGAATCGATGGAGTCTGATAGTCTCTTCTCCATGTTCCGAACATCACTTTCTCGTACGTTCAATTCATCGGCTATTTCTCTGATTTCGTTGGATTTGAGTGATTGATGACTTTTTTTTAATCGGCGAAGATTAAAAAAAAGTTTCCTTTGAGCTTTGGTAGTTGCAACCCTCACAAGTCGCCAGTTCTTTATCACGTAATCATTGATTTCCGCCTTAATCCAATGCATAGCGAAAGACACCAACCTTACCCCTTTATCTGGATCAAATCTCCGAACGGCTTTCATCAGGCCCACGTTACCTTCTTGAATTAGATCCGAAAAAGGTAGTCCGTATCCCAAATTGTTTCTTGCTATAGATACTACAAGTCGTAAATGAGCCAAAACAAGTTTTTTGGCGGCATTTAGGTCTCCGTGATCTCGAAATTTCAATGCAAGCTTGGTCTCTTGTGTCTTGCTCAGAACCGCATATTTGTTAACTGCCTGAAGGTAGTTCTCAATACTTGCACCCGAAGTATAGAGCTGTGGAATAGAAATTATATCGTTCATATTTAGTTTCGGCTTAAATAAATAACACAATACTAGCACTCTATAGAGTTGAGTGCCAGTTTTATTTACCTGTAGTTATGCTGTCTCAGGTGTTCGTTTGTTGAAAACCAAGCCCCAGCTAAGCCAAGTATCATAGAAATACCTATTACCAACCAAAGGTAGCCGTCGTCAGGTTTTTGCATTGAGAGTCCCGTGTTGTAAAATTGTCCCAATTGTTTGAGGCTTTTATTAACTAGCGCTATAAATCCAGCTGAGAATATCATCGCTATAGTTGCACCAAGGAAACCCTGAATTGCTCCAAAATACAAAAATGGTCTTCGAATATAGGTATCGGTGGCACCAATCAGCTTCGAAAATTTGATTTCCTCTCTTTGCAACAGAACTTGAAGACGGATCGTATTGATCATTATAGTTATCACAGCAAATCCCAAAAGCAAGGTGAGTACAAAAGCAAGAGTTTTGGCAAGTTTCACTACAATACTTAATTTATTTACCCACTCTGAATCAAGTTCTACGCTGTCTACACCATCATAACTTTTGATGTTTTTTTCTAATTTTTTTAGGATTTCTGGATTTGAAGATACTGGGGTGATGAAAAACATATCGGGAAGAGGGTTCCCCTCTATCTCAAGTAGTAGCTCTCCGAAGTCCTCTCTCTTTTCAAGTTTTTTTAAGCCTTCCTGCTTGGAAATGAACTCTACCTTGTGTACCTGTTGAGATTTCTTCAAAATAGCTTTTATTTTGGAGAGTTGTTCAGCTTTTATTGCTGGATTGAGGAATACACTCAATGTGGTTGATGTGCTCAAGTCAACGTTATACCTTGTAATATTATCGATAAAAACATAAAGCATAAGCGGTAATGCGATTGCCAAGCTAAAAACAAAAATGTTTAAAAACCCACTGTAGGGATTTTTAAGTATCTGACTGATCGACAATTTTGCGGCATCCCAATGTTGATATATAAAGTTCATTCTATGATTTTTCCATTTTTAATCATAAGTTGTCGGGCCCTAAAGCTACGCACCATTTCCGAGTTATGGGTCGCAACGACAACTGTAACACCAACTCGGTTAAAATCTTTCAAAATTTCCATAATCTCTTTCTCATAAGCAATGTCTAAATTGGCAGTTGGCTCATCCGCTAGAAGAATAGCTGGCCTATTTATAATTGCCCTTGCGATACATAATCGCTGCTGTTCCCCTCCTGACAAAGTAATCGGCATTGAATTTTCTTTATTAAGAAGTCCGACTTTATCAAGAGCAGCTCTGACTCGACGAGGTATTTGAGATCTGTCAAAACCCGATATGAAGAGAGGTAGGGCAACGTTATTGAAGACGCTTCGGTCCATTAGGAGCTTGAAATCTTGAAAAATAAGTCCAAAGTTTCTTCTCAAAAACGGAATAGTTTTTTGATGCATGGTAGTAATATTTTGACCACGAATCATAATCGTGCCGTTGGAGGGTTTTTCTATTATACCCAGCAATCTAAGGAGTGTTGTTTTCCCTGCTCCCGATGCTCCCGTCACAAAGATCATCTCACCTTTTGTAATTTTGAAAGAAATTTTCTTTAAGATGGGTTGATCATTTTTATAAGTTTTTGATATATCCCTGAGTTCGATCATTTCGGTTCTAATCTATTTGGTCCAAATTTAAAAATTACCTACTCAAGCAATGAGGTAACAAAACTGCAGGCGTTGAAGACTTGCAAATCAAATCTTGTTTCGCCATTGCCAATAAAGAGAATTGGTTTTTCGCTTGCTTGATGGAGCCCTGTTATAAAACCGCCTTTAGCAGTACCATCTAGTTTATTTAAAATTATGCTATCAAAATCAATTTCTTTTGAAAAATCTCGGACTTGATGCAGGTTGTTTTGTCCATTATTACAGTCAAGAGTAAGGACCGTCTCTAACCTAATGTTTGAGCCTCGACCCATAATGACTTTCTTTAATTTTAAGAGTTCCCTTATCAAGTGATTTTGATTCGGTAGTCTCCCCGCTGTATCTAGAATTAAAACATCGGTATTTCGATCGACCGCTGCCGAGATCGATTCGAAGGCAATTGCCGCTGGCTCTTTATTGCTACGATGTATCACATCAACCGACAACAATCCCCCCCATTCCAATAATTGTTCAGTGGCAGCTGCTCGAAAAGTATCTGTAGATCCAAAGAGCACTGACACATCCTTTGATTTAAAATAGTGAGCTAGCTTTCCTGCAGAAGTAGTTTTTCCCGATCCGTTTACTCCTATCATTAAGATTACCAAAAGCTCACCTTTAGGAATTTCTAGTGGTCTCTGTAAGGGGAGCAAAATTTCCATTAATTTGCCCCTCAAGACCTCCTGAATTTGGTCTTCAACATTTTCGGATAATAAATCACACTCAGAAAAAACAGTTTGTATAAGAAGATTTGATGTTTGTAGACTGATATCGGCGCCAATTAAAATGGCTTCTAAGTCATCAGCCCATTCATCTTTTGATTTGTTTGTGGTATCACTAGTCAGTAGTCTCTTGACTCTGGACATTAGCTTACCATTCAGTTGTAATTGTATTTGTTTCATTTTCCCAAAGATTTAAATCGTTTTGATAAGAAATACAGAACTATTTTACACGTCAATTAAAAAAATATAATAGAGTGAAAAATAAGAAAAGCAGATTGCGTATAATTGGGGGCCATTGGCGAGGACAATATTTGAGTTTTATGCCTTCTGAAAATTTGAGACCTACGCCAAATATTGTCAGAGAGACGGTTTTTAATTGGCTAGGTCATAATCTTTGTGGATTGTCTTGCTTAGATCTATTCGCCGGCAGTGGGGCTATGGGATTTGAGGCAGCCTCTAGAGGTGCAAAAAAGGTGATTCTTGTTGAAAAGCACAGGGAAACCTGTAAAAATTTACTCAAAGGTATTGCAAAGTTTAACACAAATAGAGTTCAATTATATTCTTGGGATGCTCTAGACTTCATTCGTAAGACAAATGAAACGTTTGACGTTGTCTTCCTTGATCCACCATTTAGTAAAAATTTTCATGTTAAAATACTAGACTTAATTCGTCCGCTAGTTAAGAAAGGATCGGTAATTCATTTAGAGTCAAACGCTAATTATGACATACCCAGATATTTTGAAAAGAAACGCCGTAAACGAGCTGGACAAGTTCTATATACCTTATTAGAGTTTTGCCCTAGGTAGCAAATAATGAAAAAGACAATTGTTTATCCTGGAACATTTGATCCTCTGACCTTCGGACATGAGGATTTAATTAGCCGTGCCTCAAAAATATTCGATGAAGTCATCGTAGCTGTTGCAGATAGCAAGAATAAGAAACCTCGTTTTGACATAGCGGATAGAGTAAAAATGGCGAGTGAGGCACTTGATCTAGTCCCGAATGTCAAGATTGAAACTTTCGACGGCCTTCTCATAGATTTTATGCGAAGGACCGAAAATATCGTTTTAATGCGCGGTATTCGTAATTTTGCTGACTTTGAGATGGAGTCACAGCTGGCTGTAATGAATCGGGAGCTTTATTCTGAGGTAGAAACTTTATTTTTTTCTCCCGCCAAAAAGTATATGTTTATAACAGCCTCAATGGTCAGGGAAATTGCTGAATTTGGGGGCGATATATCTGAATTTGTAAGTCCCCCGGTTTTGAAGTTTTTCGAAAACGAAAAAAAAAGATAGGATTACGGAATTTATGGCTTTAATGATTACGGACGATTGTATTAACTGTGACGTTTGCGAGCCAGTTTGTCCAAATAATGCAATCTCAGAGGGCGAGAAAATATATTTTATTAACCCTACAAAATGCACTGAGTGTGTCGGTCATTTTGATGTTCCGCAGTGCCAAGAACTTTGTCCCGTAGAGTGCATTCCGTTAGATCCCAATTTTTTAGAATCCAAAGAACAGTTAAAGGAAAAATTTTTAAAACTTCAAGTGCCAGAGGATTAATTATCTTTGGCACTTCGGACAATAGTAGGTTGCACGTTGATTATATTTACAACAGACTATTGACTGACCACAACGGGAGCAATCTAATCCCTCTCTGTTATAAACTTGATACCTTAGTTGAAAACTTCCGACATTACCATCCGAACTCATATAGTTTCGCAAAGTGCTTCCACCACAGTGGATAGCGTTTTTGAGCGTGGTTTTTATGGCCATTACCAAAACACCACAATCTTGCTTTCTTAAACTTTTTCCTGCTTTATTTGGACTTATAAATGCCCGGTGAAGTGACTCATTTGCATAAATATTTCCAACACCTGCTACGATTTTATTATCCATAATGAGTGATTTAATTGAGGCGTTTCTACCCCTAAGCTTTTTGTATAGCCAATTTTTATTAAATAGTCTTGTAAGAGGCTCTGGCGCCATTGATTTGAGTAAGCGGTGTTCCAGAGGGTCGTTTTTCTCCCACAAAACGGCACCAAAACGTCTGGGATCATTTAGCCGCAAAATTTGGTTGGATTCGAGGTGCAATTCGAAGTGGTCATGTTTTCTGAGTTTTTTTTTGTTTGCCAAGAGAAGTAATGTTCCCGACATGCCAAGGTGCAGAATAAGACAGCCATTTTGGAATCTGAGGAGAAGATATTTACCCCTTCTGTCCACTGATTCGACAATTTGCCCCGGAAGTGACTTCTCAAGGCTTTTGACTGGAATAGGCCATCGTAGGTTTTTTCTTCGGCAGATGACTCTTAGCACTTTTGATTTTGTGATATGTTTTGCGATACCCTTTCGAACGGTTTCAACTTCAGGTAACTCTGGCATTTTAATTTTGAGAAAGAGCTATTTCGTGAGGACTAAAAAGGCGATTTCCCGCATCATGGCCTACTTGATATGCCATCAGTTCATCTTTTCTTATTAAAAGGTATCCTTGCTCATTTTGATTGATTACAAATTCGATTGTTTTTCTGCTTCTTGTGGTAACGATAATTTTTCTACCAGATGGATTCTTTTTATAAGGTGTTGTGCCGAGACTCGAGGTCATTTCCCATCCTAATACCCACTGATCCAATAGCTCAGAGGAAAGATCAATCTCTCCCTCCTCGGGGGAATCTAAGACCCCTTTGATAATCCATTTTCCGTTTTCCTGTTGACTTGCCATCCAGTTGCCAAAATCAATACTGATTGGTGTTTCATCCTCACCTAGTATTTTGTGACTGATGAATTTTGAGTGTTCGTTAGGAATGCTGTAGCCAAGGTGCGTGGGCACAAGGAATATTCTTCCCTCCGTTTCGAGATATTGCTCATTTGTTACGGTGTTTATTTTTCCGAATTTAATAGTCTGATCATTAAAACTTATTATAATATCTGGCGAGATTAGTCCAAAGTCACCACGATCTAAAGTATCGATAAAATAGCTACTCCGGGCTTCAAGAATTTCAAAAATTCGATCTAGTTGAAACTCTGAAACTCTTGCGGTGAAAGGAGTATTTATCCTCCATATGTTATTTTGCTTTTGCATCGTTATTTTCATCTGGCCTCTTGCTATCTTTAGCGAAGTGATGTCCTCCGACTTCATGGATGATAATTGGTATGAAGTCTCCGTCTTTTCCGAGGGCCAGAACTTGATCGTTATTAAGAGAAAACCACCAAAAAGAAAAAGAAATAGATTGATAATCAAGCGTGATTTCAAGCTCGTCTTCTCCGCCACCATACAAACCCTCCCGCTATGATAAATATAACAGGAAGGCAAAGGAATAGATTTGCTAGAACAAAAACAGCTAGATTGATTTCCAAAGAGCGGTCACTTCGAGACTTAGGTTGAATACTTATAAGACTATCGTCGCCAGTTAACCAGTTGACACCATTCACACCGAAATCTAAGTTTCCAAGCAAACCCAGATGCTGATTAGATAATGCATGACCAGAGCCGACAATAACAACCCTTTGGTTCTTATCGGTGAGGGTTCTCTCAAATGCGCCTGCCACAACATGAGGTCCTGGCAAATCTTCATTCGGATTAAATACCCCTTCATTAATCTCACCCACCTCAAGCCACCCCTGATCCGCTATTTCCACAAGTGGTGTGTACTCAAAATCAGAGTTTTCGTTATGTTCTATTGGGCGAGCAAGAGGAAACACGCTAGTTATCGAAGCTCCCTCCGTTGCAGGATGATCCAAATAGCGAGATGCCAAAGAGAATGTCGGTGAGAGGTTCAAGGTTCCCGCTCGTGGGTCGAGCACCATTCCTTCCGAAAATTTCAAGCCGATGTAATCCGCTACAGAAGTCATACCCGGAAGTGCCCCCGGTTCTAAAATCCAAAGAAGATTGCCTCCATTTTCAAGATAACGAACCACCCGATTTGCCTCCGCCGGAAGAAGATTCACCTTAGGACTCGCAATAATCAACAAAGATGCATCTTCATTGACTCGTAAGGAACTGGATAGATCGACCTGAGAAATCCTGAAACCTATTTTTTTTAAGTGATTACCGAAAAGGCTCATATCTCGAGGTTTATTTTCTTCTAAGGACCTTTCACCGTGTCCAACAAGTGTATAAATTACCTTGTCAGTCGACCTGGAAAGTCGAATCAGTAAGTTAGTAAGGTCTTGCTCAGTCAGCGAGCTTAAGTTTTCTCGCCTTCCTCTGTATTGCACCACCAATTCACCGTCAAACCTTATCCCAGCTTCTTCAGCCTTTAAGGGCTCCTCTCTGGGATCAATAAAATCTACCGATATGTCTGCTTTTTCCCTTTTAAAGGGTTCAAGAAAGCTGTAAATTACTGGTCTCAACGAGCCCTCAACATCAGACTTGGAAACATAAGCGGTGATATTTACGGGTCCATCAATATCCTTGATAAACTGTTTTGATGTCGCTGAGAGAGAATGACGCTGATTGTTAGTAACGTCCCAGCGGGTCTGAGAAAGACTACTGAGATAGCCAAGAATCAAGGCTAAAGATAATACTAGAACGACAAAAATACTATTTTGTAATCTGAACTGATTTCTGATTTTTTGATTAATTTTCATGCGTGGAGTCTGTCACCATCTAACCTTCGGATCGAGAGAATTAAGAACGTTGAAATGATGATGATGAAGTAAGCCAAATCGTAGATCGCCACAGTACCTTCTAAAAACGGTTCCCAGTGGGCGAAGATTGATATTGAATGCAGTATGCTCTCTGGGTCAGGCGCTAAAAGATTTATGATCCACAACCCTAAAGCAATTGCAAGGCTAAGTATTGCGGCAACGACCGGATGGTTTGTTAAGCAGGAGACGTACAAACCGATGGCAGCAAAGGCTCCGCCCAATAAACTTATCCCCAAAATGCAAGAAAACAATAGGCCAAAATCCAAATTACCACCGGGTAAAACTGATAGACACATAAGGAAAACAATTAAGTGAACGATCTCCAAAAATAAAACAGTAGCAAAGAATTTTCCCAAGATTATTTGAGTCATTGATATGGGTGCTGAAATGAGGAAGATCATGGTCTGATTTCTACGTTCTTCTGCTATTAATCTCATTGTGAGGAGCGGAACTGAGAAAAGAAGAACTATGGCGGCAATACTAAAAATTGGAGAAACTGCCACTTCAGTTAGGCCGGGAGCGTTGTTTGTATTAGCCAATTGAGCTTGGATCATGGAAAAGCTTTGTAACTGGCTCATAAAGATGAACGCAAATATTCCTTGCAGAAAAGCCATTAGTACCCAAGCCAAAGGTGATGCGAACATGGATTTGAGTTCTTTGCCAATTATAACTCTAATCATTATTAATATTTTCCATAAGTCATTGTCATGTTTTTCAACTAATCTTTGGTCAGTTGAACAAAGACTTCCTCCAAACTAGCCTGTGATTGATTAAGTCTGCATAGACCCCAGTCATGTTTAACTGCCGAGTTTAGAAATGGGGCCGTGGGATCAATGGAGGAGTGACGTATTACGTACTCGCCCTCTGCAACCTTTTCAACTATACCGTCGCTGATTTCATCTGGTAACTCAATATTCTCGGGTGGTTTTTTCAGCTCAACGTTGATAACAAACCCGCGTTTTTCATTTCTCATACCAGTGATTGTGTTGCTAAAAGCTACCTTTCCATGATCTAAAATGTGTACTCGATCGCAAATTGCCTCTACCTCCGACAAAATATGAGTGGACAATATAATACTGTGCTTGTCGCCAAGAGATCTGATCAGAGTGCGGATTTCTCTGATTTGGTTTGGATCCAGTCCAACGGTTGGTTCATCGAGAATAATTACGTCCGGTTCGTGGATTATGGCTTGTGCGATACCCACTCTTTGACGATATCCCTTTGACAAAGCGCTTATCAACCGTTCTCCCATATGCTCTAATCCACATTTACTTTTAGCTGACTGAACAGCTTTTGGCAAATTCTCTTTCTTAATCTTTCGAATCTTGCCTGCTAAAGTCAGATACTCGTTCACTCTGAGTTCTTTATATAACGGTGGTACTTCTGGCAGATAGCCAATTTTATTTTTTGCGTTGGTTGGATCCTCAATCATATCCAAACCGCATACCTTTACTGATCCCACGCTTGGGGCTAAATTACCGGTTATCATTTGCATCGTAGTAGTTTTTCCGGCACCGTTTGGTCCGAGTAGTCCTACAACCTCTCCTCTTTCAAGCTTTATGGATACCTCTGATACGGCTAGGTTTCGCCCATACAATCTGGATAGGTTTTCTGCGCGGAGGGTTACATTAGAATCTTGGTTTTGAATGTCGCTCATCTAGATTGGAAAATCATTGTTGTTATCAAAATCAAGGGATAAATCTTGAGTAAAAGATAAATACCCCATAAACTATATCATACCCCCATTTTATTAAATAATTGCGCGGTTTGTATATAGGTCAATCCAAGCTTTTTTAATATATTACGTCTCACTCCTCAAGTTCAAGTTCATAAATCATGAAGTCGATCAAAATATCTACTAAATGCTTACCCTTTTATATAGCCTTAATCGGATCAATATTTTTAGGACTCAGCGGGTGTGCTTTCATATACCCGCCATCCGGCAGTGGCCTTTCTAATCCACTTTTTATTGCCGTAGGCAGGGTTATTGTTAAACTTGACCAAAATAATCATAGTGCAAGATTCAGATGGGTCAGTTCTCGCTCGGAGCAGGAAGTCTTGCTTTTTACCACTTTGGGGGGCACGGTTGCCAAGATAAACGTTAAAAATAGAAACTTCTCAATAATGGATTCCTCCGGAAAGCTTTTTAGGGCCAGATCCTCAGAGGATTTAATGATGGAAGTATTAGGTTGGTCTATACCGGTAACGGGGTTGAAGCATTGGTTGATTGGAGAAGTAAATCCTCTTGAAAATGTCGATAATTTGGTGCTGGATGAGTTAGGGCGAATTAGCTCTTTAAAACAGGGTGAATGGAGTATCAGCTACACTACTTATAAAAAAAATTCCCCTTACCCTAAAAAAATTCGATTAGTCAGTGGAGAATTGAGTTTGAAAATCGTAATTGACAAATGGCTTGTCGAAAATTATAAATATGCCAAAAAAAACTAGGTTTTTTCACGCCCCTGCCAAAATAAATCTGTTTTTGAAGGTTTTAAAAAAGAGGCAAGATGGCTATCATAATTTGCAAACGGCTTTTAGGATGGTTGATTTGTGTGATCAGGTAGGAATAACAGTAAGGAACGATGGTGTAATCACGAGAACTGCCGAGATTACCTATAGCACCCTGGAGAATGATCTAGTCATAAGAGCAGCGCAAATTCTTAAAAGAATAGCTGGGGTAAAGCTAGGAGCTGATATAGCCGTAAAAAAGCTTATCCCTGTAGGCTCCGGAATGGGCGGGGGAAGTTCTGATGCAGCTACCACTTTGATGGCACTCAATAAAATTTGGAAAATAAATTATTCAAGAGAGATTTTGATGAATATTGCGGCTAAACTGGGTGCAGATATTCCATTCTTCTTATTCGGTAAATCGGCCTTCGGAGAGGGTATAGGTGATCAGTTGACTGAGATAACCTTGCCACCTCGGTGGTATTTACTAGTGTTTTCCAAAATCGAAATTCCAACGGCAGGTGTTTTTGAATTTATGCAATTGACACCCAACCCCAAAGCAATCACAATACAACGCTTCTTGGATGGGGAGGTGCCGGGAAACGATCTGGAGCGGTCAATTTGCAATTTGTACCCTAGCATGGAGAGGCTTTTGGGCTTGCTCAGGCAGCACGGTGACGCTAAAGTTACGGGATCTGGGAGCACGGTTTTTTTTGAGTGCGACTCTATGGAAGAAGCTGAGGTTTTGAGAAACAGATTGCCAGATGAGATAACCACTGTTTTAGTGAGGGGGTTGGATATGCATCCTAGTTCGGAATTATTGAATTTCAGAATAAATTGAATTTTTGGGGAGTCGCCAAGTTGGTTAAGGCAACGGATTTTGATTCCGTCATGCGTAGGTTCGAATCCTACCTCCCCAGCCAAGCAAAGTCAGTAAGAATATCCGGCTTTATGCAGTTTTATATTTAATTTAGCTTTTTTTGGGGCGGTTATGACATTTGAAAACCTGATGGTGTTCTCTGGAAATGCAAATCTTGCTTTAGCGGAGGAGGTAGTAAAGGATCTTCAGATACCTTTAGGTCGTGCTAAAGTAGGGAGATTCAGCGATGGTGAGGTGATGGTAGAGATCCTCGAAAACGTCAGGGGACAAGACGCTTTTATTTTGCAGTCAACATGTACTCCTACCACTGAAAACTTAATGGAGGTGGTGCTTATTGCCGATGCACTAAAAAGAGCTTCGGCCGGAAGGATTACTGCGGCTATTCCATACTTTGGTTACGCGAGGCAGGACAGACGGCCACAATCTGCAAGAGTGGCAATAAGTGCTAAGGTAGTGGCTAATATGTTGCAGAGCGTAGGGGTTGATCGACTACTCACAATGGATTTACACACCGAGCAGATTCAAGGTTTTTTTGATATTCCTGTTGATAATGTATATTCGACCTCAATACTGCTTGGGGATATATGGAAAAATAATTACGAGAAGGTAATTGTTGTGTCTCCCGATGTAGGTGGAGTAGTCAGAGCCAGAGCTTTGGCAAAACGATTAGAGTGTGACCTCGCAATTATCGATAAGAGACGACCCAAACCCAATGAGACAACTGTAATGAATATCATAGGATCTGTTGAAGGAAGAATCTGTATTATAATGGATGACATTGTGGATACTGCGAATACCCTTTGCCAAGGAGCTGGTGCTTTGAAGGATAATGGTGCCCAAAAAGTTATCGCCTATTGCACCCATCCCGTGCTATCTGGAAATGCCGTAGCTCGCATCGAAAGCTCGCAATTGGACGAAATGGTGGTGTCAAATACCATTCCATTACGAAACGATGCGAGAGATAGCGGGAAGATTAGGCAATTGTCCATAGCCAGTTTGCTTGCGGAAACTATGAGAAGGATTAGTAATGAGATTTCGGTTAGTTCGTTATTCATGGATTAAATGAAAAAGGTAATTTGAAATTGGTCGCGATTTCAAGAAAAATTTGGAGAAAAAAATGTCGAATGTAGCTTTGAACTTAAAATTAAGATCGATTCAAGGGAAGGGAGCGAGCCGCCTGACCAAGGCGAACAAGCAACCTCGAGCCCGCAGATGGAATCTGCACATCGTCCTCGCCTGGAATGATGCTTGTGAGCTGTTTTCGGCCGTTCCTCGGCGAGCCCGGCGCTCTTGGGGATGCACTGTCTGAGCC
>MDTD01177824.1_pt1 | contig 29935 bp, 26 predicted proteins | sample 811221 | NCBI WGS metagenome assembly MDTD01 (sample SAMN05326646, study PRJNA326480) | marine metagenome | isolation source: seawater | place: Pacific Ocean: South West | collected 2011 | reverse complement strand
TGATCCAGGTTGGTCTGGCTGCGATGCGCTTCATCGGAAATGCAGATCACGTTATCGCGGTCGGTCAGTAACTGCGTATCTTCCTCGAACTTGTGTATGGTAGTCAGGAACACACCGCCGCTGTTGCGCCCCTTGAGCAGTTCGCGCAGGTGCTGTCGGCTTTCGACGCTGACGACCATTTCATCGCCGATATATTTCTTCGCGTTGGTAAACTGGCCCGACAACTGATCGTCCAAGTCGGTCCGGTCGGTGATCAGCACCACGGTAGGACTGGAGAAGTCCACGCTCTTCATCAACAAACGGGTCAGAAATAGCATCGTGTAACTTTTGCCGCAGCCGGTCGCGCCGAAGTACGTGCCGCCCTTACCGTCTCCGGCAGGGCGACGCTGGACTTTGATATTCTCATATAGTTTGGTGGCCGCGTAATACTGCGGATAACGGCACAGGATCTTGATCTCCTGTTTCGAGACGTCCGGGAAGCAGATAAAGTTGCGGATGATATCGCGCAGCCGGTAACGGTCGAACATGCCTTCGACCATCGTGTTGAGTGCGCCCATACCGTCCTTCTCTACCTTCTCGTTACCGTCGACCCGACGCCAGGCATAGAAGAACTCGTAAGGAGCGAAGAACGAACCGGCCTTAGTGTTGACGCCGTCGCTGATAACACAGAATGCGTTGTACTTGAACAGTTCCGGAATATCGCGACGGTATCGCGTGGTCAACTGAACATAGGCGTCGTGGATAGTTGCCTCTTCCCGGATCGCGCTTTTAAACTCAAAGACCACCAGCGGTAGACCGTTGATATAGAGTATCCCATCCGGAATGCGTTTTTCGTAACCGGTGATCTCCAGCTGATTGACCAGCTTGTAGAGGTTATGGTCAGCGCTGCTGTAGTCGATCAACTGGATATACAAATCCTTCTTGCTCCGGTCTTCCCGCTTCAACAGGAAGCCGTCTGAGACCATCTTCATCACCGACTTGTTGCTGCCGTACAGATCCCCGGACGACAACAACTCCAACTGACGCACAATCGACTGAATCTCCCCGTCTGTAATCCCGTCTCCGGCATATTGCCGCGACAAGAACTCGACCAGATCCTCCTTGATCAGCACCTCTTCCGGAGTGCGCACCAGCGCCTCGCCCGGCACATGCGGATAACCCTGCTGTCCCAGCAACTCGATTATCGCCGCTTCCAGTTTTGCTTCAGTGAAGTTCATTGGTGGCTTCTTTTTAAACTTTCTATTGATATTGAAGCTCTGTATTTATCTTTATCAACTGCTTCAATCTTCGCTGTTGATTGTCCACAACATGGACATTGCCGTTCTCCATTTGTTAGAAATAGGCTTACGATGAATACCTTGGAGCAAACAGGACAAATAAATGCCGCATTATTTCCCCATATATCTGAGTTCTTATAGTTATTCGCTAAATTATTTTCCATAAATACCCTCTGCCCTATGTTTATTCTAAAGTCTTCGACTCTGTAAAGCCAATCAGGCTCTCAATATCAGCCTTTGTTATACTGTCTAATATTCTTTGTATCATTCTGCACCTTTATCTTCGGCTTCTTCTTGTTTGTGCTCGTCAATAATCCGTTCGGCTTCACGATCATAGCTTTTTGCGATATCTCTAGCAGTGATGGCCAGTCTCGCATATCCTGCTTCTTCAGCCTGTTCAGCTTTTTGCCGCCATTGATCGGCCAGGTTCCGTTCCGGCTGTCCAGTAGGATCTATCCAATGTACCCCTCTGGAGTTGACTGCTCCAAAGTAGAAACCTTTCCTTAACTCTTCGGCGTCTCGTTCGTTTAAAGCTTCAGCTACTTCTTTGATTATCCACAGACCATCCGGGTCTGGAGGACAGTAAAACAATACTCCCCCGACCGTTGACATTGCGACTTCAAAACGCCCTGACTCAATACACTGCTTCTTAACACTTTCAAGCCAGGCTTTGAATGCTGTAGCGGAAAATAGTTCGTCATCATCCAAGCCTGGCATTCTTTTCCAATCATGCATCAGGTGCCACGCGCAAGTTAGGACGGCTTCACTATGTTCATCAAGTTCCTTTCGTGGCTCTTTGTCGTCACGAGGACGATAGATCAGGCAAATAACTTCGCAGAAGAAGTCCGGTTGGGTAGCCAGTCTCTTCTCAAGATACTTAGGCTCAGAATTGCTTTGTAAGTTTAACAGTTTTAAATAAGCCCATTCGATGTTGAACAAATCATCCTCATCTGTTTCGGAATCATTCTGCAATGCTTTGATGAGCTCTGTAATATGATGTGGGTCTCCGGAGCTGATAGTTTCTTCTGTAGATACTGCTGCAAGTAACGCTTTGACTGTAAGGTCACGGTCTAACAGTTTTCCCTCCTTGGGCATATGGTAGTATAAGCATTTTATTGCCCCAATTGGCCTTGAAGCATCCAGTAAATGCTTAACTGCGATCAGTGATGATGTGTTGTCTTTAAGCCAATATGGCTCTATATTAGCTTTTTTCCAATATTCATTTGCTGATTCACTAAGCCAACTTGCGACACGAGTCCACGTATCAATATCAAACGGCAGACAAAGTAAGAACTCACATGACTGTCCTTGAGTCCATTCATCTCGATCCAGCTCATCTACCCAATTCCAGTCTAGATTACGGAGCCTACTTAAAATAAAACTATGAACTAAGCTTCTATGAGAATTAATCTTATCATCTAGAAAAAACGGAAGAAGCTTGCTATCTATCTCTTCATTTCCAACCTTGCCTAAAGCGAGTCCAACAAGACGTGGAGCCTCAACAGAGTCATTGAACGCAATAACGCGATCAAGTCCTGAAGCGTCTAATAATGCTTGTATAGCTTGCTGACGCCGATCATCCAGTAAACTGCACTGTTTTTCCCAGTCCCCATTCTCTTCATATAGGTCATGGTCATTATTGCTAAAGAGTCTACGATATTGCCCTTCTAAACTTGTGGGTGATATTTTCTCAGCAACTGCTTCTATCTTAGAAACAAGATTATCACTTAAAGCCCACTTTGCATCGGAAAACCGCCGGTGCTTATTTGCGAAGCCAATTAGACTTAACCACACCGGCATACGTTCATCCTCATCAAGAGTTATAATCTCAGATGAGACATGATCCAACACTGCTTCAAACGAATCCTTGGGCAGGTTATCAAGGTTATCAACCAACTCTGTAAGTCGAGGCAAATTATCACAAGCCATTTCTACGGACAGTTCAGCATAATATCCAACCTGTTTCCAATAGTCTTCATTAACCACTTGAGGTTTCCATTCTTCCGGTACCGGGTCCCGCCAACGTGGCTTATAGGCTCCAGTAGATGTCTGATGTTGGTTCGGCAACATGCTTAGAAGCACTTGCCACGCAACTTCCGGAAACTCTTTTTTAATTGCTCTCACAGTTGAGAAACGTTTGTCTATAGAAGCCAATGTTTGTGGATGCCATGGTAAAAGAATAGTTATAAGCGAATTACTCGGCCGATTGCACCAGTTTCCTCCCGGATCATGAGTTGCTAGCTCTGCCAAGATTAATGCAACGCGAACAATATGTTCTTCGCTCCAAGACAAAGTCTCTAATGCCCATAGAAGGCCAGTCATGTAATTTCCTCCAGTAATCCCAGCACCCTCTTGGGCAAAGAGCTCATCGAAAGGACATGGTGCTTGCTTTAGTGCGTCTTCAACAGATCTTAAAAACTCTCCAGGCGCGGCCTCTGCAAGAGTAGGCAATAAATTACCAAGACTTGCCCACATTTTCCAGTCTAGACTTTTAAACACCTCTCGTAAGGTTAATATAACAATGCTCTCTGCTTTTCCCTTAGAGCTGTTGACTAATGCATCTCCAGAAGTCCCAAGCAAAGCCAGAGCTTCCGCTAATCCTTCACGTATATCCTTCGAATGGGTTAGTACTTTACCTTTTACACTGGCGGCGTACCGCTCGTCAGGAGGAAGTTCAAACTGAGGATCTAACTCCGATAAGACATCAATAGCACATTCCTTGAGTGTCTCCAGGTGTTGATCAAATACTCTTGACCCTAAATTATGCAAGAGTTCCTTTCTTGATGATACTGTCCAGAGACCATTTTGTAACGATATGGGCTTATTTTCCTCTTGCAATACTTCTCTCATATTTGCAGTCCAGGTGTTAAAATCCATCCGCTAACCTCCTTATTATATGAAGGTCTGCATTATTGTGTTCATTCCACTTTCCAATAAGTGTTGCGGCCACCAGTGACTGTGCATGTTTAGAACTATTTAAGTTCGCTGCTGGAACTCTTTCGGGAACTACAAACTCTTCGGGAATATTTGCTTCCGTGACCTTAAATGCTTCCTTTAATTCATCGGGAAGGTTGTTGTACGATAATGTTCCTGCATCTTGATTCCATGTCTCAACCGTGTCGACAATCCTTGACCATAGCCAGGATGGTTGCTTAGAATGGAACTGTGCTATATGTGAATGAAGTAGAGATAGTACGACACCGACCTCTTTTCCTAAATCATACCCCAGTAAAAAGAAGTCTTTTAAGAAAAAGTAGAGATCCTCATCTGTAAGTGCAATGCCGTTATTGGCGGCAGTTAAGTGGTGCCTTAAGACATTCAACTTCTCTTTTGCCTTTGCTGGACTCGCTTTTGCCAGCTCAACATCTCTATAGAAGTCATTGACGTCTTTTGAGTGTCTTGCACGATCAAGTAACCAGACAACATTATGATAATCAGTTTTATTTAATGGGCCTGTCACCAATGCTATTTTGTCTTTGCTTTTTTCAAACAATGATGGTTCATTATAGTCTTGCCAAGCCGCATGTAACACTTCTTCAAGTAACTTGTTTCCTTTTGTAAACGAGATTGAATGTTTTACTTGGCACAATAACTTTCTTCTCTCTTTAGATGTCTTATTCTCAACATAAACAATCAAATCATCAGTATTAAATCCATCAACCTTACCTTGAAATTTTATTTCTACTATAGGCCAACACGGGAGAGCTGGAGCATATCCTTTTGTGAGCATTAGCACTACAAATGAAGCTTGGACATGGGCTTCAAAGTGATGTCCTCCTCCTCCTGTCGAGAACGAATTGCTAAGTTGTTTGCTCTTCATACTCATCCCACGCCCTCCACCATCACTTCAGCTTCCGGGATACGGATTTCTCCTGACAGCAGCTTCGGCAGCAGGGAATCGCGGATTTTTTCCAGACTATGGGATTGTAAGAGGTTCTCTGTAATCTTATCGTAATAGCCTTTGCATATTGTCGAATACAGCTTTAATATTTCTACACATGGGACAAGTGCCGGGATACTCCTGAAGTTCTTTTTGCTGATCTCTGCAAATGTTGTTCCGCCCGCCCGCTGCTTAATATCGTCCATTATTGAGTCCGCCCATTGGATAACATATTCAGGAGACAGTGTCTTTTCGCATTTCATGGCAATGTAACCTTGGTTAATTGCCACAGGAACTTTTGCTAAAGCCAGATAACCCACGGGAGCTCTGGAGGACATTAATACCGTATCCACAGGCATTAATCCCGAACTGATCTTTTTTAATCCTTCTTCTGTTATTTTACGAGCAGTACTGAACAATACCTTGCTAGTCTGATCTGATAAATCCTTAGGCGTTGTCCAATAGATATTTCCTTCATCCCAGTACTCAGAAATTTTGGTACTCGGAGTCGCTCCACCGACACAGTTTACTTCTTTGCCTATATGTGAAGCCTTCCCCCCCGCCGGCATCCAGCCTAACTCTTCGGTTAGCTCGAAGGAGTCGGGGAAGAGGTGGTGGAAGTCGGACGGCTGACTGGCGAAGTGGGAGGCGGCGGCATCGAGGCTGCCGTAGGTTGCTTCCAACTGCTCTTGTCTAACGGTGGCTTTAGCCTCGAGGTCTTCCGGCAACGGTTTCCCGGCCAGCATGGCATTATCGATGACCGGGTCGAAGTCGACAAACCAGCTCTTGAACAACGCCTGCGCCATCGCTTCCAGCGTCTCGTTCATCTTCCGGTTCAACTCAATCTTATCATCCAGCGTTCCCAGGATATGCGCGATTGCCTTCTGCTCCGGCAATGGTGGAATTGGTAGCTTAAACGATGGGATGTCAGCACAACGCAAGCTATCAAAGACAGCTCCCACATTCAGGTAAGTGTTTACTTCATTCCACCATAGCGGACTCCTTGCTAGCCATCGCAGGAATTGAGGATATATGTGCTCGCCGTTTGACCGAAGTAAGACAAGATTCTGTCCCAGCGCAAACTTTAAGCCTTCAGGGACATGTGCTGTTACTCCAGGATTACAACGACGACTTAAAACAACATCCCAAGGTTGCGGACATGCCTTCTGCGTCCACCGTTCGTAATCTCTTTCTGTAATGCGTCTGGCATCAGCGGTATCAATATTCCCACTCTTCATTTGAGGGATTGCAACATACAGGAAATGGTCATTTGCTTCTTTAGGTGTATTATGCACGCAGTCAATTAGCTGAACCCCCGCATCCGAAAGAGAAATGGTTTTCCACTCACTTGTCATCACTGGCCTCCTCTGCTGGCGCAATCGGCACATCATCTCCATTCAGTATAGCGACAAAGCATCTCTGGAGCTGCTTTTCGATTACAGGTAATTGTTCTTGAGCAATTGCTCTATAGGTGTTTGCTGGATCACGGTTGGGATGATTAGGATACTCTCGCAAAAAACGATAGTCATCAATTGCTCTTCTACATTTGGCAAGATACTTGTCGCATATTACCCAAACCGATTCAGGCAATAATAGTTTTACTTTTAAATAGTAGGCCATGCATTCATTATAAGCAATGCCAGTTTTTCTCTCTTCTTCATCCAAATATTTTTCACATTCGTCTTTATCTTTTGGTAAAGACTTTACCGTTGCAGTCATAACGTTCATTGCAATATAAAGTTCTGCAAGTTTTTGATGTAGTTCAAGAATTGCTTTGGACTGTTCTGTATAAAAGCCTGAAAACCTTATCTGGTTTTCATCAAGGACTTTCTGATACCCGGCTTTGAAGCCTTCAAGCTCCTGCAGGTTTTTCGCATTGAGTTTCGCCAATGCTTCATCGTATTTACTCTGAACTTCAGATTCGATTTTCTTTTTGAAGAATGTCTGTACAATGGCATATGCGGCCCCAAGTCCGATAATCGCAGAACCACCGAGTGATGTCCAGAATGTTGGCCAATCAAAATTCATACTTGCACCTTGACCTTTCTGCCCTTGGCGGTCAGGCGGTACTTCTGGAGGCGACTGTTGGGCTTGTCCGGGACGGTCATCTCTATCAAGCCCTGTTCCAGAGCCGGATGAAGGTAGTTCTTCCTGAAGGTCGGCCGGTGCGAGAGTTGGAGTTCTTCCATCAGCTCCGTTGCGGCGTACGCGTGCTGTTCCATAACCTGAAGTAGATGTCTGACTTGGTCGCTTACTTGATCGTTAACTTGGTCGGTATTTATGGTCTCCAATATCTTTTCAAGGATAAACTCAATGAATGGCGTACAAGCGCCCTGACTGGAGCTCCGGTTCAAGGCGTTGTAGTAGTCTTGCTGATGAACGTGGATGATGCTTTCGACCGGCAGGTCGGCAAACAGCGGATTCCAGCGCGACAGAATCAGCGTCTGCCAGAGCCGCCCGATACGCCCGTTGCCGTCCTCGAACGGATGGATAAACTCGAACTCATAGTGAAAGACGCTGCTGGCCACCAGCGGATGCGCGTCAGTCTTTCTGAGCCAGGCGAACAGCTCCTTCATCTGGGCTGGTACAAGTCCCGCCGGTGGAGCCATGTGCTTTATCTCGCCACCGACTCCCATTACGCCGACGCCCTTGCTGCGGTATTGTCCGGGACGGTCCAGCAGTCCGGTCATCAGCACGTCATGAGCCTTGAGTAAATCACGTTCGACACCCGGAGCCAGGTCCGGCAGCAGTTCATATACCTTGATCGCGTTACGCACTTCCTGAATCTCGCGCGGCGGCGCAACTACATGCTTGCCATCGACAATCGCGCTGATCTGCTCTTCCGTCAGCGTATTGCCTTCAATCGCCAGCGAACCGTGTACCGTCTTGATCCGGTTGATCCGCCGCAGCCGCAACTCCTGCGGCGACTGCAACACCGACATGCGTCCCAGCGCCTCGCAGATCTCCGCGATCAGCGTAACGACCTTATCAGTTACAGTGTATGGCGGTTGATAATCAGGCATTACCGACTTTTTCTTTCTCTCCATTTACATACCAAGTATATTCTGCCTTGTCTTCCTTTATATTCAAGTATAAACCAAGAGTATAATTAAATAACTTAGAACTGGTCGCACAAGATAATTTTAAGTCATCATTATCTCCCGTTGTTATGCCTTTATTCTTTTTGACCTCGACAAATAGCAAATTGTTATCATTGTTTCCACGCTTATGGATAATTATATCAGGCCGATGACTATGCGTCCGTTTTTTTGAATGTCTTAGAATCTTTAGATTATCATTGTCGCGGCCATTGTTTATGTGTTTATCATATTCTCTATCAACATGATAATCGTTGATTTTGTTATCAATAAAATATTGTTCAAGGTATACAGCTATTCGATGAGACATAGAAGCTTCACATACTCCATATTTGAGAAGATCAATATCATCTTCGTAAAAGCGACCAAGAGCATAGTGAACGATGGCTTTAATTTCGTCTATTGTCAGCTTACTCCCCATATCCCAGGATCTCCATGTTTTTCTTTATTGCTTCATCCAGCGCTACCGAGTCGCGCATCTGTTGGTAGAGGGTTTCGGTTAGTTCACTCATCTTCTCTTCAAACGGGATGCCGTCGTCCTCGATGGCGGCGGCCCCGACATAACGCCCGGGTGTCAGGACATAGTTGTGTTTGCGGATATCCTCGAGCGTGGCGGCTTTACAGTAACCCGGTTCGTCCTCATACTCGCCATCTTTGGCTTCGCCCCGCCAGGCATGATAGGTCTTTGCAATATGGGCGATATCATCGACGGTAAGCTCCTTGTGGACGCGGTCGACCATGGTTCCGATGTTCCGGGCGTCAATAAACAGCGTCTCGCCTTCACGGTTGCGATAACCGCGTTCCGTATCGGCCTTCTTGTTCCTGGTCAGGAACCACAGGCATACCGGAATCTGCGTGGTATAGAAGAGCTGTCCGGGCAGCGCGATCATGCAGTCAACCAGGTCGTTCTCGATGATCTTCTGTCGAATCTCGCCTTCGCTGTTGGTGCTGGTGGACATCGAACCATTGGCCAGAACAAACCCGGCCACGCCATGCTGTGACAGCTTGGAGATCATGTGGAGGATCCAGCCGTAGTTGGCGTTGCCGGTCGGCGGCACTTCATAACCGGCCCAGCGTGGATCGTCGGTTAACTGATCCGCTCCGCGCCAGTCTTTCTGGTTGAAAGGCGGGTTAGCCATGATGTAATCAGCTTTTAAATCTTTATGCTGGTCATTGAAGAAGGTATCGGCCGGAACGTCGCCCAAGTTTCCGGCAATCCCGCGGATAGCCAGGTTCATCTTTGCCAGCTTGTAAGTGGTCGCGGTATACTCCTGTCCGTAGATCGAGATGTCTTTCTTGTTACCGTGGTGGCTCTGGACAAACTTGATGGACTGCACGAACATGCCCCCGGAACCGCAACACGGATCGTATATCTTGCCCTTGTACGGCTCGATCATCTCCGCGATCAGGTTAACAATGCAGCTGGGGGTATAGAACTCGCCGCCCTTCTTGCCTTCGGCCGCAGCAAACTTGCCCAGGAAGTATTCATAGACCCGGCCGACCACGTCTTCCTCTTTATCGGCCACAGTATTGATGTTGTTAATCGTATCGATTAACGCGGCCAGCTTGCTGGAATCAAGGCCCAGCCGTGAGAAGTAGTTATCCGGCAACGCGCCCTTGAGCGCCTTGTTGTTCTTCTCAACGGTAAACAGCGCGGTATCTATCTTGACGGCGATATCATCCTGCTTGGCATGCTGCTGAATATAGCTCCAGCGCGACTCCTCCGGCAGGAAGAATACGTTCTTCATGGTGTAGAACTCGACCATGTCGAGGTAGTTCTCTTTACCCTCAGCGATTAGTTCCTGACGGCGTTCCTCGAACTTGTCGCTGGCAAACTTCAGGAAGATCAGGCTAAGGACAACATGCTTGTACTCGGAAGACTCGACGCTGCCGCGCAGCTTGTTCGCGGTATCCCAGAGTGTCTCCTCAAAACCATTAGTGTTGCCGTTCGCCGCCTTTGCCATATATACCCCTGTAATTATCAGTTGAAGTCATAAAACCATAGCAAGCTCCTCCCATGGGAACAGCCCACAATATGTACAATATATTAACCACCGATAATTTCAAGCGTCAAAAGCGAGCGAATAGCCTTGTCCGGTTAAATATCTGCCAGGTCAGAATAACCAGGACTTTTCTTTCGCGGCTCTCACAGCGTCGCGTTGTAAACTTCTTGTAGGCGCGCGCGGCCTCAAATCGCATTGACATATGACATGCGAAATCGCTTGAAATCCATTGCGAGCGCTCTCAGCGCTCATAGCGTCACACCCTTTATAACGCGCGAGCGCGCTCTGTGCGCGCGAGGAAGGGGAGGGAATACTTGCCAAATTAACGCCTCTCGGACTGTCTCTATATCTCTTGTTAGTTGTCACGATACCTCTTCTTTCTTCTGTGCTATCGCGATCCTGTAGTTCAATGTACCCTTGTTTTCCGTGGTGCGCTATACTATCTTGATTGTGACACTCGTCTAGCATCTCCGGCACTTCGCTCTGCGCTGTCTCTCTGGGGCCATAAAGGCTTTTGCTGCGCCTTCCTGTGTCTCGAGGCTGCCTTATAGTCGCAGGATAGCGATGCTTCGTCCCTTTCTGTTGATCGCAGGTTGTTACTTGTTGCTCCTGTCCTTTCGTCAGAGACGTCTTTGCCGGCATCGGTCCGCAGGTATCCCTCTGCTATCTCTCGCGATCCACGCGTTGGCATGGTGCCACGTTTTATGTTTTTGCGGGACGCGACTCTGTTCGCATTGCTCACGCCGTCGGTCGCTCTCAAGCTCGCTCCAGCGTCCCGCTGAAAAAGACGCAGCTACGCTGCTGCACGACGACGACTGCGCTTTGCTTGCCGCCGTAAACTGATTGCTGTGTATTTAGAGTATCGCTGCAAGCAGCTTACTCTGGAGATACTATTACTCCTTGTCCTGGTGTTTGTCCTCGAGGTCCGCATAGATCGCAAATTCGTCTACCTCCGGGCTGTAAATAGGCTTTGTCATTCCTCCTTCAGGGCTTGGCATCGGAATACCAATCGCGAACTTGGAGCCCTTCGCTCTTTCTCTTAATGCGCGTAACTTCTTTACCTTTAAAGCCTGAAACTCTTTGATCTTATCAGGATGCTCATGGTAATCTCGGCAGCGCATATAGCTTTCCTCACTGTCAAAGCCATATGTGGGGTATTCTTCGTCGGTGTTAGGGTTGCGCCGCAAATGACGCACAGCACCTGGGAAATGCTTCATGATTGCCGGGAGGTAGCCCCAGATACGACATTGGTACTTGCCCTTCCCGGCGACGTGGGGATTATAAAAAATATCGACCTTGAGATCGCTATCCGCGGCCTTCTCGAGATAGGAGCGGTTGTTGATCCGACTTCCATACGACCCGCGTGGAGGCCTAAAGTCTTTAGGCTTGCCCTGCGAGTTGGAATTCTTGATGCCTAGAGGATGAAAGCATCCGGCGGAAATGTAGTAATGCATGCCTGAGCTTTCCATCACCCACAAGGGGAGCGGAGCGTTGTTGTCAAAGAGATCAGCCAGTAGATAGTTAACGATTTTTAAGTACCCTTTAAAGGTAGTTGTTCGCGGGCTTAACCATGTGATTTCTCCTATGCGCTTGTCGCGAAGGAACTCCCGGCATTTCTTCAGGTCAAAATAATGTAGCCACTTCTTATATCCGCTGCCACGCTTAGGACGATTTGTCTGGAAGTCCTGAGTGCTGGCATTATAGTACCCATTTGGCAGTGCCTTCTGCGGAATTATGCCGTGAAAATGGAAGTTACCGTTGTCCGTAAAGTGGATAGTAAAGAGATAGTCCTTTATATAAAGTTTCTCCTGAAACAGCGTTTTAAAGATCTTTTCTTCCTTGATGCGCTTATACAATGTCGCTGGATCAGGAGTCCACTCAGGATTCACCGTAATCGTAAAGAGTCTGACGCCTGTATCCTGATGATCGGGTTCAAAGAGTAACTCTTCCACTCGTTGCATGATAAGAGACTTCATCTTAACACCGTACCTCCTGCGCGGCATCCCCGGCACAAAGGCTGAACTCGTATTATCGCCCTTCATCGTATAAGACATTGAGACTACAGGCTGCGCCTGAGACCTCTTATTCGTTGACTGGTTGCTTTCTGAAGTACTGGACATACTATCCTTCGTAGCCCCAGGAGGAAGCAGATCCTTGACTGCACCCACACTGTTCCGCAGGTTATTATTCTCGACTTCCTCAAAGAGGTCGACTTTTATCTTCTCCGGTTTCTTCTTCATCTTATAGCCATTCGTTTGTCCGCTTCCATTTCTGGGCCTTCGCCCGCCATCCCTGTCCACCTTGGGCCCTCCAGCCCGCCATCCCTATCGTTTCACTATTAGTTTCAAGTAAATTGACTCTTAAGCTCAAAAACTTACACTAAAGTTTTGGTATATAAATTAACCCGCCAACGCCACTCAAGTCCATGCCCTCTGTCTAACCTATTTATCGCTGTTCTGATTGCCCTGTATGGACTCCAGTATCTCGTCAATTGGTTTATTGAACGGCTCGTCCAGGAGCTTTAATCGCTCTCTCTGTGCCTCTATAGCCGTTTCTGGGCTATTCCGCGTGCTAATGTTGCAAAAATCCAGCACCTTGGCAACTTCGACAGCTGCCGCGTCGGAGATATGAGTATAGAGAGCAGTCATCGCCGGACTGATGTGACCGACATTGCCTTGGATGATAGCCGCAGTAGTTCCACTCTGCATGTAGTGAAACGTATGATTGTCGAGCTCAAACACTCGCGAATCATTTATTATAATGATTAATTTTACACCGGTATTCATCTTTCAACACCCAGAGATAACTCCACAATCTGAGCTTCAGAGATACGCGTGCAGCCGTCTGAGATTTTAATTGCAGAAAGTTTACCTTGACGGATCATTCTGTAGATGGTTGGAACTGAAACTTTTAGCCTATTAGCAGCCTCGCGGACATTTAACAGCTGGCCCGGATTCCCTTTGATTGAGGTAAGCTCTTTCAAGCTGGTCCCACATGAAGAGAGGAGCAGATTGACAGCTTGTTCGATCGGTGGGGTAACATTCTTTTTTAACATTTTTTTCTCCTGTAAAATGATCGTTTATGAGATTGATGTTTATCTCGCGCTTGATCATATCATACAGGATGAAGAAAATTTAGTCAAGAGTTGTAAGTGTCTTATTTTAAAGAAGAAGAGTTGTTTTCGTGAAGGTGTTTTCTGTGCCATTAACGATAGTAGTATACATACATCATTAACGTAAATGTTGTATCATTAGTCTTTGATTCTACTGGGATATTCTTTCCTCCACCACTTAATAATAGTTCTATTCTCCACTTCAAGCTCACTATCCTTTTTTTCTGTATATTTTGTTCTTACATTCGCACAGCAGATAGTTAGTCTAGTTTTTTCATGTTCTTGGTTTGTTAATAATTTATATTCCTGCTCAAATATTTCTGCCACCATTTTACAATCTTCATCAGGTTTAGGAATAAAAGATTCACCACGCTCAGTTATTTTATGAAATGGTATCATATGGACCCCGACTTCATACGCTCCTAAGGCATAAATTATCTCACAAGCCTTCTGAATATCAGGCATAAAACAACTATATAGTTCCACTGCTTCTCCCGCGCGCCTAATCATGTGTTTTAGCGTGTTTATACCCTCCTGACGTTCTTCGGTCGTCATTGAGTCATTCTTTTCTATTTTCTCTATTTGTTTTTGATATCTGTTGATCAAAGAATGTGCAAATTGTAGTATAGGCTCCTTAATACCAATAAGTTTGTCTTTAGACGATATAGCAATAAAATCAATACCTCGTGTTAAGCGTTCATTTGAACTTGCTAACCTATCTTTAGATACTTCTATTATAGGACTATTAAGATAAGCAGAACTGTATTCTTCTATTATACAAGGCAGGGTTATATCTAAAACATCAGGGGCTACTAACTTGACAATATCCCTTGCTTTAGTTCTGTTTTGTTTTCTGCTCATGGACAAGCTCCTTTATTATGTTTAGTATTTGATCAACAACATTTATTGGTAAAACTTTGATCTGTTCAATCAGGAGGGATCTTTTCTCTTCCTCATGCTTGTTCGGGGTTGATATAGCACCTTCTGTACTGCCAATCATAGGTATTTGTTGAGCTGCTCTTTTCAAGGCTTCATCGCCTATATGAGTGTAACGCTTCGACATGGCATCCGTATTGTGTCCAACTATTTCTTGGACTACGGCTTGAGGAGTTCCTGCTTCTTTTTGAAGTGTAACAAAAGTATGCCTCAAAGAATGATATCCGTACTGCAATACTGCACGTTTACGAATCTTTCCGCTTGCGTCGCGAGACTCTTCTCCGGTGCCGGGTTTGTGTATTTGCAGTCCGCAAGACTTGAAAAGGCTTTGAATCATATCCGTTACATTATCATTGGATTTCAGGTATTGAGCTGAAAGCTCAGGCAAAACAAAGCCTTCGCGCTCTCCCTCTGGGGTAGCTGCCAGCATATTGTATAATGCTTCCGCAATAGAAATCCTTATCGTTTTATTATTATTGTGTCTGGCAGTTTTACGCGGAACTGCTGTAATCCATCTCTGAACCAGGTCCACATCAGCCCACTGGAGCAAAACCGCATCACCAAGTCGCAATCCGGTATATATGCCAATAAACAACAGAACCTTCATTTCTCCCTCTGCAATGTCACATATTTTACATAGCTTTTCGAGAGAAATCTCCTTACGATGATTCTGCACCTCTTTCATTGGTGATATATGATCGAATGGATTGACCTGAATCTTTTCGGACTCCATAAATACCTTGACCACCAGTTTACATAGGCGAACATGCTTGTTAACCGTTCCCCGCGCCAACTTATTTTTCAGATGACCATAATACTTGTCCACCATTTCGCGCGTTACCTCACATAAAAAAGTAGCCTTGGGGTATTCATTCTTTATCCAGTCCACAAATGCTTTCCACTGAAAAGAATATTGCCGGAGAGTCGCATCGCCAGAGTCCGGGCGAGAACTGCATTGAAGATATGCCTTCCAGACATCAGAAAGCTTGAGTTTTTCTTGTTGAGATTCTTCAATCAGAGCAATCTCGTCCTGTACGTCATTAAAAGTATGCATCACTTCTTTAAGTCTATCCGCTTTGGTCTTAGCAGTCAGAGGGCGCATTATTTCATCACGCTTTTTCTCTGCAAGCTTTCTGTCGCTGGTTCCAAGAGAGACTCGCTTCTGTTCCCCGTTTACATAATACTGCAGCTGCCAGTTGGGCGAAGGCTTTCGTTTGTAAAGTCTACCTTTGCTTAATCGACTCATATAGACCTCTGTAGTTATAATTTATGGATTGATACAATATGATAAAAATATAATGCCAAAAAGTCGTATTACAAACACATAACACACACAAACTTATAATCTAAGCTCAAGAAAGCAGACTGTAAATCTGCTGCGGTAGCTTCGGTGGTTCGAATCCACCTCCCACCACCATTTCACTTATTACAAAGCACTTACAACATATCGTAAGTGTTTTTTCTTTTATAACTGCAAAAAGATACTTTATTCCAACTTTACTAACCTTACGCACAAATGACTTAACCTTTACCCAGCGAAAACGGAGTCAATTGGAGTCAATATATTTTCAATCGTCTTTTGCTTTAAATTGTATCAGTCTTGTTGCCCTGCCAATTATTTTATGGATAATATCTATCACTTTGCTCCGCCATCGCCAACGTTCACAGAGTGAACATGTAAGCTTATGAATTGAAGAAGTCAAGTATCTTCCGTCATTGCCTTTTCTAATTTGGTTTTCTTTTTTATGATTTCCTCATCCCAATATAAAATATTTCCAATATTATCTTTTTTAAGATTTGTATGTATAATTGCAATTTTCAAATCAGCATCCCCCACATTGTGTATGAACGAGCGAATTCTGGAAATATTTATATCTACATCTACTTGTACGACAATTATTTTAAATATATTTTTATCTAGTTCATCGATTTTTTGTTTTAATATTTTTTCAGGAACAGAATTGATAGTACTCACATATATACGCATCCACTTCGAATATTTGATTCTAAACAGCTCATGAGTTTTATTTCGTTCATCACCTACAAAAACAGACTGAGAATCCAACAGGGAATCGTGTATTATTGCAACAATTTTATTCGATTTACTCTTTAGAATAATATTTTCCCCTTGTTCACTAACAATGAATTGCTTGTATTTAGTCACAGTTGGCGCAGTATTTTCTTCTGAGCAACCACAGGCCAAGATTAAAAATATCGTTATTAAGAGATTTATTTTTTGCATAATAGATTGTTCCTCCCCTATGGCAAATTTTCATTTTGGTTAATATAATCGACAATATCTCTGAACTTCAAATAACCTTTCCTCTTTCCAAGAAAAAAATCATGAGGGAACTTAATGGAAAACTTTTCTTCTATATCCTCGACACACTCGACATCCTCCAAATCCCCAGTCTTACTGCTCAACATTAACGAAAAACTGTCATCAGGTAGAAATACGGCATTGTTGCTCCATTCAATATGTTTTATGCAAAGAGATGTAATTGTACTGGCAATCTGAAATCTTTCCTTTGACTGCCAAAGCATCAGCAAATTCTCGTCGTTGATATTCCGAGCTGCTATAAAGTCACTTACATATCTATGCGTCCTTGAATCTATATTAACAGTAGAGCAATAAAGCACAAAAACAAGAATTACTGCAATTGCAAAGAATATCCATGAGTATTCAAAAGATAACCATAATCCAAGAAGCAAAATCGGCAGGACAATGGACAACAGTATAATACTCCCATCAGAAGCAATTCTCTTTCTAGCTTTTAAAAGCTTTATTGATTCTTCCAGCGGAGGATATTTTATTTTCAACTCTTCTATGGTTGTCAATGTACTATCCATCACGAATTATTCTTACCTTATAGTTTTGAATATTATTTCTTTATCTCGATTTTGTCGAAAGAAAAAACAAATAAGACCGATAGCCCAAAAAGCACCATTAACGAAACGAGTGAAAATGGTTGAATGTATAAAACATACGGAAAGTTTGCTCTTGATTCAGGTTTGAATAGCACCATAGCAACCATTGGTAAGTATGCCATGAGAAAGACAATTCCTGAAAGGCAGGCAATTAAAACTCTTCGTTTCTTTGAAAAACACAATTTAGCTCCACAATGCCTACACTCCCATTGAGCCCATAACCAAGCCTTGAGATAAATTCTTTTATTACCGACATAATTTCCGCAGTTCGGACAGGAGTGTCGGTGATATATAATTTCCTGCTTTTCTGATTCCATAGTGCTTCCCCTATATTAAACTGTCATGTTGAAAATTTATAGATATAAACATGTGATTTTTCTTTGTCATAGCCAATCCAATAATGGCTTCCCTTATATATCTTAAGTTTGTCTTTTTTCATATCAGTCCACCACTTAAAACTTTTGCCATTCTTGTCTACCGGAACTGGTACTGTAAAATTGCTTGTTTTACTGGATTCTTGTTTTTTGATATTGCCAATAGTAGTATCAATATCTTTATTCCCTGCTGAAAAGGTTAAGTGGCAAGAGACATCAGGGCCATGTGGTTGCCAAAGCATATTGACATCCCAAGCTTTTTCAGGTAGAACTATGCCCATAGTGGCACATTTATCTTTAATAATATCAGTGGAATATATTGATGGCTTACTCCATTCTTTCCAAAAATCCTGGGCTTTAAAAAGAAAAAAAGAGCATAGAACCCCAATGACAAAAGATAGCGATATAAACAATAAAATATAAAATTTCTTCATTCTTGCCCTCCGTTTGATAAATCAATATATTTCCCACATCCAGACAATTCAATGCTTACTGTTCACTTTTCTTCGTCCTTACCCAAATCATGCTCATAATCTTCCTTATACACCAATAGTGCATGTTTCTGAATAATGATGGAGATAAGGCTTTCGCCATCGGAGCATTTAGCCACGGATTGCACGGATTAACACGAATTTTACTTTATCCCGGCGGAGCCGGGTATATCGTTCCGAGATGCTAATCATGTCGTATGACATGACGTTTCCGGCACTTGGTTCGAGAGTAACGATACTTTTTATTGAGCCACGGCTTGACGCTTGGCTATGGCATTTGCCAGCCTCTGCGCTTCGCTTTATTTACGGATTAACACGAATTGTTCTGCGTGATTTGAGTACGCAGCAAGGGGGGGAAGTTGTTGTAAGTCCGTTTACGGGCGGCCCATTCTGTAGTGGTTCCAGACCTCTTTTTCGGTCAGCGCACGGCGGTATATAGCCACCTCGTCGACAAAGCCTTTTATATTATTGCCGTAGCTTACGTTGGCGGTTCCGATGAACAAACGGCCGTTTGCGTTTACGACTTTAGCCGAGGTGTCATCAGGCATGCTGTATTCATATTCCTTTTGGCCATTAATATAAAGCTTGAACTCGGCTGCCGTATCGCTTACATCCAGGGTTGCGACAAGATGGTACCAATTATAAGGCTTCAGTATCGCGTTGGTACTTTTATTAATATCGGTTCCGTTGTCGAGGATAAAGCGGGCGTAAAGCTTGTTGCTGGAAAGCCACATCAGGTAGCTTAGATTATCGGTATAGCTGATACGTTTAGACATGATTACATGGGTGCCGGAGGTTGCATGCGGGTAAACCCAGACCTCTAGCGTCATTTGGCCGCTATTTTCCAGGTAATCATAGTCATCGGTCGAAAAGTAATTGTTCGAAGCTCCCGTAAAATAGGCGCTATGCTTGTTCCAGCGTCCCTTGTTGGCAATTTGCGGAGATCCGGTTTTAACGCAATCCAGCCGGCTGGGGTTGTAACGGTTTTCCGAATCGTTGCTGTAGTTCGCCAGGTTGGAAACGCCGTCCGGATATAAATTATTCAGGTCGTCATCAAACGTATAATAGGCCACACAGTCAGGGTCCAGTCTGACCTGGGAGCGTTGTCCCAGCCAGCGTGCGTGTTTGGCTTTGTCCCGGGCTTTATTCAAAGCCGGCATCAGCATTGAGGCGAGAATCGCGATGATCGCGATCACAACGAGGAGTTCGATAAGGGTGAACAGGCGTTTCATATCTTAATCCTTAGTCTCTGGTTTGCAATACCATATAACATGTCGCTACTAATATATTAGTACATAAAAACGGAAAAGGCAATAGAAATTGATATTTTTCTTTCTTATTAGCCTTGGATTGCACCGATTAACACGAATGGGGGATATAAAAAGTATATTTGAATTTATCGCGGGTACTTCGGGAATGGCGGCGGATTTTTTGTCGGATATGATATGGGAAAAGACAGGGCGTATTATCAATCCCGCCTGAAGTGATCAATAAAGCAGCCGGTGACTAGTATAAGTGGAATAGAGGTTAATCTAAACAAATGGTGACTTGAATAAAAATCAACATCAAACAGGAGCAAAAGAGCGTATCCGGCAAGGGTTAAAAAACATATTTTAAATTTTAACGGCCTGAACAAATAAGCCGCGACACAAAAAACTACTGTAAATATAAAGCCGATGATCATATTACCTCCTCTTTGTAAACTATACACTATTTCATACCGGTAATCAATTGTTTTAGCCATGGATTGATGCTTTGCTCTGACATGTTGCCAGCCTCTGTGTTTTGCTTCATGCAGGGGGCAGCACTGATGATTCTTGTTGATTTTGGAAGAAATATTTGAAAAATTTGGGAATTGGACTTGAAAATTCAAACAGTTGTTTTATTTTCTTGTATCAAACACTTGTTTGATTTTTATTTGTATAAAAGTGTTTTGGCGCGGTGATTGAAGTAATCATGTCGCCGCGGGTGAATTGAAAAATTGAAACAATGAAGTCTGATGGAGCCGGTCTACCACTACGCCAAGGCTACGAGGCACAGGTGACGACCATCGCTCCCGGGAAAGCAAAATATCGCAGTCCGTCGCATTCCTGCTTCCGCAAGGAGCGGCAGCGACTGAAGTATGAAGCAGTATACCGTGGTTCTTCGTAAGAACCGTTTGTCGCATTTCTGCTTCCGTAGGGAGCGTTAGCGACTGAAGTATGAAGCAGTACATCGCCGTCCGTCGTACGGACAACCAGGAAGAGGAAAAATTATGAGACATGCTAAAAAATTATTTTTGATGGGATTATTACTGCCCGGTTTGGCAGGTTATGCGGCACCGAGACCGGCTCCGCCACCGGCAACGGTTGTAGTCGAACCGGTAAAACGGATTACCAAAAGCGCTCCGAAGGAGTACATCGGCAACGAGGTGGCTACCGATAAGGTGGATATACCGTCGCGAATCTCCGGATTCATTACCGGAATCAAGTTCAAAGAAGGTTCTCTGGTGAAAAAAGGCGATTTGCTTTTTACGATCGAGGATACCACTTATCGCGCCAAGGTACAGGCGGCAAAGGCCAAACTGAATCAGGTTAACGCGGAATTGAAATATGCTCAGAGCAATTTTGACCGTCAGAAAAAGCTGGCGAATAAAAACGCGGTTTCTCAATCGAATTTTGAAGACGCCAAGCGTCTGGTCGAGTACAACAAGGCCAAATATGACGAATATAAAGCGGATTTGCTCGATGCGGAAAATAATCTGAGTTACACGAAAATATACGCGCCGATCACCGGGCGTATCGGTAAGGTTCAACATACGATCGGGAACTATGTCAGTCCCTCCAGTACGGCCTTGGCGACGATTGTCAGTGTTGACCCGATCCAAGTGAAATTCGCGGTTAGTGAACGTGATTACCTCAACTTGTTCAAGAACGCCGACGAGCCGAATGCGAACCTTGATATATCCATTAAACTGGCCAATGGAAAGCTGTATGGCTCCAGAGGCAAGATCGCTTTTATCGATAATATGGTCGATTCCGATACCGGAACGATTGCCATCTGGGTGGATTTCCCGAATCCGGATATGAAACTGCAGCCCGGCGGTTATGTAACCGTCCTGCTTTCCGAGTTGTTGAGCGATAAATTGCTTGGCGTGAAATTGACCGCGGCTTTGACCGATAAAAAAGGCAATTACGTCTTTGTGGTAGATAAAGATAACAAGGTCCAGCGTCGCGATGTTGAACTTGGTGATGTTGTAGAAGATCAGAATATAGTTAAGAAGGGGCTTAAAGCCGATGACCTGGTAATTGTCGACGGTACGCATAAAGTCCGTCCCGGCGATACCGTAAAACCGGTCAGACCCGGAGAATTTGCCAAGAAGACGGGAAAGGTCAATAAATAATGATATCCGCCACTTTCATAAAACGACCAAAACTGTCAATCGTTATTTCCGTGATAACGGTTCTGGCCGGGATTATATGCATTACCAAGATTCCGGTTGCGGAGTATCCGGAAGTAGCCCCGCCGCAGGTGATCGTCCGGGCCAGCTATCCGGGCGCAAGCGCCCAGGTTATAACCGATACGGTTGCGGCGACGATTGAATCCGAGGTGAACGGGGTTGAGAATATGCTCTACTTTTCCTCGACCTCAGATAATAATGGTAATTATCAGCTCCGGGTGACTTTCAAATCCGGCAGCGACGGCGATATAAACCAGGTCAATGTACAGAACGCGATTCAGCGGGCCGAGCCGTCTTTGCCGTCGGAAGTAAAGAATATCGGGATTACGGTCAGCAAGCAATCCAGTGATATGCTCGGGGTTTTTGCCTTCTATTCGGAAGACAGCTCCATTTCCAAACTCTTTATGAGTAACTATGTCAGTATGAATGTCAAAGACGCTTTGGCACGTATTGACGGTATCAATTATGCCACGATCTTTGGAGCTCTGGACTACAGTATGCGCGTCTGGCTGGACCCAATGAAGATGGCTGCTTTGAAGATTTCCTCCGAGGACGTTGCCAACGCGATCAAGGCCCAGAATATTCAGGCTGCGACCGGCGCGGTGGGGTCTGAATTCAGTAATGATTTTATCCAGTACAAGATTAATACGACCGGACGTCTTAAAACTGCGGCGGAATTCGAAAAGATAATTATCCGCAGCGGAGAACGCGGCCGTCAGGTCAGGCTTGGCGATATCGCCAGAATCGAACTTGGCGCGGGAAGCTATTCCGGCAGCAGCTATTTCAACGGCAAGCCGTCGGTTGTTATGGCGATCTACCGTAACAGTGACGCGAATGCGCTGAATGTAATAGATGAGGCCAAAGCCAAGGTTGAGGAACTGTCGAAGTATTTCCCGAAAGGGATGAAATACAAGCTGGTATACGACCCGACTAATTTCGTCCGTGCGACAATGTGGGAGATTATATTCACCCTGATGTTGACTTTGCTACTGGTGGTCGCGATTACCTACGTTTTTCTGCAGGACTGGCGCGCCACGCTGATTCCCACAATAACGATTCCTGTCGCGTTGATCGGCTCTTTTATCTTTCTCTATGTATTCGGCTTCAGCGCTAATGTACTGACGCTGTTTGCGTTGATCCTGGCTATTGGGACTGTGGTGGATGACGCTATCGTTGTGGTTGAAAATACGATGCGCCTGATCGAAGAGGAAGGCCTGCCGCCTCTTGAAGCGGCATACAAGGCGATGGAACAGGTCTCCGGCGCGGTGCTGGCGACGACTCTGGTTCTTTTGGCGGTGTATGCCCCTATCGGTTTTTATGAAGGTATGGTCGGTACCATTTACAAACAGTTCGCCGTTACCATGTGTACCGCGATTGTGCTTTCGACAATTAACGCTTTGACGCTCAGTCCGGCTTTGTGCGCTATTCTGCTGCGTCCGCACCGTCCGCCGCGCGGGCCGTTTAAATGGTTTAACGCGGGACTTGACTTCTCATCGAAATCTTACCTGTTCTTCGTCCGTTTTCTGGTACGCCGGGGGATAATAACTATTATCTTGTTTGCAGGTGTGTTGGGGGGGAATTATTTTCTTTTCAACAAGATAAACACCTCATTCCTGCCGGGCGAGGATAAAGGGGTGTTCTTTTCCGATGTTCAGCTGCCTCCGGGAGCCACGGTCAAACGTACCAATGAAGTGTTGCTGGATACGCAGAAAAAGATTCTTGCGCTTGATGGCGTGAATGATGTTATCTGCGTCAGCGGTTTCAGTCTCATCGGCGGTAACGGCGAGAATATGGGAATGATCATTGTTACTCTGGACGACTGGAGTCTAAGAAAAAGTCCGGATTTGCATGTTGATGCAATTCTGGCCAAGGCCCAGGCTATCTGCGGCAACGTTGTTTCGGCCAAGATCAATACATTCAATCCTCCGGCCATTATGGGGCTTGGCATGACCGGCGGGGTATCAATGATGCTTCAGGCAACCGGGGATCAAACGCCGCAGGATCTGGCTTCAGCATTGCGTACCCTGCTTATGGAAGCGAACCTGAAGACTCCCGAATGTATGTATGCGTTCAGTTCGTATGACGCAAATACGCCGCAGTTATTCCTTGACCTTGACCGGGCCAAAGCGGAAGCGCTGAAAATACCGGTCAGCCGGGTGTTTTCCTCTTTGCAGAGTAAATTAGCCTCATATTACATCAATGACTTTAACCTCTACGGTTATTCCTACAAGGTAAAAATGCAGTCGGAAGCCGGCAGTCGTGATAATATAAATGATATTGAACAGATCCAGATTATGAGCGATAACGGTAAGATGGTGCCGTTAAGCGCGATCGCTTCCCTGAAATATACCACCGGGCCGCGCCAGCTGGTGCGTTTCAACCAGTTTATGGCCGCGCAGGTAAACGCGATGGCTCCACCTGGAGGCAGTACCGGAGTACTGATGACTAAGCTCAAAGAACTGGTATCTAAAAAGCTGCCTTCCGACTACCGTGTTGCCTGGATCGATATGAGTTATCAGGAACAGAAGAATGAGGGCAAAATTGCCGTGTTGATGGGCATTACTTTGTTGTTCGCGTACCTGTTTCTGGTCGGCCTTTATGAAAGCTGGACCGTACCGTCCTCGGTTATCCTGTCAATCGGCGTGGCGACGCTGGGAGCTATGGGCGGCCTTATGGCGTTTATGATGCCGCTGAGTATTTACGCCCAGCTGGGACTGATCATGCTGGTCGGACTGGCCAGTAAGAATGCGATCCTGATCGTCGAATTCGCGAAACAGAAGCGCGAGGAAGGTTTGTCGATAGAGGATGCCGCCATGAGTGGGGCCAGGACCCGTTACCGTGCGGTATTGATGACTGCCTATTCATTCGTTATCGGAGTGTTCCCGATGGTTATTGCCACGGGTGCCGGCGCTGGAAGCCGTCGTTCCATCGGTACTACCACCTTCTGGGGAATGGTTGCGGCAACGATTGTCGGAATTATCTTTATTCCGCCGCTCTACGCGCTGTTCCAGCGGAATCGCGAAAGACTGCATTCGGTCTTCGACCGTTTCCTGCATCATAAATGATTAATTATTAGCCACGGATTGACGCTTTGCTCTGGCATTTTGCCAGCCTCTGCGCTTCGCTTCGTTCACGGATTGACACGAATATTTTATTCATGCTTGTGGTATCTGATTGTTTTTTTGCACAAGAAGTGGTATTATATATTCATATATCGCTAGTAAGTCTTACAATAAATGGGGGGATTTATGTCAGGGACACCAATGGTTGGAGTGACGACCGCAGTCGTTGCCGCAAATGTCGCACATATTGCAAACGCTATCAAAGCAAGTGGTTCTGTAGTGAAAGTGGAACCGGATGAATTCAGGAAGATACTGGATAAAATAGATAGTCCATTAGTAGTTGAATCTGTCGGCGGCTTTTTTTCAGTTTCATATAAATACCTTACCAGTTACAAGGGTTTAGCCTTCTACTGCAAAAGCCCGGTACAGGTAGAGTTTGATAAAAACGTGGAAATTATTACAGCAAAAAAGATAGTGTTTCCAGACCTATAATCAATAATTATCAGCCAGGGATTGCCGCTTTGCTCTGGCATTTGCCAGCCTCTGCACTTCGCTTCGTTCACGGATTGATACGAATTTTTATGGCGGTTTTATTTAAATTGCAGAGCAATTTTTGGCGTACTCATGTTCTGAATTTGATTGCTGACTTGTCAGCGGTTAAATTCAGAATATTATTTGGCACCGGCGCCTCGCCGGACGTGGTCCAGCGTCGGAACGCTGGTCGGCGCAGCCGAAACCTCATCCGGATTGCAGACAACACATCCTCAAATATTGGTCATCAGGAAAATCCAGAAGAGCAGAAAGGCGAATGACGCTAGGGCGGTTGGAATGCCGTATTTTGCAAAGTCCTTGAAAGATATTTTGACGTCGTACTGGGCCGCGCCCTGAACCACTATGATATTTGCCACGCTGCCGATCAGAAACAGGTTTCCGGCGAAGGTGTTGGACAACGCCAACACATAACCGTGGAGCGGATTTGACAAGTCCACTACTTTAATAAGCAGCATTACTGCAGCGGAATTGTTGATCAGGTTACTCAATATTCCGGTTGTAATGGCCAGAATATACGGGTTTTGCAAGTTTACCCCGGCATCTTTCAGATAGTTAACGCCTTTCAGGGCCATACCGCTCTGGTGAAATGCTCCAACTACGACAAACAGTCCGATAAACAGCACCAGCAACTGCCAGTCGACTCTTTCCAGTACCTTACGGCTTTGCAGATGATGGCTGCATAAGAGGAGTCCGGCGGCGGTCAGAGCCACCAGATAACGCGGCAGCGGGGTAAAGAAGAGAACCACGATAATACAGGTGATGCCGACGCCTTTACAGGCCCGCCAGGTGTTCAGCGGGGTATCGTCTTCCGGCGGGGTAGGCAGAGTACTGTTTTCCGGTAGATAAATGTTTTTGCGCAACAGCAGGTAGACCACTCCATATGCGGTCGACATCGCCAGGGTTACCGGAACAATCACCCATAGCATGTAACCGCCGAAACTGAGATGCGCGATCTCTCCGATCAAGACATCCTGGGCGTTCCCGATGACGGTCAGTGCACAGCCGATATTGCTTGAGAGGGCAAGGGCTATCAGGAACGGCAGCGGGTTCATGCGTTTTCGCAGCAGCGCCACGGTGATGACCGGGGTAAAGGCGAAGCAGACCACATCATTATTCAGGAATGCCGATAGTATCCCGCTGGTCAGCATCAGCAGAGCCAGAAAGAGCATTGGCTTTTCAAGGAACTCCGATATTTTACGTGCCACCTGGTGATAAAAACCGGCAAAATGAAGCTGGGCGGCAATGACCATCAAGCTGAAGAGCATCAGGATAGACTGGTAGTTTACCGCTTCAACCGCTTTTTGCAGAGTAATGCAGCCGAATGCAAGCATGGCGATGGCGCCCAGCAGTACGATGCCGCCACGGTCGAGCATTAGTCCCCATATACGCCCGACGGCAATTCCAGCGTAAGTAATACAGAAAATTATCAGCGTCGCGATTCCGACCATGTTCTGGTCGAGTTCATGAAAAGTCTGCATAACACCCTCCGTTTAGCGATCATGTCGGTAACAATCCGGACCGTATATACAAATATAAATGCCGTAACGTATTTTGCAACGCGGCATGGTAAATTCATCGCACCACGGAGGGCACGGAGCCGTTTTTAAAAAAACTTATTCAAAGCTTTGATATGGATCATTGTCATTTCGCGCGGACAGATAATCATATGCCTGTTTAATGGCAATTATGTACAAAACGATAATCGCGATTCTGATCAGAATAGTGACTGTTCCGCCGACAGTTGCTCCGATCTTTTGGGCCGCGTTGGTATATTCCGCGGCTTTATAGAACACTCCGATGCAACCGGATATCAGGTTGATGACGGTGAAGAATATGCTCATATATGCGAATTTCATCCCCAGCAACTTTTTATTCAACAACAAAATATTGGCAGGAAGACCAAGAAACAATATGGCAAAGTTGGAAATTACCTCAGTGTAAGCAAGAAACAGTGGGCCTTTATCTTTAAGGATAAAAAGACCGACTATCGCCATCACGCCGATTATGCCCCGGAGAGCGCAGAATACCAAATCGGTAATAATAAAGCCTTTCGCAAATCCCGGGAACCGGTCGCTTTGAGCAGCGGCTTGTTGCGGCGGATAAGGCGGCGGAGCAGCATTGACTTCATTCATGATCTTTCCCTCTCAAGATGTTTTATGGATAATATATAAAAAATACATTGATTCTTTATTTTGTCCAGTTGAGAAATGCTTTTTTTACAACACATGGGAAAAATCATTGCACCACGGAGGACACGGAGAGGCTTCGATTTTATCAAGTCGATGGTCTTGAGGGAATGTTGATATGATTACCCGCGCCCGTAGCACGTAGTTCGGAGTATGGCGCGGTATATCGTGGTTCTTAGTAAGAACAAGCCCGGCACGGGGGCCGGGCTTGGAATATTGACTATATGGTCAATAATTATGCGTCAGTGAGGGCCACGACGCCGGGGAGCTCTTTACCTTCGAGGAATTCGAGGGAGGCGCCGCCGCCGGTTGAGATGTGGCTCATCTTGTCAGCCAGACCGCTCTGGTTGACCGCGGCAACAGAGTCGCCGCCACCGATGATGCTGACAGAATCGCTGTCGGCAACCGCCTGACAGACAGTCATGGTGCCGTCGGCGAAGTTGCTCATTTCAAAGCAGCCCATCGGACCGTTCCAGACGATAGTCTTGGCGGACGCGATTTCGTTGGCATAAGCTTTGGCGGTTTCAGGACCGATATCCAGGGCCAGGTAACCTTCGTCGATGTTGGTGCCGACGATTTTGGTGTTGGCGTCGTTGGAGAAAGCATCAGCTTCTTTGTTGTCGGTCGGGAGCATGAAGTTAACGCCCTTGGCTTTGGCTTTTTCCATGATCTCTTTAGCGGTTTCGACCAGTTCGTCTTCGCAGAGTGAACCGCCGATGTTGTAACCGAGTGCTTTATAGAAGGTGTAAGCCATACCGCCGCCGATCAGGATGGTATTGACTTTTTCCATCAGGCTGACCAGGACTTCGAGTTTGCCGGATACTTTGGCGCCGCCGATGATAGCGACAAACGGACGTTCCGGATTGGCAACGGCCTGTCCCAGATATTTGATTTCTTTGTCCAGCAGGAAGCCTGCTACACAATAGGCTTTGTCAATGAATTCGGTGATGATCGCAGTAGAAGCGTGGGCGCGGTGCGCGGTACCGAAAGCGTCGTTGACGTAAACGTCGCCAAGCTTGGCCAGTTCAGCGGCGAAAGCTTTCTGGGCGGCGATCAGTTCGGCGTCGCCTTTGCACTTCATATCCTCTTCCTTGTGGAATCGGGTGTTTTCGCAAACCATAACTTCACCGGGCTGGAGAGCCGCGGCCATGGCCTGAGTATCAGTGCCGATGCAGTCCGGGGCGAATTTTACCGGCTTACCGAGCATGTCGGCCAGATAGTCGGCGACCGGTTTCAGGCTGAATTCCGGTTTAACTTCGCCTTTTGGGCGGCCCAGGTGTGACAGAAGTGACAGGGAAGCGCCGTTTTCGAGGATGTATTTGATGGTCGGCAGAGCCGCGCGGATACGGGTGTCATCGGTGATGACGCCGTCTTTTAAAGGCACGTTGAAATCGACGCGCATAACGACTTTTTTGCCGTTCAGGTCGATGTCCTTGACGGATTTTTTATTGAGGTTCATGTTTTTCCCCTTATTTAAAGGTGCAATATTGGTAATAAAAAAAGCCCGAAGAGACTTAGCGGCTCTTCGGGCTTGAATCGTCTATCTAAGCCGCAGACTTACAGTGAAGCCATTTTGCAGATCAGGTCAACAACCTTGTTGGAGTAACCCCACTCGTTGTCGTACCAGGAGATAACTTTGACGAAGTTGTCGGTCAAAGCAATACCGGCGTCGGCATCGAAAGTAGAGGTGCAAACTTCACCAACGAAGTCCTGAGAAACAACAGCTTCTTCGGTGTAACCGAGGATGCCTTTGAGAGAACCTTCAGAAGCTTCTTTCATGACTTTGCAGATGTCTTCGTATGAAGCGCCTTTTTCCAGACGGCAGGTCAGGTCAACAACAGAAACGTCGGCGGTCGGTACGCGGAAAGCCATACCAGTCAGTTTGCCGTTCAGTTTCGGGATAACTTTACCAACAGCTTTAGCAGCGCCGGTGGAAGACGGGATGATGTTGGTCAGGGCAGCACGGCCACCGCGCCAGTCCTTCATGGAAGGAGCGTCAACAGTCTTCTGAGTAGCGGTAGTAGCGTGAACAGTAGTCATCAGACCTTCAACAATACCGAAGTTGTCATCGAGGACCTTGGTGATCGGGGCCAGACAGTTGGTGGTGCAGGAAGCGTTTGAAACGATATCCATTTCCGGGGTCAGCTTGTCGTCGTTAACGCCCATAACGAACATCGGGGTGGCGTCTTTGGACGGAGCGGACATAACAACTTTTTTGGCGCCGGCCTGGATGTGGGCACGGGCTTTGTCGTCGGTCAGGAAGAGACCGGTAGACTCAACAACATACTCAGCTCCGACAGCATCCCATTTCAGGTCAGCAGGATTGCGCTCAGCAGTGATGCGGATTTCTTTACCATTGACAACCAGGTTGCCGTTTTCAACTTTGACGCAACCGTCAAATTTACCGTGAACTGAATCGAATTTCAGCATGTAAGCGATGTAGTCAACATCCAGCAGGTCGTTGATACCTACAACTTCAACGTCGTCACGAGTCTGTGCGGCGCGGAAAACGAGGCGACCGATACGGCCAAAACCATTGATACCAATCTTGATCATTTTTCTTTTCCTTGTTTTATTTGGTTACAAGATTATAACTT
>MDTD01135363.1_pt1 | contig 29936 bp, 30 predicted proteins | sample 811221 | NCBI WGS metagenome assembly MDTD01 (sample SAMN05326646, study PRJNA326480) | marine metagenome | isolation source: seawater | place: Pacific Ocean: South West | collected 2011 | reverse complement strand
AGCTTCCTCCTCAGCAGGAGCTTCCTCCTCAGCAGGAGCTTCCTCCTCAGCAGGAGCTTCCTCCTCAGCAGGAGCTTCCTCTGAAGAAGCTGACGAAGAATCTTCGCTCGTACTGGCACCTGAACTATCGTCGTCACCTCCACAACTTGCGACAACTAGAACAAAACTCAACAAGACAGCTAGAAGCTGTAGTAATCGTTTATTCATTTCCCCCCCTTTGGCGAAATAGCTAACAAATTAATTGGACTATTAAAATGCGATGTTTGAAGATTAGCCTCACTTATTCAAAAGGTAAAATAAGTCCGGCTACCTGCGATTTATGAACTCACTTAGAAGAGTTTTAAAACGTAGTTTGTTTCTTCTTCAAAATCCCGCACACCCACGACAATTCGGTTAATGTGTTTTTGCTTCATGTCGTTACCCTAGCTGATTTGGTTTTTGTTGTTTTTAGTTGATCCACCGAAGAAGGCGAAGAGAAATATTTGAAAAAAGTAACAGGCGATTCCTAAGATCCATGTTGCTTGTAAGCCATCGAGGGCTTCTTGTGGGTTATCTGGCCGCCCAATAATAGTGAACGCAAGGGCAACTCCTAACGCTAGAGCTAACTGAAAGATTGTTGTTCTTCCAGCACCAGCCATTCCAAATTTATCTCTGGGGACGTCTCGCATGGCCGCACCAATAAGTTGAGCGAATCCGAATCCGGCAGCGAAACCGATAAGGACACCTGGGATAAAAATTCCTTTGATATAGTCGGGTTCTATTTTTGTGAAGATGAGATGAAGACTGAGTCCAACTGCACCAAATACCCCTCCTATGGTTAACAAGGGTCCATTTCCAATTCGTTCCGCTATTCTTCCAGCTGGTGGTGAAACGAACGCTGTCAAAAGTGGTGCTGGGGCAATAGCAAACCCTGTCTTGAGCACTGACCACCCCCACACGCTTTGAATAAATGTTGGTAGTGAGATGAGCCACGAGAAAAAGGCGACCATGAAGAAGACTGTCCCTACCATCCCCACTGAAAATGTCTTGAGCCTGAACAGGGCAAGATCAAAGAGCGGTGCCGAATGTCGTTGTGACCGGATTACAAATGCGGTAACCAAAAGCCCAGCAAGCACAAATGAAAAAATTAGGCTGAACGATGACCATCCCCATTTATCTCCTTGTGTAATAGCTAGGATTGCCAAGCCCACACCTAGGGATGCGAGTGGGACGCTGATGAGATCTACTTTGCTGGGTATTGAATCGCTAACACTTTCTGGAACCCATCTTGGGCCGAAAATAATCACTAGTCCGGCAACTGGTACGTTTATGAAAAAGACCGCTTGCCAGCCAAACGCATCGACTAACAACGCTCCCAATGATGGACCGAGTGCCGCAGCGAGTCCACCCATTGCCCCCCATGTTCCAATCGCTGTTTGGATTTTTGATGGAGGAAATGCTGCTAGTAAAAGAGCTAACCCTGCTGGATATTGCATAGCTCCTCCAATGGCTTGCAATATTCGCGCCCCTATAAGGAAATTTGCTGATGGGGCGAGTCCTGCAGCGCATGACGCCACAAGAAAGATGAATAATCCCCAGAAAAATAATTTCTTTCTGCCATATCGATCTGCAAGCCAACCAGAGACGAGTAGTAGTGATGCGACTCCAATAGTGTATGCGTTGATAATCCAAGACAGTTTGCTTTCAGATGCTTCAGGAAATCCATCACGCAGTTGAGGTAAGGCAAGGGAGATAATTGATGTTTCTATTGCGATCATAAAAGCAGCAATTGATGTGACGGCTAGAGTAAGCCATGCGCTTCGAGGAATTATGTCATTCGCTTCATCCATTTAAGCCTCTATTTTTCTGATCTGTGGCAACCGTACCCGCCAACGGAGGAATTCATGGTTTCTTCATTGAAGTTTCGGTTTATTGGTGATGTAGAGTCATCATGTGGGATCTTTGAGCGAATTAAGTAGATCTATTGACGGCCGTGTTGCAATTGTGACGGGCGCTGCTAGCGGGATGGGACGTGCGACTGCTCATCTACTTAGCGATGAAGGCGCTAGTGTCGCTGTCTGTGACATTAATGCTAGTGGAGTTGAGCAAGTTGTCGAAGAAATTCAGGATGCTGGTCGGTCAGCTACTGGGTATGTAGTTGATCTAGAAGATAGTTCAGCGATTTCCGAGCTCGCTTCAAAAGTTAAATCTGATTTAGGGCCAGTAGATATTCTTATCAATAACGCCGGTGTGAGTGTTGGGGGCCCCATTGCCGAAGACGATTTCGAGGACTTATGGCGGGCGACCTTCTCAGTTAATTTAGATGCTCAAATGCGGCTCATTCGGGCTTGTTTGGATGATCTAAAACGTAATCAAGATGGACGAATTGTGAATATCGCAAGTACAGAAGGGCTTGGTGGTTCATCAAAACTTAGTCCATACACTGCGTCTAAACATGGGGTTGTTGGCCTGACCAAAGCTCTAGCTGTTGAATTGGGGCCATTAGGAGTAACTGTCAACGCTGTGTGTCCGGGCCCAATTCATACAGGAATGACTGAGAAAATTCCGTTAGATGCGAAAGAAATTTTTGCTCGGCGAAGAACAGCTTTAAAAAGATTTGGAAACCCTGAAGAAGTCGCGCATATCACGCTTTCCTTGGTCCTTCCCTCAGCTTCATATATAACTGGAGCAGCCATCCCTGTTGATGGAGGAATGCGGGCACGAAATAACTAGTCTTAGCCAATCAAACTTGGCGTTGGATTATCTATCTCAAGAATATTTGCGAGTGACCTGGTAACCATGTTGCCAACAGATGGGTTCATTTCAGGTGGAAGAAGACCAGAGTTTGTTAAGCGATCACCGAGCCGAATAAAGATTGCGCAAAATCGCATTATTGCGAATACTTCCCAATAATGCGGATTTCGGACTTCTCTTCCTGAAATGGTTTCATAATATGCAGCCTGCTCTTCTCTCGTTGGGTAGCCAGCCAGTCTCTCCACATCAACGTCATCAAATGACATTCTGTCAAACATTAGCCACCAGCCAAGGTCAGCTTCTGTTGGGCATAATGAACACGCTTCCCAATCAACGACAGCCGCAGGTGAATAATCATTCCAGATAATGTTCCCTAACCGAGCATCTCCCCAGCTTAAACCGATGCGGTCATCCTTAGGGTTATTCGCCTCAAGCCAATCGAGCGCATAGTCCATAACTGGATGCTCTCGACCAGCAAGTTCTTTTTCCACGTACTCTCGGTAAATTTGAAGTTGTTTTGCTTGCGTAGGTTTTCCTTCACAGGGATTTAACCAGTGCAGATCCGCTTTCTCCCAGTCAATCTGATGAATTCCTGCCATCGCTTCTAAGCCACTATGAACCATTTCTGTTCGTTGGCGCTCAGTAGCTTCCTCAACAACGAACCCCTCTTCGGTATACCGCGGTCTATCTGAGGGAACTCTCCCTTCTACGTGAACCATGACAAAGAAAGGAAGTCCAATATATGGCTTTGTTATAAGTTTCCCGAGTGTAGGAATTGGTACCTCACTGTTTTGCTGGACTGTCGTCATGACTCGTTGTTGTAGGGCAACAGAAATTTCACAATCTGGAGTTTGGATTGGGAACATACCACCATCTTCGGGCTCTATTCGGGCAACGTATTTGCCGTTATGAACACCGTTATTAGTATCTGATGAAACATCAAAGAAGACTGTTTCGTTTGAGAATCCGGTAGCAACAGGAATATCAATGTCGCTGATTGAAACATTTGTGTGATCAGGATGAGCTTCTATAAACCATTTGAGAAGGCCATCTCCATATTGGGTCCTGTCGATGTGAAATTTGGGGGCATTTGAGGTGTCGTCCATGAATCCATCCTTCGTAACAGCAGTGTTGGGGTTAGATTCTTGCGGTTAGAACTGATTCGTCATCTTCGGAGTAATAGGCAACCTTTGGATCGTATTTGATTCCGCCATCTTCTTCCCAGCGACGTAACTCTGCCCTACCCACAACAAACCAATGAACTTCATCTGGGCCATCGGCTAATCGAAGTGTTCGCTGGCCTGAATACATGTCAGCGAGAGGAGTCCATTGGGAAACGCCTGCTGCACCATGGAACTGAATTGCTTCATCAATAATGTGGCACACTCGGATGGGGACCATTGCCTTGACTGCGCTTACCCATACTCGAGCTGCCTCATTTCCCAGCTCATCCATGGCTTTTGCTGCAGTAAGAACCATACGACGCATGGATTCAATTTCTATTCGGGCTTTCGCTATCACTTCGATATTCTTTCCGAGACTCGCTATAGGTTTCCCGAAGGCTTCTCGAGTTAATCCTCGCTTTACCATAAGTTCTATGGCTCTTTCTGCGGCACCAATTGACCTCATGCAGTGATGGATCCTTCCCGGCCCTAGTCGTACTTGGGAAATTTCGAATCCTCGCCCCTCTCCGAGAAGTATGTTGTCTTTGGGCACTCGACAATCATTGAATCGGAGGTGCATATGGCCATGTGGTGCGTCATCCTTTCCAAAAACATGCATTGGCCCGAGTATCTCTACGCCGGGATTATCCATTGGAACAAGAATTTGCGATTGTCTCTTATGCGGGGGGCCATCCGGATTCGTCTGGACCATACAGATCATGATTTTACATCTAGGGTCACCAGCCCCTGAGATGTAAAATTTCTCTCCGGTGATGACCCACTCATCACCATCTAGTACAGCTCTACACGAGATGTTCTTCGCATCGGATGAGGGGATATCTGGTTCTGTCATTGCATATGCTGATCGAATCTCACCGTTAAGAAGTGGTTTCAACCATTGTTCTTTCTGCTCTGATGTGCCGACACGTTCGAGTACTTCCATGTTTCCTGTATCAGGAGCTGAACAGTTCAGGCTTTCTGAAGCTATCGGATTCTTTCCTAACTCCGTGGCGATATAGGCATAGTCAAGATTCTTTAAACCTTCGCCGGTTTCAGCATCTGGGAGGAAAAAATTCCAGAGCCCTTGCTCTTTTGCTCTGGCTTTAATTGAATCGAGAAGCTCTAGTTGTCCTTCTCCATATCCCCACCGTTCTTCTCGGCCTTCACCAAGTCGAAAAAATTCTTTTGTATGGGGGTCAACTTCTTCGGCGATAAATTTCTTTACTGAATCAAAAAGTGGTCGGACTTCTTCCGACATTCTCAAATCAAACATTTCTGGCGTTGTTTCAAGTCCGGCCATCGTTCCTCCTGTGAATTCCTGTTATTCACCTTATGGGATGAGAAAGTGTTTCACTAACTGACGAATCTATTTACGAAATTTCGCCTTTACGATAAAAAGTCAAGTAGTTTCTCCATATTGGGAAACTTAACAAAATCCTAAAATTACTGGCCCACAGAATTTAAGAAGAGTTTGCATGGCAACACAAGATATAACTACCGAGGCGCTCGAGATATGTTTTTCAGAGTACGAAGAGCTTCTAAAAAACCTATCTGAAGAACAGTGGGGTATTCAGTCTCTTTGTCCTGATTGGGATATGCGTGGCGTTGGAGTCCACCTCTCTGGAATTGAAAATCTTCTTCTCGGCTGGTCTCCGAACAGCCCAGAGGAATGGCCCCCCTTTGGGGAAATGGCAGAATTTGAAAAAACATCAAGTGAATGGGACAACTCAAGCTTTATTGAAAAAACCGGAAACATTCTAGAAGAACGAAGAAGAGAGCTTGCAGAACTTGATGAAACTGGGTGGGATACTCCCTGTATGACACCTGTAGGTGCAGGAACATATGGACGTTTTATGAATATTCGTGTCTTTGATTTTTGGGTACACCAAAGAGATATCACTCTTCCGCTCGGGGTTGAAACAAACGACTCCGGTGTACACGCTGACATAGCACTCGATGAAGTGCATGGATCTTTGGGTTACATTGTTGGAAAAAAAATAGGTCTGCCTGAGGGTATGAGCATCGGATTTCGACTGAACGGAGGAATCGAGAGAGATATGTTCGTCAGCGTCGATGGAAGAGCAAAAGTAGTCGATGAGATAAATAGTCCGTCAGTGGAGCTCGTCGCAAATAGTACAAGCTTTATCATGCTTGCCTGCGGGAGAATAGACCCTGTAGAGGAAATACGCGCTGGGCGAATCTCGTGGTCAGGCAATGAAGAGTGGGGCGAGAAAGCTGCTCGCAATCTCCGCTTTACTATGTAGTCAAGAAAAAAACCTTCACTTTTAGATTTTAATTTGGAGAATGCGCTGATGGCGGTAATGTCAAACTGTGACTCTTAGAGAAACAAATCTTGACAAACTCGATGGAGGGTCCTTTGACGTTCTTATTGTCGGAGGTGGAATTAATGGCGCAGTCTCTGCTGCAGCTCTTTCTGCTCGTGGTGCTTCTGTAGCTCTGATAGACCGAGGCGATTTTGCAGGTTTTACCAGTCAAGAATCATCAAATCTTGTTTGGGGCGGAATCAAATACCTAGAAAACTACGAATTTCCGCTTGTACGTAAACTCTGCATGAGTCGAAATCGACTTATGCGTGCATATCCTGCCAATGTTAAAGAAATCGGTTTTCTTGGCGTTCTAGGAGAAACGGCACCATTCCCGCCTTGGGTAGTCGGCGTGGGCGCCTTTGCTTACTGGGGAATCGGAAATTTCAAAACTAACGCTCCTCGACCAATGAGCCCAGAAACTATTGAACGGATCGAACCAATAATTAACACTGTTGGGACTGCTGGAGGAATCGAATACGCAGACGCATACCTGAAAGATAACGATGCAAGATTCGTTTTCAGTTTTATTCGCTCTGCGATGGATGTCGGAGCTGTCGCAGCAAATTATGTGGAATTAGAAAATGCTGAACGCGTAAAAGGTAACTGGCATGCTGAACTTCGGGATTGTGAAAGCGGAATGCCGATTAACCTCGAAGCAAAAGTGGTTGTGAATGCCGCTGGCCCTTTTCTTGATGGGTTGAATAAAACATGGAATACCCATACTCGCCATCAGATTGTTTATTCAAAAGGAGTACATCTTGTTGTAGATCAGTTAACTCCTAACGAGCGTGTTCTAGCCTTTTTCGATGATGACCAGCGTCTTTTCTACGTCATCCCTATGGGGAATCGCTCTGTTATAGGAACAACTGACACAAGAGTTGACGACCCACATACAGAAGTAACTGAAAGTGATAGGGATTTTCTACTCGAACAGGTCAATGATCGATTAGACCTGAACTCCCCACTATCGAAGGAAGACATAATCGCTGAACGATCTGGAGTGCGCCCACTTGTTATCCGGAGACAATCAAAGGCATTGAAAAATATTGACTGGACTGCGCTATCCCGCAAACATGAAGTAGAGGTTGACCATGCAAAGCAAGTTGTATCGATTTTCGGTGGAAAATTGACTGATTGTTTAAATGTTGGTGAAGAAGTTACCGCGGCGGTAGAAACTCTTGGAATACGACTAAGTCCTGATAGACAACGCTGGTATGGTGAACCAGGTCGAGAGTCAAGAAGAACTTTTTTCAGACAAACTCGCGGAATGCGTCTTGATGACTTACGAGATACAGCTGGCGCCGAACCCCTATCAGAACGTTTATGGAGGCGTTATGGACGCAGGGCTTTTGAAATGCTTGACCATATTCGAGAAGACCCTTCGATGGCAGAGGATATTCTTGGTTCTTCCGACTACCTGCGCGTCGAACTCCACAACACAGCAAGCACAGAAATGATCGTGCACCTCGATGACTTCCTGAGACGACGAAGTAAAATTTCTTTAATTACCAGAATAGAGGATATTCAGAATTCTAAGGGACTGAACGAAGTTGGATCTATTTTGTTTGGGGCAGATGCTCAAACAAAAATAGATGAATACTTCAGTTCAGACTCATCTCCAGTAAACCCAGCCAAATAATGAACTGATCCTGAAGTTATTCTAAAAAATCGGGTTCATCCCGAAGAAGTTCTTCCCACCATGGCTGAAACTGAAACCACCCTGCAAGGTCATGACCCTGTTGTTCATAGCCAGATATTGCAAGATCATCAGGAATTTCTATTGGATCTCCTGCAGATTCAGCAAGTATCTGACTTTGGCATGTTCTTTCTAGCGCAACAAACCACCAAATTGCAGCGTCAACACTTTTTCCGGTAGTTATCAGGCCATGATTTTGGTGAATGAGGGCTTTCTTCTCTCCAAGTGCAGTCGCCATCGCCTTACCAACTTCAGTATCAAGAACAACGGCGCCACTGCCAGCTGAACAAAGTGCAACATCGTTGTAAAACATTGTGTCATCTTGAGTAATCATCTTGAGAGGCTTACCTAAACTGGAGAACGTTCGCCCGTACATTGAATGACAATGAGCTGCAGCTAAGATATCTGGCCGAGCTGTATGTAATTGTGAATGGATCGCAAATGCGGCAGCATTTACAGGCTTATCGCCCTGAACAACGTCTCCATTCTGATCTACGCAAATGAGATCTGAGACCTTCATAAGTTTAAAGTTTTTACCGAAAGGATTTACCCAAAACCTGTGCGGGTGTTCAGGGTCACGAACGGTTACGTGGCCAGCTACTCCTTCAGCAAGTCGGAGTCTTCCAAGGATTCTTAGTCCAGCGGCTAGCCGCTGTTTCCTATGGAGACGTTCTTCTTCGAAATTTTCAACAGAATCTGGTCCTGAGGGGACAAGACCAGATATGGAGAGTGCTTCTTTCACTTCGTCAAAACCCTTGGTTTCTTTTTCTGGTTTTAGATCTGTCATATTTGACCTTCCCTAGGGGGATCTTCCCAAACTAACGTACCTACGTAGTCTCTGCATCTGATTGTATCAAGTTACTTTATGCGCAGGTCTAGTGCTGGAGAAGGTGAACTAGGCTCTAGGGTTAATGTGTGCCTTCAGATAGCGGACAAATTGAAAATCCAAAGTCTATTACTGACGTGGTGGGCCCTATCGATAACCGATTGGCTGATGCTATTGAGAATGAGCTTCAATTATGGGAAAAAGTCGACTCAAACCTAGTTGAACCCTTCGCTTCGCTGAAAGATCTTGTTTTTAGCGGAGGTAAAAGACTACGGCCTGCTTTTCTTCATTGGGCCCATGTCGGAGCCGGCGGTAATCCGAACTCATCTAAAGCTATCGACGTTGCAGCTGCTATCGAAATGTTGCATGCATTTGCATTAGCGCACGACGATGTTATGGATCGATCTGAAGCTCGTCGCGGAGAACCATCGATCTGGCAACGTTTTGCGAATCTCCATGAGGAACATCGTTGGCTCGGAAATTCCTTGCACTTCGGTGAGGCTGCGGCAATTCTAGTTGGAGATCTCGCTCATGTATTAGCCGATAAACTTATGAGCCACAGCTCTCCTATAGTTTTACAACTGTGGGAAGAGTTACGCCTGGAGGTCAATATCGGCCAGTACCTTGATGTTCTATCTGGAGCGAAAGGAAAGTTCGACCACAGTTCAGCTAGAAAGATTCTCGAGTATAAAACTGGGCGTTACTCTGTTCAGAGGCCCCTTCAGTTGGGAGCTGCTGTCGCTGGACAATATGATGAGCTGCATAAGCCGCTGACTGATTTTGGACAGCCGGTTGGAGTTGTCTTCCAACTTCGCGACGATCTTTTGGGTGTATATGGGAATGCGGAAATGACTGGAAAACCAACCGGTGATGACCTTAGAGAAGGGAAACCAACTCCGCTGATGGCAGAGGCATTCGCTCATGCATCGGAGCAGCAAAGAAGTATTCTCACCAAGATAGGAAGTAACGATCTTAGCGAGAAAGAAATTAGTGATATTCAGGAAGTTGTTGAGGAGACTGGGGCAAAGAGTGTTATTGAGCAAGAAATTGAAGAGCTAACTGATTCTGCTCTTGAAATTCTCTCGACAATTAGGTTAGAGAAAGATGCTTCTGAAGCCCTCAGTGAGCTCGCACATTTTGTTGCGTATCGGACACATTGAATTCGCTGAAGATTTAACCTTCACTTCGCCGATCGTGGCATTATGGATTTGTGGCTTTACGAAAACTTTCCTCAACTGATGCATTCATAGTTACTGATCTAGATGACGTTCCGTCTTTCGGTATTGTCCGAAGCGCTCCGAAGATTCTTCAGGGAGGAGCCAAAGATCTTGCTAGGTCCATGACTTACTCTTTTGCATCCTTTGAATTACAGTACGGTGGCGCATCGGGAGGAATAAACGCTAAACCTGATGAGAGGAGTGAAGCAGTCGAGTCCTTTGTAAATGAGATACAAGAAGTTGTACAAAGCGGGAGTTTAGGACTAGATCCCGGAAAAGGTATCTCTGCTGGCGGATTTGATGCCTTAGCTGCCGTTGATTGCCGTAATGAAATCCGGTTTGAGATCTTTGAGAAGGACCCTCTGCACGTGTTCCTTGCAGGGTTCGGCCCCGTGGAGTGTGCTGATCACCTTTTGGGACTGGATGGGAAAACAGTTGCAATTGAAGGGTTCGGTATCCATAGCGTGGTGATGGCGGAACTATTAATAGAACGTGGAGCGAAAGTGGTTGGAATATCGACTCTTTCAGGTTCAATGAGCAACTCGGATGGTTTCTCTGCCGAGGAGATTCGTGAAGGATGGGAGAATCAGGGTGCTAACTTTGTTTCAGGAGAGGGCGAGGAAGCAGAACCCGCTTGGAAAATATTCCAATGCGGAGCGGATGTACTCTTTACTGGTTCGAAAATGGGGGCAGTAAACCATACGACAGCAGAAAAACTTGGCATCGAGGCACTGATTCCCCATCAACCAATTCCATTTACTACAAAGGCTTTAGCTGTTCTTCAAAAGAAAGGTTGCATTGTCGTTCCTTGTTTCATTCCGGTTGCTGGTCCACTTTTTTCATATTGGGTGGACGATAAAACTGAAATAGCGGACATAGTCTCGAAAGCATCATCAGAGATGAAATCAGCTTTAGATGAAGTAGCTGGACATAAAGATGGTCTTTTCTTAGGATCCTGCTATAGAGCAGAAGCGTTTTTGGCATCTTGGCAAAAAACCCTTCCGTTTGGACGCCCATTGGCTAGCTAACTGTAGATTTTTGAAAATCTGCGATACGGTTTCACTAAAGCTAACAATTGGGGGAACATGATAATTGTCACTGCGGTTCTATCTTTTGAAACTGAAGCTGATCGCAATACTGCTGTTGCTGCTACGGCACAGGTTCAAAAGGCAACTCGAGATGAAGAGCCAGGTTGCCTTGCATATTGCTTCGCTGCTGACCCATCCGAGCCTAACCACATTCAGGTCTATGAATTATGGACAGATCCGGAAAGTCTTGCTGCTCATTTCGATCACCCCAATTACGCAGCAATGGTGGAAATACTCCATAATTGCTCTGGTTATCTTGCTTCAGACAATCGCTTGTACATAGCCGATGACCGAGGTCCTGTCTACGGAGAGGGTGGCAAATTCCGATTTGATGCTGTTTCTGACCATCAACCGAGTGAATAAAGATCAGTGACTCGGATTATTGATATCCACGCACACGTTGTTCTTCGTGAAACCTTCGGGGCAGCTGGTATCTATGGGCCGGATTTAGGAGAGGAGGACCTTCTCCAAACTTTCCGAGTTGGAGATTACTCCATTCGCGTTCCCTATGTTGGGAGTGTATTTATGGAGGTAGATCGACGAATTCAAGAAATGGATCGGCTTGGTATAGATATCCAAGTGCTTTCTCCTAATCCATTAACTTTTTTTGGCGGCATTACTACTGCTGAAGCCACGAACTTTGCAAGATTGTCAAATAACGCTATGTCTCGCTTGGTAAAAACCTATCCAGATCGTCTGCTCGGAACCATTGCCCTCCCCTTGCAGGATCCTGATGCCGCTTGCGATGAGCTGCAAAGAGGAGTGAGAGAATTAGGGCTAGTTGGCGGGTATATAGGAACAGATTATGGATTTACCTTAGATGATCCTCGTCTCGATGACTTTTACAGGACTGTAGTGGAACTGGATATTCCCTTGTTTATTCATCCTGCGACAAATAATGGGGTGCGGTCGGCTGCCGATTCACGTTTAGGGCGCTTTGGGCTTGATCTCATAGTTGGGTATACATATGAAGAAACCTTAGCTGTTGCTGCCCTGATCTTGGGAGGTGTCATGGATAGACATCCAAATATCGACATCTGTGTTTCACATGGAGGTGGAGCAGCAACATTTCTTGCAAAACGATTTGATTCAATGGCTTCTTTTCAAGGAAACGAATCCGATTTCGTTTCAGCCTTGCGTACACTATGGTACGACTCGCATCTAGAGCCAGGTGAAGCTCATGACTTTGTTGTATCTGTCGTCGGTAAAGACAGAATGGTCTATGGGACTAATTTTGGTGGATGGGATACTCCCGATGAAATAACCGAGTTCGACCGTAGTTTAGGAGTAAACGCTGAACGTCTATTACGCTTACCTGAAGGAGAAGGAAGGTAGAAGTATGGGTTCTCTTATCATTGAAAATGCGAACCTCTTTACAGGAGTGGATGAGGAAGTAATCGAAAATGGGGCGATTTGGGTCTCTGATAGGTTTATTAAATTCGCTGGGCATCTAAATGACCTCCCTACTAATAGAGAGAACGTTGATAGGTATGATGCTTCAGGAAAGTTCATCATGCCAGGAATGACCGAATCGCATGTGCATCTCTCTTACAACAACTCCCACCCACAGCAACTAAATAGTGAACCGCTTCCTATCGCTATGCTCGATGCAGTTGACAACGCACGTGTTTTATTAGGTTCAGGTTTTACTTCCGCTATAAGTTTTGGATCAGCGCAAGGTCTGGACATCCCTCTTCGTGATGCGATTAACGCTGGTCGGATACCTGGGCCGCGTCTTGCTGCTTCGGATCGTGATCTGGGTTCGACCGGAAGTAACGCTGATGGGACTTTTGGAGGTGACAGCAGTAAGAAAATTATTGCTGACGGACCATGGGCTATACGCAAAGCCGTCCGGTCATTAGCTAAACGCCGTTGCGACATCGTCAAGATCTTTTTAGATGGTGAAGCATTATCAGAATTTGCCCCTCCTGGTGTTCTAACGTATACAGATGAAGAAGTAGCGACAGCGGTTGAAGAAGCTCATATTCGAGGTATGCGGGTAGTCTGCCATTCGCGCTCTGCCGCAGCAGTTAAGCAAGCCGTTCGACATGGGGTAGACATTATCGGACACGCGAATTACCTTGATGACGAAGCCGTTCGCATGCTTGAGGCCAAACGTGATGAGATTTTTGTCGGACCAGGTATAGCATGGGAAATTGCCTTATTAGACCGAGGAAGCGAGCTGGGTTTACCTCGGGATGCTATGGAACAACGGGGGTACCAGCGAGAAATTGATGAAACAATCAGTGCTGTCAAGCGCCTACGAGAAAGTAAAGTTCGGGTTCTTATCGGAGGAGATTACGGTTTGAATATCACCCCACATGGAACGAACAGCAAGGACCTTGAGTACTTTGTTGATCTCTTCGGGATGTCGGCCGCTGAGGCTCTTCTGTGCGCAACTCGTGATGGAGGTGCTGCAGCAGATACCTCAGGAATGGTCGGAACTCTAGAAGAGGGGAAATATGCAGATTTACTAATCATCGACGGGAACCCCATAGAAGATATTCGCATCCTTCAGGACCACAGTCGTATAGTTGGGGTGATGAAGGATGGCGTAATGCATTGTGCATTAATGCAGAAAAACCCATATATCGCTCCGAATGAGCAAATGGAAGGATAAGAAAATGATTGTTATTGCGGGAACTTTAACTTTAGGAATTACCGTCGACGATAATGTTCTGGATGCTTGCCGGACAATGATGACGGCAACGCATGCTGAAAAAGGATGCATTGACTATGTATTCAGCGCCGACCCATTGAACGACCACACGCTGAGAGTATTCGAGCAATGGGAATCCCTCGAAGATCTAGAAGCCCATTTCCAAGCTCCTCATATGCCACCATTCCGAGAGGCAATGGCACAGTGGAACATAACTGGTAAAAATATTCACCGCTTTACCGTTGCCGACTCTGTCGAAATGTGAGATGAGAATCTGATCGATAGAGAAAGGCATCAAAGGGCATGACTGACTCAGAGAATCTTGATGGATGCACCCTGACAGATACCGAACTTGAAGAACTCTTCGAAAAACAGGTTGAAGGGACTTTCATGTGGGTGAATAAATCTGGACAACCTTTCGGTGTAATTACCTATTATTTATGGCGTAATGGAAGTTTCTGGTTTACCTGCGCAGAAAAAAGAGCTCGTGTTTCTGCAATCCTAAGAAATGGTTACGCTTCCTTTTGTATTACCTCAAAGGGGACAGACTTGGGAACTGGAAAAACAGCTTCTTTTCGAGGTCCATGCAAGGTGCATCACGACCAGTCAGTCTTGGATTGGGTACTACCAGAGATAGCGAAAGCATGCCGGCCAGAAAGTAAAGAGGGCGCTCAGGAAGTTTTTGAGCATATCAATACTCCAAATCGGGTCGTTTTAGAATTGACGCCTGAGTATCGGTTTGATTTTGATAGTGCGAAGATGTGGGAGAAAAGCGGTAAACGTGTTCCTCCAGGTCGGTACAGTGGGAATAGTGGAGGTTAAGAAGAGTCTATGAACAGGAAAACACCGGATTTGTTTGACCTTACGGGTCATGTTGCTGTGATTACGGGCGGCGGACGCGGTATAGGTGAAGGTATAGCGAAGTCATTTTCTGATGCGGGAGCTGCAGTTGTGGTAGCGGCGAGAAGAACTAACGAAATTGAAAGAGTTGCCAGTGAGATTCGCGACGCTGGTGGAGAAGCAATAGCAGTCACAACTGACGTAACTGATACTGAAGCCGTTGAAGAACTTGCTAGAGCAGCTGTTTCGGAATTTGGAAGACTTACTGTTTGGGTGAATAACGCTGGAGGATCCTCTGTGCATAGTCCTCTTGTTGATTTAGAAAGAGAAGAATGGGATCGAACAATTGCGTTGAATCTAACCGCTGTCTTTATAGGAAGTAAAATCGCAGCTAAATATATTGAGAAAGGTTCCATCATTAACATTTCTTCAGGTGCGGGGACAAAAGCCGTCCCGAAATCTGGGCACTACGGGGCATCTAAAGCTGGTACAAATTCCTTAACATGGACCTTCGCAGCAGAACTAGCTCCAGATATCCGTGTCAACGCTGTAATGCCTGGAGCTATTCCAACTGAAATTATGCTCAAAGCAACAGGGTTACAGGAGGATGAAATTCTTGATGCCTGGGATATACCGATGGGGCGTGTTGGAACCCCACAAGACATAGGAGCTGCTTGCCTTTACCTTGCATCCGATGCAGCGAGTTGGGTAACAGGTGAACTGCTTCGTGTGGGTGGCGGGGCAAAACCTCGTGGTGGAAACTTTGCTAATGAAAAGTAGGAAACATTAATTAATTTGGGCAAGGTCGAACAGTAATCTCCGTTGTCGCTATGCCCTCATTGCCTCGAATATCTACTGCGCGTAAGAGGAAGTTTGCTACTGGCACCGTGCCAATTTCAAGATCGTACAAATACCCGATCCAAGTTCCATCGATAAACTCCAGCTGGGTGACTTGAGTGTTGCTTCCATCTTTGGACCACTCTATTTCAACCTTTGAAACCTCACTGTCGTCAAGAACATCTGCGTAGATTGTTACCTGATTCGTTGAACAGCCATTCCCAATAGCAACTACTGCTGAGGGGTTTGCGTAAAAGAACTCAATGTTCGGAGCGGTTTCAACAGAACCTGTTAGGTCAACGTCATAGGTCTCTCCGTCTCCGGTCACAGTTAGGGTACCGATGTAATCACCTTCGATTAGGTTATTTCGTTCAAAAATAATCTTCACGCTTGTAGATGAGCCCGGAGATAAAGATCCATTAGGAACAGTCGATTGATATTCATCCTTGTCAGTATCCATACTCCATTCAACGGTGGTGTTACCCGAATTGGTGAGGGTGATTTCTCGGGTACTTAATTGGGGTCCAAACGCTAGCTGCGTTACTCCAATGGTGAAGGAGGGTTGGGGTTCAGGGGTTGGTGTTGGATCAGGCTGCTCTGGTGTTGGATCAGAATCACCTGGTGTTGGATCAGAATCACCTGGTGTTGGATCAGAATCACCTGGTGTTGGATCAGGCTGCTCAGGTGTTGGATCAGGCTGCTCAGGTGTTGGATCAGGCTGCTCAGGTGTTGGATCAGAATCACCTGGTGTTGGATCAGGCTGCTCTGGTGGCCGCTCTCGCTGATCAGTATCTTTAATGATGAAGTTTAAAGTGAATACTTCTTCAAGATTTTGATTACTTGCTGATTCCAACAGATAGGTGATTTCACAAACCCTATCGCCGAGGGGTTCTCCATCAGGTCTGGCAAGATACATCTGCCCCTTACTTGTCCTCCAGTCGTCACTTCCCCATGAAGCAACAACATGCTCCCTTGGGATATCGAAACTTTGGCAATCGTCGACAATTCCTTTGAGAATGACTTCTTCTTGTGGTTCACTCGAAAGGGAAACAGCAACAGAACAATAATCTCTTTCTTGGCAAATAAGAATCAGTTCGTTTGGAATGACGATCGGATTTTCGTTTGACGTTACCTGTGAAGTGTTGCGATCTTCATCAAGCTCTTCAACAACTACTCCATCACTATTCTCAATTCCGGTAGTTCCATTACTGCTATTATTATCTCCTTGTGAACCAACCGAAATCACGATAGCGATAACAGCTGCGGTAATAGCGATCATGCCTCCGGCGACAAGTGTCGTAAGAGCTGCGAAGCGGCCAGCAATCGACGCCTTTACTGGGAATCCAGTATCTGTATCCCATGTCCAGTTTGTTGAGGAAGGGTTTGTGTAATTCGCTGGGTTTCCTTGAGAGACTGATTCCACGGATGCAAGCGTCTTGCTTCTTAGAGAGACCGGAATAATAACTGCAGGTAGAGCTGCAGCGATTGATCCCGGAGCACAGGCAATTGCTCGCCGTTTGGTACAGGTATCGCATTTTTCGATATGTCGCGTGACTTTCGATCGAACTTCCAAGGTAAATTTTCCATCCCAATCTGATAGAAGTTCTTCAAGATTTTCGCAATCATCTCGACCTAAGCGGGCGACAAGAAGAGAACCGACAGCTTTTTCCATTCGGTCTCGCATCCGAGATGTCAAAACATGGACATGCGAGGTTTTTACTCCAAGAGCTTGAGCTAGTTCTTCTCCTTCTAGTCCTTGCATTGACAATTCGAGAAGTTCACGATCGCGCGGCTGTAACGCGTCCGCTGCTTCCCAAACAAGTGTTTGAAGTTCATCTCGGACAAGTCCTTGATCATGATCTGGGAGGTCAGCCGCCATGTCGGGAACCTCGCGATCGTCGCGCTTGGAACGTTGCCTGGTTCTTGTCATAACTTCGTTTCGGGCTATTGCAAAGAGCCAAGGTCTCAAGCGTGAAGGGTCCTTGAGTTGATCTAAACGTTGGGATGAGCGGAGAATGACGTCGTGAACAGCATCTGCTGCTTCTTCTCGGTCGCGGAGAATAGAAAAAGCAAAGCCGAAAAGCCTGTCCGCATATCGATCGTATATCTGACCGATCGCCGACTGGTCTCCTTCTCGCGCGGCTAGAACGAGTTCGCTGTCGCTTTTTTTCACTTGTGTACCTCATGCGGCCTCGTCTCTTGAACGAGGCCTAATATTGTTCTTAGTTCACTCGCTCTCTGTTATTCGAGAGATAAGACGAGTTCACATTCGAATTCTTACACCCATAAGTCATTTTTATTATCTTTCCTGTCCTGTTTGTTCTACTTGACATTCAAGAGGCTGTCGAAAAAAACTATTGCGTGATTTCGCTACCTGACGGTAAATGAAGTCACGAATAGGAAGGGGAACCAGCCAAAATAAGGGAGTCCAGATGGCAAAAGACCATTTCATATTTGCCAGGCATTTGAGAGCAGCAGATGAAAACACAAATACTTTATGACCATCAAGAAAGATAAGGCTATCGACTTGTTGGTATTGCAAAGGAAGTGTTCGCAATACCTTCTCTCCTTCTTCGCTAAGAAGAGAGATGAAAGTTAGATCTGGCTTTGATCTCATTCTGGGCCGAGTGAAATCAACAATACGGCGGCAAAATCCGCATCCGCCATCATAAAGAACTATGTTGCTTTCGGACATTTCATTACCCAATCATTTGTTTAGATTCAATATCTTCTAAGTCTAATAACAAATAGAAATAGGTTGACCGCGGGCAGGTATTTGACAGGCATACTTGTAAAAAATTAGAAAAAAGTTCTTACTATTTACCATCGAACCGTGTTATTAGAATACTTTCATAGTATGCATCCTGTTCTTCTTGGCATCATTATTGGCTTCCTGGTAACGCAGGTAGCCGTCTTTAGCACAACGCTCTATCTCCACAGAGAGCTGACCCATAAAGCGGTATCTTTTCATCCGGTAATAAACGAAATTTTCCGATTCGCTGTATGGGTCACATCAGGTATTCGACCTCGACAATGGGTTGCGGTACATAGAAAACATCATGCCCACACCGATACCGAAGAAGACCCGCATTCACCCCTAATACTTGGGTGGAAAAAGGTACAACTAATGAATGTTTTTCTATATAGAAAAGCTGCAAGCGATGAAACAACACTTGCGAGCTATGCTCGTGATCTGCCGCAACGAACAACTGACCGCCTTTTCTACGACCATGCGATTCTAGGATTGGGGCTGCTTTTTACTGGTTTAGTATTCTCTTTCGGCATAGCTACAGCTGGTATCGCATTTGCCTTTCATGCAGTGCTCTATTTGGGTTTAAGTGGTTCCGTAAATTCAGTCGCGCATCATTTTGGAAAGAAAAGCTATAAAACCAATACTGGGACTAACGTGACATGGTTAGCTCTTTTGACAGCTGGGGAAGGTTTCCATAATCATCATCATGCAGCTCCAACAAGCGCCCGATTCTCACGAAGGTGGTTTCAAGCTGACCTTGGATGGTGGGTCATTAAAGTACTATCTTTCCTCAAACTTGCAGACATCCGTCATTCTGACGTTGACAAACTGGCTAACCGAGCACAAAAACCCGCTCATTTAGCAAAAATCTAAAGAAATTTAATTCATATAACACCTGTTCATAGGTGATTTTTTAGTTTTTTTAGAAAAATAATGATTTAGGGTGTAAGAACTTCGACCTCTTGTTGTCTACCTAGCACAAACAAACAGCCTAGGAGGCAAAAATGAATACAAAAACAAATACACAAACAAACAGAATCCGAAAGGCAATAGCGTCAGTTGCTGTCGTCGGATTTGGTATATCAACTCTATTCACTGCTACCGCAGTGGCATCTCCTGGAGGAGGACCTGGATTTGAAATCGAACCAATCACTCCACCACTCTCAACTGAGTTAATACTTGAGGAAAGTTTAGAGCTTGAGGCAGGTATCATTATCGACATTCTTGACCCAGCTCCTGAAGTTGAAATCGATACCACTAACTGCGACTTTTTCAACTTTCTTGACGTCACTGTAACGAATGAAGATAGTGCCGAGTTCTTCAGAGTGGATGTATCCAACGGAAGCGTAGAACCTAGCGCAGAACCAGTATTCGAATACGAAGAGGTTGATTATTCTGACTTGACTGGATTGATTGGTTCTGTTCCTGCAGATACCAATACTTCAGTAAGTGAATTCGACTTTGTAGGAGACGCAGTATTAGTCGAAGTCTATGAGATTAGTGCTCCCTGGAGTCCCGAGCCTTGGGAAAGACTCGTCTTTGACGAAGAGGTTTCTCTATGTGACCTTAGAAACGAGCTAGTAATCAGTGAAGCAACAGCCGCATACGAAGCTGAAGCAGCAGCAGAAGCTCTCGCGGAAGCTGAAGCAGCAGCAGAAGCCGCTGAAGAAGCAGCAGCAGAAGCCGCAGCAGAAGCCGCAGAAGCAGCAGAAGCAGCAGAAGCCGCAGCCGCTGAAGAAGCCGCAGCCGCTGAAGAAGCCGCAGCAGTAGCAGCCGCTGAAGCAGCCGCTCAAGCAGCGCAAGCAGCTGAAGAAGCAGCGCAAGCAGCTATCGATCAGGCAAATGCCGAAAGAGAAGCAGCTGAAGCAGCTCTCGCTCAAGCTGAAGCTGAGAAAGAGCTAGCATTGGCTCAAGCCGAAGCTGAAAAAGCTAAAGCTGATGCAATTCTCGCTCAGACACAAGCTGACGAGGAAGCTCAAGTAACTGATGAAGTAGTAGAGAACACGACAGAAGAAAGTTCCGACGAGGAGCTAGCAATCGGAGATGACCTTGGGGAAAACGGTAAGTCAGGAATGTCAGGTGCGATACTCGGCCTGATCATCGTCCTCGGACTTGTCGGAGTAGCCGCAATCACCGGAGCTGTTCTTAACCTTCGCAAGCAACGCTAAAGAACTCAACAACTACTTAAAGAGTTGAGTAAGTCAGGAGCCAGCCCCTAGGGGCTGGCTCCAAGCTCTTTTCGGCTTCATTGATGCTAGCTCAGGTTTCTGTCAATCAGCCATAATGTGATTTCCAGTGCACCTATCGAAATTCACTCATTAATGCATTTGTTATTTGTTCCACCTGTTTCAGATGAATAGGCGGCTGGAAATAAAGAATTGACTGGTCGATTCCAGACTGGTTCTGATGAACTATTTCAGAAATTACTGAAGCAGCTGTAGTTCCTTCCTCTACAAATACATGAGTAGAAACTTTGATATCTTCGATGTTGGTCCCAATGTTTTCGCAATGGGTCTTTAGAACTTCATATTTCTGTTTGAATAGTTGATCTTCAAATACTGGAAGATTCCAATGTGTTGCATGGTGAGCGACACTACGTAAAGTTCTTTTCTCTCCAGTTCCACCAATACAGATGGGCAGCGGTTGTTGAGGCCCTTTGGGTTCATTTCTTGCATCTTGGAGTGTGTAGTACTTTCCTGAAAAAGACGTCTTCTCTTTATTAAGAAGAGAAGAGATGACAATGAGTGCTTCATCGAAGCGATCAAAGCGTTCTTTTAGTGTGCCAAGCTCAATACCGTATGCACCAGATTCTAATTCGTTCCAGCCTGCTCCTAGTCCTAATTCAAAACGACCTTGGCTGACGATATCTAAAGCTGAAGCCATATTTGCTAGAACAGCAGGGTGCCTGTAGTGCACTCCATTCACCATGCATCCGATTCGTATTCGATTCGTTGCTTGAGCAATACCGGTTAGCGTTACCCACGCTTCAAGACAAGGCCCATCAGTGTCACCTTTAATAGGGTAGAAGTGGTCAAAATTCCAAAATTGGTCAAAGATTTCCACTTGATCAGCTATTTGTGCCACTTCGAGTAGTCTTTCCCACTCAACGTGATGCGGCGCTACTTTTATTCCGATTTCCATATGTTTTCCAGAGTGTCCTTAAGGGGTCCTTGCCCTTTAGGTTTTCTTAATAGTAGGTCACTTCACTTTGAAAGAAAATATTGTTATAGGGTTAATAGGTAGAAAGAGGCCATCATTATGACGGAAGTATCTGATACAAAAACTGAATTGATCGAAGATGTCTATGAGAAGTGGCATCAAGTTCTAAAAGGTGAATTAGAGATTGACAGAATCCTCCATGAGGACTGTATTTTCTGGTCTCCGGTTCTCTTCCATCCACAGCATGGTCGTGACTTGACCAAAATGTATCTTTCTGCTGCGTCGCTTGTGTTTCCTGGAGACAATACTCAAGCAAATAGAGATTCTAAAATGAAAGAAGGATCGTCTTCATCCTTCCGGTATACGAAACGAATTCTTGATGGCAACCATGCTGTCCTTGAATTTGAGACTTCTATCGATGGATTACAGGTGAACGGTGTAGATATTATTACGTGCGATGATGATGGCCTGATTGTGGAATTTAAGGTAATGATTAGACCACGCCAAGCTCTAGAGAAGGTTCGCGAGCAGATGATGAACATGATTGAGTCTGTCAACCAATCTTCTTAAGATTTACGTTTGACCCAATCGCAAGATCAGAAGTTCACACCTTTGGTGTACCCGCCATCTACAACGATGTTTGCGCCGTTGATCCAGCTTGATCGAGAAGAAGCAAGAAATGCGACAACATCCGCTACTTCATCTCCTGTACCCATGCGCTTTTGCGGGTGCATCGCTACGTCTCGTTCGTAAATATCGGGCATTCGCGATCTAATATCATCCCACCGATGGCCTTCGACGAAAATGGGTCCGGGTGAAATAGAGTTTGCTCTAATCCCATCAGCTCCCCAAGTCTGGGCTAGGTGGGAGATCATACGAATCGCAGCAGCCTTCGTCGCTCCGTAACTAGGGGTGATCGGGACATCGTGATGTTCTATCGCTGTGATCGTGGCAATCTGCACAATTGAAGCTGCAGATGAGTCAAGAAGAAAGGGTTTAGCAGTTTCGTAGAAAAGAGCATTCCCTAAAATGTCAATATTTATACTCTTCATCCATGGTTCTACCCCTTCCCCGTACTTTAAATTCTGCCCGCTAGCACTTGCATTGCCGATACAAATATCAATCCCTCCAAGTTCAGATCCCGAGTCTTCTGTCCACTGTTGAACGGCAGAAGGGTCTGAAAAGTCGCAAATACTTCCAATTGCGTGCCCTAAAGTGTTGTATTCCTCGAGTGCTGTAACAAGATCATTTTCTTTTCTGCAGCATATTGCTACTGACGCTCCCTCTTCGAGGAGGCGCTTGGCAATAAAGTAACCGAGCCCCTTATGCCCTGCAGAAATAAGAGCTTTTTTTCCGGTTAATTGGAGGTCCATCTCTTCACTATTACATAAAAAAGAAAACTGGCATACGATGGGTCAATGTCGGCTTTACCTGAACTCGCTAAAAGAAATTTCACTGGGAAAGTATCGATTGTTACTGGAGGAGGTTCCGGTATAGGAGCAGCTGTAGCGGACCGCTTGAGCAAATTAGGTTCAAAGGTCGTCATTGTTGACACTAACGACAAAGATGGACAAAGTATCGCTGATGCTGTTGGTTGCGATTTCATCAGATTCGACGTAGCTGACCTTGAAGGGTGGGAACAATTGGTAGCAGATACTGCTAGAAAGCACGGTTCGCTTGATTTCCTTTGTTTAAACGCCGGGATTGGGAGCCGGCCGAGGGGTTCCAGCGTTAAAGATGATCCGATTCCATGGATCCTTTCTAACTATAAAAACGTTCTTGCCGTAAATATTGATGGAGTTGTCTATGGGGCGATGGCGGCATTGCCTTTTATGGAAAGACAGGGGTCAGGAAGTATTTTGGTGACGGCATCAGTAGCTGGGATTAGGACACAGCCTCCCGATCCAATATATGCCCTTTCGAAATCGGCAGTAATCAGTTTTGTTAGAAGTGTTGCACCAGCGCTTGCTGAACGTGGAGTTCAAATTAATGCCCTTTGCCCTGGGAGTGTCGATACCCCTATTCAGCCCGATGACCGACGACTAGAGGGCAGACCGATGAGCCCCCCAGAAGAAATGGCCGAAGCGATTGGGAGAATCCTTATTTCTGGTGACAATGGCGGAATATGGATTGCGTCAAGTTCAGATTATCCGGTCTGGCGCTATGAGTTCGCGTCCGCAATAGACGGGCCTCCTAGTTAACTGGCATACTCAAGCTATGGCACCACAGATCCGGATAGAGAAAAATTTCCATAGCAGCCTCGAAGATGTTTTACGGGATGTGATTAAAACAGGGTTCTGGCCTTCTACGTATGTTTCCGACCCTACGCCCCCACCAGGGTATCATTGGCACAATATCGAAGTGCATGGGTATTGCATGGAAGGTAATACATGGATCGGATGCGGAGAAACAGGAGAGAAACTTACAATAGAGCCCGGGGATAAGCTTATTATTCCTCCTGGCGCCCTTCATATTGAAGGTGAGTCGGACGGTCCGGTGACCTATGTGGTGACTATTCCTGATACTCGATCACACGCAGAAGCTTTTCAACTTCTCCCACCTGATCATCCTGGTCGACCGTTGGACTAGTTTCGGATAGTTGACTTTTCTGATTCTTCGTCATCGGGGTTGAAGTAGGAATTAATAGCCAACGTAATAATAACTATTGCCATACCAACTCCTTGGAAAACTGAAACTGATTGGGACAATATCCAATAAGCAAGAAGCGTGGAAACGACAGGGACGATGAGTTGAAAAACAGCGATCAGATTCAACGGGGCTTTCCCGTGCGAATAATTTAAAAGTAAATGGCCACCCATTGGGATAAGCGCAACCATAAAAATTCTTCCTAAGTCAGCGTTAGATTGAGCGATAATGCTCGCATCGGTTGCTATTACCATGGGGATGAGAACAATCCCTCCCCATGCAAAAACTCCGGCCTGAAATTCAAGGAGCGGGACGGTAAGAAGTGTTTTTTTTGCGAAAACAAAATACCCTGCTGAAATAAGCACAGCCACCACTGCGAGAAAATCTCCTTTGAGGTCCCCTGTCCCGCCACTACTTCCTGAAGCTACTATCAGCATTGCTCCGCAGACGGCAATTATGGACACGATGATGTACCGAAAGGTGATTCGTTCTCGGAAAATAAAATAAGAGGCAATAGTGAGAGGGATAGGAAGAAGAATCGTTATAAGTGTCGCATTGAGAATACTGGTTATTTTGGCTGCCCAGAAAAAGAGCCCCATGCTGCTTCCAAAGCAAATACCTGCGGGAGCTGAAGATAAGAAACGTTCAAATGAGAGATCTTTTCGCATCAAAACAATCACTGCGATTAGTGCAAACGCAATCCAGCATCTCCAAAAACCCATTGCAAGCCCATGAACATTTGAATCAGCTACGATGACAGGCGATATCGCTGTCAGCATGTAGCCAAACGCGCACGCAATTAGGCCATTCCGATACACGGTTGTATCAGTGTTCTTTGTCGGCTGCTCTATGTTGGACAAGAACCCTCGTTTCGATTTAATTTTTAGGTGAAAGCTTCTGACAAGTAGAAGAAGTGCCCTCTACGTTTTTTTATTCTTTGTAATCAATCATTAGAAGGGGGTGAGAATTCAAGTCCTTCGAACGTTCCATTACTCGCCCACTGGCGTAGGTATTCGAAGAATGCGACTGGACCGTCTGGATATCGTGCCGTGCTGAAAAGGTCACGATCAGAAGCAGCTGACCCTTCATTGTTGTAGTAGCCAGGTGTGCAGTTTGCGAGAAATCCTCGGTCCTGTACTTCAAGCCGATCAAGCCATGCTTGTTCTGCGTCGGCTGTGGGTTCAAGAGTTTCTGATCCACTTTCAAGACATTGTCCGATCATTGCTGCGATTGCAGATGCGGATTCAGTGAAATTATGGGTGACGTTCGCTACGAGACTTCCGCCTTGAGCGAGGCCAAGGATAAAGAGGTTCGGGAATCCATGGACGTTAATTCCATGGAGGCTTCTCATACCATCGTCCCAATGCTGCTCGAGTGTTTTCCCATTTTTTCCGCGTGTATCGTAGTGGGCGTTATGGACGATATGGACTTCAAATCCGGATGCGAGGATAATGCAGTCTAATTCGAAGTGTTTACCGTTCGCCCAGACACCTGATTCGTCGATCTGAGTGACGCCTTGTCCGTCAGTGTCGATCAGATGAGTATTGGGATTGTTAAACGACTGAAGGTATTCATCATGAAAGCACGGTCTTTTACAAAGCTGCCTGTACCAGGGTTTGAGAGCTTCAGCTGTCGTTTGGTCATTAATCACGGAGTCAACGCGGGCTCGTATTTCATTCATTTTTTCGTCATCTGACTCTGCAAATGCATCTAGCCACACATCTTCTATTCCAGCTCCTGGATTGGCTTGGATCCTTTCAACGATGCGGTCTCTGATTCGGATCGCTATGTCGGTCCATCCATCTTTTACTAGATCAGCGTCTGCGAAACCGCCCGCTTGGAGTGTGGCGAAATTGACCAGCCATTCTCGTTGCCATCCTGTTTCAAGATCAGAGAAATCTTCGTCGGTTAATGACCTGTTGTTACGTATATCTATCGAGGAAGGAGTTCGTTGGAAGACATAGAGGTCGCCTGCGCTTGCGGCGAGGTGGGGAATGCATTGGACCGCGGTAGCACCGGTTCCGATAATTCCAACTCTTTTGTCCGCGAGCCCTTCGAGAGGTTTCCCTGTTCGATCTCCACCCGTGTAGTCGTAGTCCCATCGAGCGGTATGGAACATGTGCCCTTTGAAGTCTTCAATTCCTTCAATGCCCGGAAGCTTCGGATGGTGCATGGGTCCAGTTCCCATGGCAACGAACTGTGCGTTTATTTCGTCGCCCTGATTGGTTTTGATGATCCAACGGTTGAGGTCTTCGTTCCAACTGAGATCTTCTACCTTTGTTGAGAAAAGAGCATTGTCATATAGGCCAAAGGTCGTTGCGATGCGCTGAGCGTGGGCGTGGATTTCGTATCCTTGTACATATTTTTCTGATGGAAAGTAGTTTGTTTCTTCAAGAAGAGGAAGGTAGACCATGGCGGCTGTGTCACACATTGCACCGGGGTACCTGTTCCAGTACCAGACACCACCAACGTCTCCTCCGCTTTCGATCAGCATCACGTCTTCAACCCCTGCTTCTTTTAGGCGTGCTCCCGCAGATAGGCCGGCGAAACCGCCGCCGATGATTGCTACAGTAACTTCGCCTGTAAAAGGTTCACGCGGATCATGATTGGAGTAGGGATCTTCTAGTAGGTGGGCGAAACGACCTGTTGGTTCAAGGTATTGGGTATGCCCATCGGGGCGTAAGCGTTTTTCGCGTTCAATACGGTATCGTTCCCGAAGACTTTCAGCTTCGGTGCTATCGCTTTCGGTTATCGCCATTGTCCCGCCCATTTATCGCTTTCACTTATCTTAGGCCTAAAACTCATCTGCGGTCACTGTGAACTTCGAGTTCGCTTTCGGAAAAGGGCCAAAATCTTTCTGTCGTGTAATATACGGCCATGGAACCACGTCTAGCCACAACGCCTATTACTTGGGGATTTGTAGGAAACAGCAGGTGGGGTATTGATTTACCACAGGAACGTATCCTGTCGGAAATGTCAGAAATCGGATTTACTGCAACGGAGGTTGGTGTTCCAGGGTTTCTACCTGACGATGGTGATGAGGCAAAGGTCATGCTCGACAACTATGGGTTGCGAGCTACGTCTGGGCCTGTTTCATTTGTTATTCATCAGAGTGGAAGCAGGGCGGATGCTCTGGAATCTGTGCGTGTGGCGGGAGAGCGGCTCGTTGCTCTGGGCGCTGATGTTCTTATTACTGTCCCTAAACCTGGGAATCTTCGACAAGGTGAACGTCTCGATGATGACGGGTGGAAGGAATTGTGTGATGGGTTGGATGCTATCGAGGAGCTCTGTGATTCGATGGGGTTGAGGCAGGCTCTTCACCCGCATGTGGGTTCATTGGTTGAAACAAAAGAAGATATGCACAAGGTTATGGAAGCTAGTTCGTGCGGGTGGTGTCTCGATACGGCGCATATCGCGAGCGGCGACCTTAATCCGGGTGATTTTGTTGACATGGCCGGAGATAGAATCGCGCTTGTTCATATTAAGGATTTGAAGCTCGATCTTGGCCGAAAGATGGTCAGCCATGAGATTGCATTTGATGCCGCTATAGCGGAACGTGTTTTCGTCCCTCTAGGTGAGGGCGATCTTGATCTTGCCGGCATTGTTTCACTTCTCCCTCAAGAAGTTTGGTGGGTGCTAGAACAAGATCAAGCTGTAACAGAGTTACCGGATTCTAGTTCGGGCCCTGTTAATGACGCCGCATCCAGTTTGCGTGCTCTTCAGGAGATGTTGGATACGGCAGATGGATAGGGAAATAAAGGTTCCGTCGGATTGGAATGCAGAGGTCCAAAAGAACATTGACCGGTTTGCTTTTACCTTCCAATCCCAAACCGATGAGATGATCGCCCGGCGAATATATGAACGGTTACTTGAGTTGAAAGAACTCTGCGTAGACGGATTTGAGCAAGATCCCGTTGGTGCTGAGCAAACATATCGCCTTCGTGCGGAGCTAGATGATCTTATTGTTCGGGCACAAAAAGAACTCGATACGCAGGGTCTGATTTAAATACAAACGTCTACCTTCTCGAATTGAAAGTGGTACTCTTTTCATAATTCGATAATGGAGGTCGGATGAAAAAATTAATTCCTTTCTTATGTTGTCTTTTAGTGATTACCGCTGCGTGTGGAGGGGGAAGTTCTCTTTCATCTGAAGATCAAAAAGTGGTCGACGATCTTGCTGTTGCTGTTGCCGCTTCTGATGATTTTCCGGGAACTGCTGATGATGCAAAATGCATTGCTGAAACACATGTGTCCATATTAGGAGCAGCATACATTCAGGAAAATAACCTCACAGATAGTGCTACGTTCGACGATTGGGATCCGGCAGAGGCTGAATTACCAAGAAATGATTTCAAGAATCTATTTAAAGAAACGATTGGATGCGTAGAGAATGGAATTCAGGCGGTTCTTGGAGAAGATGCCGACTTGGAAGGTCTTTCAAAGGAAAGTGTTGAATGTTTAGCGAAAGAGCTCGTGAACGACGATGTGCTAGATGCAATTTACGACGCAGGGACTATAGGTGAGGAACCTCCAGAGGAATTTTTCTTTAGCCTCCTCGAGGATTGTCCAAGTTTTCTTGTTGACGCACTCGTTGAAGGAGCGGGGCTTGATCAAGAAAGTGCTGAATGCTTCGCTGATAAAGTTTCATATGAAAGTTTCATCTTTGCTATGGAAGCTTCCTCACTACCGGAGGATGAAATGCCGGAAGGTGCGACCGCAGTCATTGCAGAATTTTTTGCTGCAGCGGTTGAATGCGGTGTAGATCTAGCAGACCTTGGCTAGTCCACATTGGTTATAGAACACCAAAAAACGTGATGAGTTTCCCACCAGGTAATGCATGAGAAGTCCGCTAGATGCTGAACCTCGTAGGCCACTGACCCAAAAGGAACGCGACATCTACGAAAATGACGGCGTCGCACTCTTATCTGGTGTTTTTGATCTTGGGTGGGTAGATTTTCTTCGTGATGCTTTCGAAGTAGCTCTCTCGAATCCCGGAAATCTTGCGGAGGAATACGCTGCAGCGGACGCGCCAGGACGTTTTTTTGCTGATTTAAATATGTGGCAGAGAATCCCGGCATTCCGCCAGTTTGTCTTTAAATCTCCGGCTGCCAAAATCGCCGCTAGCATAATGGGGGCGTCGCGAATCAATTTCTTCTACGACCAAATGTTTGTTAAAGAGTCCGGAACGCCTGAGCGGACTCCCTGGCACCAAGATCAGCCCTACTGGGCAGTATCAGGACAACAAGTGTGCTCCGTTTGGATTCCCTTAGATCCCATCACGAAAGCAGCTTCTCTTCAGTTCGTCAAAGGAAGCCACAGCTGGCCGGCACATAATCCTCATCATTTCGGTGATGACTCACCATATGAAGGGACAGGCCTACCGGAGCTTCCCAATATCGAATCGGAGATTGAAGAATATGAGATTTTGAGTTGGGATATGATTCCAGGCGACTGTCTTGTTTTTCAAGGAATGAGCGTCCATGGATCACCAGGCAATAACAGTAAGGAGCACCGGCGGAGAGCACTGGCAACAAGATGGTGCGGAGACGATGCCCGATATTGTCATAAGGCCGGCGAGGTGGCTATCCCAACGTCCGATCCTGGTCTTGCCGATGGGGATCTTCTTGACTGTGATCTATTTCCTTCCTTACTTTGATGATCACAGTAAGCCTGTTTAGTCATTTATGTCGATTTGGATAACATCGCCTTCTGAACTTGCCTCTTTAACAGTGACGGTTACATTTTCGTAGGTTACCGATTCGTTAGGTAGTAAGGCTTGGGCGTTGTTAAGTACTTCCATGGGTCCTTCTCCGCTTCCTCCACCAAATCCATTTTCAGTATTGACAATATATACAACAGCTCCTTCGCGCTCTAAGGCAGTGTCGTAACCGATCTGTCTTCTGCTTTCAACGGCAAGGGCACGTGATTGACTGAAAGGGAAAAGTGCGACTTTCAGTCCGCCAAGAGTAGCAACTGGGGTAAGTGTTATAGTT
>MDTD01097375.1_pt1 | contig 29941 bp, 23 predicted proteins | sample 811221 | NCBI WGS metagenome assembly MDTD01 (sample SAMN05326646, study PRJNA326480) | marine metagenome | isolation source: seawater | place: Pacific Ocean: South West | collected 2011 | reverse complement strand
TGGCTTTCCCGTTTAAGCGAAATGACGCGTGGGTCAGCTCTTGTTTCAGCGTCCCAGGCGTTACTTGCGAGGAGACCTCCATTTTTCCGGGCGCTGTGATTTTGATCCCTTCAGCTTCGATCACCGCTCCTTTTTTCTGGAACTTGTAATCGCGAACTTTGCGGTCGTCCTCAGCCTTGGCGATGGAGATATTGCCCATCACTGATTGGGTTTTCATCATTGCTTCAGCTTTTGCTGCATCCTGCTTTGCCGGGGCGTCTGCAGGTTCGGTGGCTTTGTCAGCTCCGGACCAATATACACCGGCGAACACCAGTGCACCGGAAGCGAGAATGCCGGTTAGTGCTTTGGTTTTGTTTTTCATGTTGGCCTCCAAGAGGTGTGTGATTAGATTGTGGTCTGTTTAAAAGTGGTGGCATTATTGCCCAAGGTTCATGATTCCATACGCAATACTCCTTATCCCGGTCTGGGCATCCGGGAAGAGGTCCGTAGATGCATTTTCTTTTGTTGTTGTTGTTTCGTCATGAGAAATCCTAAAATTCGTTTATTGTTCAAAATCCACGCAAATGCCTAAATCAACATAGCAATAATCAATGCCACAAATATCATTATCGGTGTCGCATTCCGAGCAGTACCCTGTAGAGGCATTGCAGCCCACAGGATGCGCATCGCACGCTTGGGCAAGGCTACCACCTTCCCAATCGATGCACGTTGGTGTTTTAAAGTAACATTTATTGAAAGCACATCCGTCTGCCTCGGTACAACATACCTGACCGCCGATGCAGTGTGCGTCTATATAGCATTCTGGCGTTTGGCTGCGGCAAGAACCGATGGCAAAATCACACAAGGTGCCACCGGCATTGTTGCTGGGGTGGTAATCACAATCGCTGTTTACTGAGCAGAGATTTCCTATTTTACAAGTCCCCGAATTAAGGTCGCAGTAGCCATCAATCCCTGGGCAGTCAATGTCCGCACCACATGGGCCACCGGTCACTTTGCATAATCCTTCGTCTTCGTCGCAAACTTCGTCCGACCCGCAGTCATCAGCGGGGTCAGCATCTTCACCGCATACAGAACCCAGCAAGAAGCATTCTCCCACCTCTACGTCACAAGCGGAATCAGCCCCACAGTCGGCGTTTTCATCACAGGCATAAAGGTTTTCGCAAGTGCCACAACTGCCCTCATCTGGGCCGCAAGGGACACCGTCGGGCAGAACACATGCTTCTCCCGTGCGGCAATCTGCGGTGGTTTTACACCCGCCGCCGCCTTGAGCCAACACACAGGTCCATGAACAGTCTTCGCCATCACAAACATTGGCACAAACTTCAGAGCCCTCGGCACAGACATCGATATCCACCGAACAATCGATTGTTTCTCCCTCGTCCAAACAAAAACGCTCTCCGTCGTCTCCGATCACACAAACTTCTTCAAAACGGCAATCTTCACTGATTTCACAACCCCCTTCATCACTTCCCGAAACACGAACGCAGGTGCCGCCTTGGCCCCCGGGTCCCGGCTGCGTGAGGTCACAGACTTCCTGCTCACTGCAGTTTTCACAAACGCAATCGTCATTGGTGGTGCAGCCTTCTTGGTTGAGAGGTTTGCAGACAAACAGGCAATTTTCGGGGTCTGTACCGTTCGCGGAACAGACTTCGTCAGCTCTACAAATACTTCCGTCAGGGCCATCGTTGGTTTGGTTGGTGCAACAACTTCCCCCGGCCAACAAGGTACAAGCGCTGCCACCTTCATTATCAAACTGACAGATGGCATTGGTGCCCAAGGCATCCAAGCATTCTTGGTCGGTCCCACAGGGCGGGTCGCCAAGCGCAGCGCAACGACTTGGAATCTGCGTGGTATCACAGTACTCACCCGAGCCACCGCAATCCGCATCACCATCGCACCCACTGGACGCCAGTAAGACACAAGTTCCAGCACTGTCTTCAAGGTCGCAAACATACCCTGCCTCGCACTCCACATCGGAGGCGCACTCTCCGCCCACGACCTGGGCGAGTTCTTTACAGGTCTGGCTTACAACATCACAAACTTCGTCATCGAAACAATCTGTATCGAGTTCACACCCACCAGCGCCGGCCAGTTCCATACATTGACCTGTTTCGGTGTTGCAAACACAAGCCCCACCACTGCCAGGACATCCCGATGGTGTGGTACAGACCCCTGGGTCGTCGGTACAATCCGTGGGGTCGTTGATGGTGGGATCTGCGATACAATGGCCAGTTTCTACCACGCAAAATTCTTCTGTGAGACAGTCCTCTGGGCCGTTACATTCTCCGCCCCCCGCGCGCTCTACGCAGGTTCCAGTGGACGAAGCATTATCAGTCCTCGCGCAGATGAAATCTTGAAACCCATTCACGTCACAATCGCCATCGTTTTCACAGGTTTCATCGGTCACCATCGCGATACAATTGCCCTCTGCTGTGCAAGTTTCGTCAGGCGTGCACAAATTGGGGTCGAAAATACAGGAGTTACGCGGGACACACCGTTTTGGCGCTCCAGCGTCTTTCCCGGGCCAAACGTAGCGACACTCTTCATAGCCAAGACAGTTCAAATCCGAAGAACATGGCACGTTGGCATAGGTACAGCTGCCCGTGCCAGAGTTTCCGACGGGATTACATGCGTGCCCCGCAGAGAGCCCACAATAGTCATCATCGTTGCCACAGGAGCCAGAGCGGACACAACGTCCCGAAAAGATATCACAATGCTGATTCTCTAAGCAGTGCGAATTATTGCTGCAAAAAACGCTTTGTTGTCTGCAGAACCCGCCCAGGGATGACCCCTCTCCGGGCAGACAAATCTCACCCACCGCACAGTTCAGTGTCGTCACGCATTCCCGGAGTGGCTCACAGTAGCCCGTGCCTCCGCACCATTGGTTCTCTCCGCAGTTGGCATCCCAAGCACATCTTCTGCCCGGCAAACATGAACCCGTGGACAGGTCGCAATGCTCGGAGAGTTCATTACAGTCGCGGTTTTGAGTGCAGCCAGTCGCTTCGGTGGCCACGCATTGACGGGTCTCGAGGTCACAAATCTCGAAGCCGAAGTTGCAGTCAAAGTTGTCGCGACAGCCCGCGTACACACATTGCCCAGCGGAACAAAGGTATCCCTCAGCGCAATCGTTGTCATCGATGCAGTCGTTCAACACACACACATTGGTCAAATAGTCACATCTCACAGGGCTAAAACAGGTGGGGTCATTGCCGCATGGGATGTATCCGAAACAGTGAAAATCTGCGGTGCACTCTTCGCCTGCGATGCCGCCATCAGGCCACTCGAGACCACCAGAGCCAATACCTGCATCTGCATGGTCAGAAAAACCAGCATCGGCGCCACCGGAAGAATCGGGCACGCCCGCGTCAACGTCAGATTCGCCGCCATGCCCAGAATCGGGGCCTTCAGGAATGGTTTCACCAGCATCCGCCGCAACCGAAGAACCGTTGACTCCACCCGCATCAGGGATGGTCACTTGCCCTGGCCCTTGATGACCGGGCGGTGTTTGGCATTCTCCCGCCCAGCAGACTTCTCCTTCTGCGCAATCGTCTACAGAGGTGCATTTATTCAGCATTCCAGGTGGATCTACAGGATCACACCCGCCGCAAGCGGGAATCCAGCATGCGGCAAAGAGCACAAACAAGGTCACTGTAAACCTATGTGGTGCGGTAATCAGTGCTTTTGTTCCTTCTAAAACCAATAGTTACGCCTTTTCATCGCCAAAGGCATTGAGCCTATGTGAAGACGAAGAGTTTCACCTATTTGTAGCATGAGGAGAAAATCCAGATCAAGTTTGCCATATATATGTGACGTCGCCATAAAGCCTACACTGGCCCACTTGTGTGTGTATATCCTACCTCTCCGATTGCAGGCCGACCAAGTTGGAGTCCGGTACCAGCTCATACCCGAAACTTTATTCGGTGTTGATCTCCAAAATCTTGACCATTTTTCTGGGGTGTTGCTACCATTGAAAGTAACTTATTTTTCTAACCAAGGGGGCCGCCGTGAACAGTAAAAGACAACTCAGGTTGTTGAAGGGCGCTTTTGTTGTCCTGGTTTTAGGCGTTATCGTTCTGGGAGCAGACTCCCTTTTTGCCTGGACACCGGAATCTGGCGGCGGCGGCGGCGGTGGCGGTAACCGTGGTAAGTCTTCTGTACCCGCTCCTTTTGGATTGCTTTTTATGGGGTTCGCAACCACAACCAGCGCATTCTTTTTCCGTCAGGTTTCACGGCTGCATAAAACCCCGATTCTTTTGTTCTTTTCCTTATTAATAGCGAGCGGGCTCGGCTTGCTCAGCCACAACGTGGCTTTGCTATTCGCGGTTCCAATCCTAGCTCTGGCACTAAAATCAATCGAGAAACAGCCTCTTTTTGCTATTCGCAACATCGTTTCTCTTTTCATCCCCGTTACTGCAGCGGCCTTTGCTTCAGAGCTTTTGCCTGCCGCTTTTTTTGCCAGCATCGGCCTCACCCTTTGGCATGCGGACATTTCAAGAAAAGACAAGATATTACTTGGCCTTACAGCCCTTTTAGCCCTGTGTTGCACCCCTCCCTTCCTCCACCAAGCGGACGCGGGCTTGCAGGCAATTTTTGCTGGCTTCGCCGTGGCCGGTTTAAACCTTTTGGGCTTTGAAGCCTTTCAAAGCGGGAATGTTATCGAAGGCCTGGCCATCTCCATCCATGTCACGAAGGCTTGTGTGGGTATGGCCATATGCGCCAACCTCGTTGCGCTGAGCGCTTTCCTGACTGTCATGTTTGGCGAACCCAAAAAGCAGGGCCGACTTTTCTTGATGCTCACGGGGGTAGGAATCGGACTGAACCTGGGACGCATCATCCTTATTAGTGGCGTCGGGCACCTGTCTCTGAGTGCTCATCTCAATCAGTTTCACGATACCCTTGGATGGTTCGTTGCCTTTGGAACTTATGCGCTCATGGGTATCCTAACTTTTTACGCCCGCAAATCTAAGGCCTGATTGCGACCCTACACCTACAGGTCGGACAAAACGCCGCTTTTCTTCGCCTTGGAACTGCCTTTCAGTCGCAGGGCTCCCTACGTCAAAATGAGGCTACCGGTTCTATCATTCAAAAGTTGACCGCCCCACCCACCAATGAGTAGTCTGGTCCGGTCACCACCAAAGGACTCCTGCATGAAGGCGCGTCTCAACAGTTCAATCCCAGTATTCCCTCCTTTAAACCCGGTCTTGTGTTTGTGGGGATGTGCTGCGCTCCTCTTGTTCGCAACCGACGTGGGCGCATGGGGCGTCCCGGGGGCAGCAGAGCCGGGCACCGGTAGCGGACCGGGCGGAGGCTCACACTCTGGCGGGGTACCAGCCCCTTTCGGTGCGTTATTCCTGAGTTTTGGTGTGCTTTTCTCCATGTGGTTAAAAAAAGATATCGTCCGAAGAGTCCTGCCAGCGATGCTCATCTTTTCGCTGGTTTGCAGTGGTTTTTTGTTGGGCTGGCTGGAGGGCACTCACGCCCTTTTATTCACCGTCCCGGTCATCGGATTGTGTTTGAAAACAAACGGCCGAAAACCCTCGGCTGCCCCCTGCGTTTTCTTCACGCTGTTCGCACTGGTTTTGGGTTTTGTCCTGCCCATCTCCTTTGCGCCCATGGTCGGCCTAGCGGTTTTAGCGCTGCTGCTTCAGTTCGACACCTCACGCCCACAGAAACTACTGTTCGGACTGGTGGTCATCCTCGTATGCTTCGCGAGCCAGCCATTTTGGTTTCCGGTGAATGAAGCATCGCAAGCGATTGCTGCCAGTACTGCCGCATGGGGACTCCGATTGCTGGGAACACCTGCCTGGGCAGACGGAACCACCATACACGGTTTGTCCACGACCATTCATGTGACCCAAGCTTGTGTTGGCTTAAATGTCATTGCATCGACCTCAGCCCTGGCTTGGTTTTTGACTTATTCCTTCGCGCCCCAGCGCAAACAGGTCGGCCTTTGGATCTGCATGATGGTCCTCGCCTTGTCGCTCAACTGGTTCAGAATCATTATCGTCTCTTGGGTGGGCCACTACTTTCCCGAATTTAATTTTGTTACTCTTCACGATACGACCGGCCTGCTCATTGCGTTCATGACCTATACGGGCATGGGCGTTGTCCTGTGGTTGGGGACGCACTACCGCTCACCATTGAGGGCTCCCAATGGATGAAGTAACACAGGTCAGTCCCCCGCGCAGCGAACAAGAGATTGAAACACTCCATCGACGACTGAAAGCGAGCAGTGTTTTTACGATTTTGCAGCTACAACCGACCTATGATCTTTCAGAGATTCACGCGTCGCTGCAAAGTTTAAAAAAAGAGGTTCTCGCGTGCATTGCCACTTTGCCTGAGTCTCATCCTTACCGGCTTTCATTTCCAGGCCGGCTCAACGAAATACACGATTTCATCAACCAGCCCTTGCAGCGATTTATATTAAACCAAGCACAGAGCATGGGCGTTGACCTTTCCGATATCGCAGCTCGAAACATTCTTGAGTCCAAGTTTCTCGACGAAAGAGTCCCTACTTTACTCGATTCTGAAAAATATGAAGAAGCCCTGCCACTGGCTGAGCGAATGGTGTCTTTAAGTCCAGAGGATACCCACTCACAAGCGGCCCTTTATACGGCGCGTGTTTTCTGTAGTGGTTCTGTTGAGGTGCAAAAAGAATCAATTACAGGACTCATGAAAATCGCCGAAGATGCACCAGCCTCCCTAGACCTTCAGGTGTACACAGCAAGAGCATCTCTACATGTAAACCGCAAAGAGCAAGCCAAGGGAGCAGTGGTACGCGCAGAACAAATCAACGCAAAAGATCCTAGAGTGATGGCCCTGCGAGAACAACTCTCTCGTAAAACGGTTTCACCGAAAAAGGATGCCCCTGGCAAAGCGACGCCTGGCCCACGCCCCAGCGTCGTCAGAGGCGATAAAGATATTTCGAAGGCCATAAAAATTGGTGTGGGCAGTCTGTTGGTCATTTTACTGACTTGGGTCCTTGCCATTCCCATGGGCATGGCCTCGACAGAACCACAATATGAAATCACCAACGCGTTTTGGCTTATTCGTCGATTTCTCCTTATCGGCGCAGCATTCATCTTTTATTATTTTATTTATGAAAAAAACCCACAAGAGATGGCCGATGACATTGGTCTCACTTTACCGCCCATGGCCACACCGGTGGCCATCGTCTTGGGGATTTTTCTCGGTCTGGCGAGCGACTTTGTCCCCACGGGCAATACCTCGTTAAACGTTTTGGGTGCATTTATCCATGCTGCGGCTTACGCTATTTTCTTCTGGGGATTGCTCAATCATTGTTTCTCAAGAGCAACCGGTCACGGATTCGCGGGGGTGGTCATTACCAGTCTTCTCGTTGGGCTTTATCACTTCAGTTTCCCAACCATCGTTGGGCTTGAAGGTGTATGGATGACCCTTTGGATTGGCCAATACATGATTTTCATGGGCGTAATTCCCGGCCTACTGTGGGACCGAGGTGGACAAACCGTAATTCCACCGTTCGCCTACTGCCTCACCATCAACCTATTGATTGTCTTTAAGAGCGCCCTGTAAAGCTTTAATCAGCCATAATATCGCGACAGCTGCGGTCATTGCCTGGCGTGCAGTTGGCACCGAGGCGACAACCACCCTGAACGCATGCAATCACGTCACAATCGAGGTCCTCATAACAGGAATGCCCAGAAAGGTGGCAATATCCCATGATGGGGTTTTCGAAATCTGTCAGGTCTGCGCCTCTGCATTCGTCTCGAGGGCAATCCAAGTCCCGGGTACAAGAGCAAACGCCATAGGCGGCACCTTCGCCACCACGGCAAGACTGTTTCACACACGAGCCCTCTGGACAGGCGGTTGGGTCGTCGCAACATTCTAAGTCATCAGAGCAATCTTTGGTTTGATCGATCAGGCAGTTCCCCACGTCTCTTCTCGGGCAATCTCCTCCGGGGGGCCCCATGGGGCAATCCTTGTTTTCACCACAGGAGATATTGGTGTTCTGGGAACAGTAACCTGAAGAAGCACCTTCGCTCATGACACAAATTTCGACCCCGCAGCGGGGTGTTGATTGAGGCAAAATGATGACTTGGTTACAGGTGTAGCCATTGGGGCAAGCTTGACCCTGAGCGCAGTTCACGCCGCAAAAGGAACTTTGCCCCGTAGGGTCGGTGGTATCCAGCAAACAATAATTCCCGGGGTCGCCACAGTCTTCACTGGCCACCCCACCGGTACACGCCTCGCAATAAGGACCGCGACTATCGAACACACACTCTCCGGTTTCGAGGTTGCACAGCTCTTGGTAGTCACATTGGTTGTTTGCGGTACAAATGCCCTCGGTGCAGATCCCGACGCCCCCTCCCGCTTCAATGTCTGTACAACCAGACCCAGGCTTACAATCCCCATCTGTCCGACAGCCATCTCGGCATTTGCCAGAGAAGCTTTCGCATATTTGGTCATAGGGACAATGGGTATCCAACGTACAGCAGGTTTCCCCTTCTTCGGGGTCGCACTCGCAATAGCCGACACACCGACTGGAACCTATATCGCAAAAAGAAGAGGCACAGAGGTCGTCTTCCACCACCAGACAGTCCGCATTCGTGCGACAGCCAGACAACGCCTGACAGCGCGCCGCGGTGTTGCAGAACTCCCCGTCGCCGCACCCTCTGTCGTCGATACAAATACACGCGCCGGTATCCATGTCACAGGCCTGGTACTCGCCACAATCCTCATGGGCACGGCACAGTCCATCGCTGACGGTGCTCTCTTCACAGGCAGACGCACCAAGCACGACAACGAAAAGAGCCAAAACTTTCGCCAAAAGGGAAAGATGGTGACAAATAAATCTGGGGCATCTGTTCATCATCTTGTTTTACTCCCTCACGTCATCGCAGGTCAAACCATCCGCTGGACCGCATGTCGATCCAACGATACAAGCCCCGTTTGGCCCGGGATTAACGCATGTGGCATCCGGGAAGTTCAAACTCCAACAATCATCATCCGAAATACAGGAGCAAAAGCCTACGTTATTGTTTTCACCACCCGATTTACATTCACGGCCACCGGTGCATTCGCTACCGGCCGTATTACAAGGGTCTCCGGACACAATCTGAAGCTGACTGCAATCATAGCCTCTGGGACAGGGGTTGTTTTCATCACACGAGGAAGCACCACAAAAATACCCCCCACAGTGACCAGAAGAGCACTCCCCACCGAACAGCCCAGAGCTGGTGCACGTCCCGCCTCCACTGCAGTCTGAGTCAGAAAAGCACTCTCGTTTAACGCAAGATGCATGGGGATACTGGGAGCACTGTGAATCGCTGGTGCAACTGTCCGGCGGAATGGTGTTATCCACCAAACACCATTGGCCGTTGGTACATGCGAAAAAATCAGCGGGGTCACAGCGAGTACAAAGCACACTGGCCTCTGGGTGGGTCACACATTGCATGGAATTACCATCGCACAGCTGTCCGTAGTCACAGTAATGGTTTCCATTATCGAGGTTGCAGGCACCCGTGCTGGCGCTGCATACGCCATTCATGCATGGCCGCCCGGGCGGACAATCACCGTTGACTCGGCAGGACTGTGCGCACGCGAAATTTTCGCACACACTTCCGAATGGACAATGGCTGTCCTCCACGCATTGGATTTGTGCGTTGAGCTCCACACACTCCCCGTTTCGATTGTTACAGATGGCGCCCAGCGAACAATCGTCGTTGGACTCACAGCCTGCACGGCCCTGGCAAGACCCCACAGCGTTACAAAATTCGTTCGCATCGCAGGCATTGTCACTCAAGCAAAGACAGAGACCCGAGGACATCTCACACGTGGCGAAACCCATCTGGCCACCGGGACAATCCGCATCTGCCGCGCACCCTACTTCGTTTTCGTTGACCGGACGTCCTGAACAGGCCACCAAAAACAAACACAAGAGGGAAAAACTAAGTTTCATTTTCCAACCGGGCATTTACAGGCCCCCACAATTCCGTGCCACTGCAGCCACTTTGTAGGTGATTTCTACTTTGCTGCCGGGCGCGGGAATGAAGTTTCCACCGAACCGCACCGAATAGGTTGCTGCTTCCCACTCCCATCCATTGGTCGCGTCTTGCGGTACGAGAATGGATTCTTCACCCCCGATGGTTTGTGCCGTTACGCAAATCACCCCATCAATGGGATCGGCGTAGCTGCCGTTGCCATCACAATCGATGGCCAATGGTGCATCGTCTTCAGTGCCTAAGGTGCAGTCCGCCCCTAAGTCCATTTCGTTGGGCCGTGAAATAACGAATTTACGCAGCAACCCAGCAGCATTGGCACCCAGGTCTTTGAGGGCCACGGAGTAGTCCTGCTCACACATGTTCGCCAAGACGCCGCCTGTTTGGCAAGACAGCTCAATATAGCGCGAACCGGTTTCCGCCATGGCATTTGCGCTACCCGTGGTTGCCGCCTGGTCGATGCATCCAGCCCGGGATTGTAGGATTTCTTTGACTTCCCCTTGTTGGGCATGCGTGTTGTCGTCCAAAATACCGCACACCTCTTCGATGCTCACGGTGGTGTCAGCCGACCATCCGGTAATGGCGGAAATAGATACTTTGTTTTCGTTACCGGCCCCTTTCAGGCTCTCGAACAACCGCTTGTAATAGCCCAGAGGCGCCCCATCTGCTTTGGCTCCTTCGTCTTCATCCGATACAAAAATGAGGTACAAAGAGGCTTGATCACGCAGAAAGCCTTCGTTTTCGGTGGGAATAGCACCGCCCGGAAAACCTGTACTGGGGTCGATGGGCTCCAAGCCCACTGCGGAAGCAGCTTGGGTAAAGCCTTCTTCAAAAGGGGTCCCCCCAATACCGGCGCGAATCAGCTTGCGAAAAACCAGCTGTGCTGGACACTGCGTTAGAAGTTCTGCCTCGATTTGGGACTCGGTCAGCCCGGTGGTGGAGACGTCAGCATTGCCACACGAAACGTCTTTCGTCAGAAATTTGCAACCGTCACAGCCCGTTACGGCAGTGCCGTCATAGGTCCGCAAAATCCCGCCCTCATTGGGGTCCGTGGTGATGACGCCAATGTGATAGTCCACTTGAGATGTCAGTAACTGATTAAAAAATCCTGTAAAACCGTTAGAAACCTTGTCCTGCTCAGCCGCCATGGAATCCGAGTTATCGATAACCCAAAGGATATCCACTTCCGCTGCGGACTTTTGGTCAAAGATATCCGTTTGATCCTCGGGACGTTTCAGCTCCCGGAGCACCTCCTCTTCGCAGGCGGTGCCAAAAACCATGGTGGCCAATGCCAGCACCCATAACGGACTTCTGTTCTTTGTGTGGTTTGTTTGCATACTAGTTTTCCCCAAGCACTCTGATTTCATTTAAATTGTTATGATCGATGGAGAAGTGTGTACCTAAGCAAACCACTTGGCGCAACCGCCATGGAGGGGATGGACCCGATTTTTGGTGGTTTTTTCTGGTCTTGTTGCGTTAGGGAAGATCTCCAAGACCCCTTGCTGTGAAGAAATAGCCCGCTAGGATCCCCTCACAGGATTAGATATGACCATAGAAACCTCTCTTTTTGCGGGCAGTTTTGACGATTTCGAACTCTCAGACGGCCTCCGCAAAGGGCTAAAACGACTCGGCTATGAGCAACCTACCAAGGTGCAAACGGCTGTTTTTAATCACATTTCTGCAGAGCAGGATTTGGTGGTTCAAAGCCACACGGGCTCTGGTAAAACCACGGCCTTCGGTCTGCCCGTTTTGCAACAGCTCGATCCCGACAACATGAAAGTCCAAGCCATTTGCTTGGCTCCCACCCGGGAGCTTGCGCTTCAGGTCGCCACGGAGCTGGCCCGGTTGGCCCATGACAGTGAGCTGGTGGTGGCACCCATCTACGGCGGGGCTTCCATCAGGGGACAAATCGACGCCCTCAAACATGGCGTTCACTTTGTGGTGGGAACGCCTGGCCGTATTCTCGATCTCATATCTCGAAAAGCACTCAGCCTAAAAGACATTCGATTCGCGGTTTTAGATGAAGCTGATGAAATGCTTTCCATGGGCTTTTGGGAAGACGTCACCGATATTCTCTCGAAAATGCCAAAAAGCAAACAAACGGCATTGTTCTCCGCGACCTTGCCGGACGCCATCCAAAGAGCGGCCAGGACCTATCTCAACGACCCGCAACGGGTTGAATTGAGCGGTGACGGCGTGGCTGCAAAAAGCGTGCGTCACTTGTATCATGAGCAAAATGAGGACTGGGCCAAGCCGCGTAACATGCTTTATCTGCTCGAATACCACAAACCCAGTTCGGCCATCATTTTCTGTAACCGCCGGGATGAAACCGCATTGGTATCCAAATACCTGCGTCGTTTTGGTTACCGAACCGTGCCACTCAATGGCGATATGTCCCAAAAAGAACGAGAGCGCGCCCTTTCCAAAGTCCGAAACAACGAGCTGGATCTTTTGGTGTCCACCGATATTGCGGCGCGCGGCATCGATATTTCCCATCTGCCCTACGTTTTTAACTATGACTTGCCTGACTTTGACGAAGTGTATGTGCATCGATGCGGCCGTACGGGCCGGATTGGCCGCAAGGGAACGGCCGTCTCCTTGATTAGGGGTCGGTACATGAGTCATCTCACCAACCTGCAAAAAAACTTTCAGCTGGAAATGAACAAAATGGAATTACCCAGCGAAAAGGAGATCCTCTGGATGCAAGCCAATCGACTCGCAGAACAAATTCTAGAAGCCGCCAACGGCGTCGAAACCAGTCAATACCGCGAAGTAGCAGAAGTGCTCATCGAACGTGGCGATAGCGCTGAGGTTCTAGCCTTTTTGCTCAAATCTCACTATGGCAAACCCACCCCGAAGACCAACGCCCCTCAAAATACGGCAAGCGATACGGAGAGAGAGCCCAAAGCACCTCGAGAGAAAAAGCCCAAAGAACCTGAAGCAGAAAGCCCTTTCGCAAACCTTTACGTATCATTGGGACGCGATAATGGTCTTAACGATTTGACCGAACTCATGGAAGCGCTCGCCAGTCTTGCCCAAATCGATCCCGCCAACTTTACCGGTGCCGGTAATCTGCGCGACCACTCATCACACATTGAGGTAGACAAAGAATTCGCGGACAAAGTCAAAGAGGCCGTTAATGGTCAAGCCTACCCCGAAGATTTGGCGAGCGAAAAGCTCGAGGACGAGGCCACCATGGTTTGTGATTTTGCCCGTCCTCCCCGAAAGCGGCCCAATCGAGGGCGAGGCCGTTCCGGAGGCGGCCGAGGACGAGGGCCAAGAGGACGCAGTCGTTCATGACGCTCGTCAGCGACCAACAGCTCACAAAAGCCGAGAAAGCCATTATCGGCTTGATGGAAGAGCTGCCCCAAGAAGGGTTGCGATATCAACTCCTAGAATCAGCCTTAGCGTTTAAAGGTTCTTGGATCTTTCTGGCCGAAAAGCTCACAGAGGTCCATTCCCAAAACGCCTATAAAGATTGGGGTTACAAGGGCTTGGTCCCATACGCTCAGCAAGAACTCCACATTAATTCAGCAACGGTCAAAAAGCTATTGCGGGGATTCAAATGGCTCCAATCGGAAGCCCCTCAGTACATCGAAGCGCCAGTAAAAACTTCTTTTCCGGCCTCGACACGGCCTCCCATTGACATTCAGATGGTGAGCACTCTCGCCGGCGCTCAAGACAAATTACTGGGCACCCCTCAGGGTAACGACGCATATTTGGCACTCAAACAAGCTGCCCTCGCGGGCGAAGCCAACAACACCCATTTGAGAAAACAAATTAAAGAAGCGTTGCCAGAACCCGTGGCCAAGCCTAACGATGACGTCCACAAAAAACGGGCGTTGCGTAAAGCCTTGACGTCAGCAGTGCAAGTTATCATTCAACTTCAAGCATGGGATGACGACGATAATTTGTTAGAGCAAGCGGAGGCTTTGCGTCAAACCATTGCCGCGCGCATTGGCGATGGGACCGAAGACGCGCCCTAGCTGTGGCCCATCATATCTGTAATTTTTTGCACCTGGTCGGTGATGAGACCATCCACACCCAGTCCTCCCAACCGACTTGCTTCTGCCACATCGTTCACTGTCCACGGATAGACTTTCATGTCCTTTTCATGGGCCATATCCACTAACGAAGACGTCACCATGGAATAATGAGGATGAATGGCTTCGGGCCGTAGCAAAGGCAACAGGGCGCCAGTCCGCAAAGGCCACACGAGGTCCGGAGCCATCAACAGCCCCAGTGGTATTGTTTCACTTCTCATTCTAAAACGGTGAAGCGCCTTCGGATTAAATGAAGAAATGATAAAATGAAATTTGTGCCGGAACGCCTCTATTTGCGCGACCACCTTATCTTCGAAATGAAGATGAAGAGGTGGTGCATCTTTGATTTCCACGTTCACAAAAATGCCAGACGGAAGCGCCTCGAGTAACTCTTGAAACGTGGGAATGGTATCGGAGTGAAACCCCTCTGCACCCTTTAACAAACAAGCCTGTATCTGACTCAATGGCATGGTGTTAATGGCTCCTGGAATGCCCACAAGACGCGATAAGGTATCGTCATGAAAAACCACAGCTTCACCCTCAAGGGTACAACGCAGGTCGATTTCAACCCCATCCGCTCCCCACTGAATGGCGTCCAGACAAGCTGATATTGTATTTTCCGGTGCGCTTCGTGCAAATCCACGATGCCCCAACAACAAACAACCCGAGGGTAAAAAGACTTGGCGCCGGGAGGGCCTGGTGCCTCGCAACGCAAAAAGGCGCATTTGTGAATCAGTCAACATAGATACACCATCACCGCCGAAAGCCTCATAGCTTGGGCATCTTTTGCATCCATCAGGGATGAGAACTTAAAAGGATTCAAATGGTAGGGTGTCCGCCAGGGGCTATTCGGCACCCGCAGCAAAAGGTCCCCCTCGCCCGTTATGGGGCTCATGACTGGGACGCACCACTTTTAACTGGCTGGGGTTTCGCTCTGGCTTAGGCTCTTGAACTTCCAGCATGTTGTAATGGCTCTCAAGAATACCGCGCAGTTCACCTTCAACCTGTTTTCGCTGACGTTTCAGGTTTGAAATATCTGTTAGGAGATTGGTCAGTCTCTCTTGGGCATGGTCCAAAAGGCGGTCTGCCTCCAACTCGGCACGCCCGATGATTAAATCCGCCTCTTTGCGTGCCCCGGTTTTCATATCTTGAGCCACTTGCTGGGTCATGAGCAAAGTCTTCTTGAGCTCGTCTTCACGTTCTGAGAACTTCTCAATCACACGCTGCTGTTGAACAGTGGCCTCTTTGAGTTCGTTCACTTGCCGCATTAAAAGCTCCATTTCCCGAGCTGCCACGGACAACATATGATTGACTTCGTCTGGATCGAAGCCTCGAAAGACCGTTTTGAAATGCTGCTGCTGTAGTTCCAGTGGCGTGATTCCCATGCGAAGCTCCTTCCGAAGTGTCGAAGTCTTTGTTAAATAACTTGTTGAACTTGTTCAAGCAAAATTATGACGTTTTTTCCGTCGCCATGGCCTTGGACCTTTCAACAGCAGCAACGACAGTTTCATGTATCGCGAGATCCATTTCTTTGGCTGCCATCTTTTCTAAACCCGCCTGGGTCGTTCCCCCTGGCGAGGTAATCTGCACCCTGAGTGTCTCCAAAGAAACCGTTTGTTCTTCAGCGAGTATGCTTGCCCCTTGAAGTCCTCCATGAGCCAATTGTCTGGCGTGTTCAGCACTCAAACCCAAGCGCTGGCCCATGTTGGCCATTTCTTCTAACAGGTATAAAAAGAAAGCGGGGCCTGAGCCGGCCAGCGCCGTAGCCACATGCATTTCCTCTTCTCCCGGTAAAAATAAAACCTCTCCAAATCCCGCCAGGACCGCTTCCAAAATGTCCTTCTTTTGGGCACAATGGGGCGAAATAACCGCGGTGGTCACGCTTTTTTGGAACCGGGCGGCGGTGTTCGGCATGACCCTCGCTAAAGGCTGCCCTTGTGGGAGCGGCTCCGCCAGACGGGCCAAAGGCAAACCGGCCGCACAGGATGCCACCAGCGTGTCCCGGCCGAGGCTCAGACTTAAATCCCGTAAAACGGTTTCGACATCCTTAGGCTTGACCACGAGCAAAAGGACGTCCAAATCCTCAGGAAAAGCTTTAAGGCTTCCCGCCATTTCCATAGAACATAACGACTCCTGTCTCGCCAGCGCTTCCACATGTTCTCGACGCGAATCACACAGGTAAAGTGCCGCAATTCGGTTGCTTTGCGCCAGCCCGTGGACGATGGCCGACCCCATATTGCCGCAGCCCAAAACCCCTACTTTAAATTTTTTCATTTCTGTCCCCTTTTGACGGTCTCGGACCAAATAGCATCGTCCCAATACGGACCCAAGTGGCGCCGGCTTCTAGTGCATCTTCGTAATCCGCGGACATTCCCATGGAAAGCTCCGGCAAGGGCATGCTCCAGCCAGAAACCAGCTCGTCCCGCATTCGGACCATTTCTTGAAAATAGTTGATGGCCGTTCCACCGGCACTCTGAGCGGGCGGGATGCACATCAAACCATGAATGGTGAAGCCCAAACCCGTGAAGGTTTCAGGTTGAGCCCGTAACAAATCCTCAGGGATAAACCCGCCTTTTTGAGGTTCGCGACCAATGTTGACCTGCAACAGTACTTTTGACGAAAGGGGTTCCCCTTCTAGCCCGCGAACCAAATATTGGGCTTCCTTGAGGCTCCCCACGCTGTGCACCCAGTGCGCTTGCCGAATCAACTTCGCCTGTCTTTTTTGAATTTTACCAATAAAATGCCAAATAATTTCAGGACATTGGTCGGCCAAAGCCCCCATTTTCTCGGCCATTTCGGCGGCATAGTTTTCACCAAAATGACGTTGTCCCAGCTGATAAAGGGCTTGAATCTTTTCTATCGGCTGGCCCTTGCTCACCGCGAGCAGCTGCGGCGCCACCTTCGCCTTGGCATGGGCCCTCAACTGAGCCTGGATTGCATCTAGTCTGGCCGAACTCATGGTTCCCCCAGTTCTTCCAGCAATTCAAAAAGCGCTTGAATGGGCAGGCCCACCACATTGGGGTAATCGCCCTCAATGTTGCGCACCAACGCCCCCCCATGGCCTTGAATGCCATAGGACCCAGCTTTATCTAAAGGCTCTTCGGAGGCCACATAGGCAGCTATTTCCAAGGTCGAAAGGTCGCGAAACTCCACACGCGTGACCACGCTGCCAGTCAATAGCTTTTTTGAAGACCGGACTGCCAAACCCGTCACCACCTCATGCCATTGACCACTCAGCTCACCAAGCATCTTTTTGGCATCCTCTGGGCTTTTTGGCTTGCCTAAAACGCGATTGTTGAGCCCAACGAGCGTGTCGGCTGCCAAAACCACTTCCCTCGAGCCACATGACGCAGCCCGAACCTTTTCCTGGGCGAGCCGCTCCGCACACTGGCGAGCCGATTCACCGGATAAGGGGGTTTCATCGATCGAAACAGGGCGAATGGTGGGGTTTAAACCTAAGCCTTGTAGCAAAAAACGCCTGCGGGGCGACTGAGACGCCAACACCAGCTGTATTTGTGGCATTTTCTCAAAAAAATCCATGTCTTTTGGCCTTTTATACGCTAAAATGTACGGGCAATCTGATGATCCACGGGTCAACCAGCCTTAAAGTCTGCGTTGGCCTCTGTCGATGCTTTTTTTCAAAAGGTGTTCACATGTCGAAATTTTACCATCGCTTACTGCCCGCCGGAGTGTTCTTCGCTTGTTTGTTTGCCGCCCATGGCGTGCAGGCCCAAGGTCAAATTACAGCAACACCCCCACCCGGTTTGGATATTCCTCAAGACCGTTGGGTGAAGTACGCAGAAGACGCCACTGAAGAAATGCAAGCATCGTACAACAAAGGCATCGAGCTGCTCGCTGCTGCGCGACAGTCTCGCGACGCCGTGCAAATGAATTGCGTGAACGAAAAAGTCACCGCCATGAAAGGTATTTTGCGTGTTGCGCAAGACGCCAAAAGCAATCTCAAAAACGCCATGGCCATCAATGACATCGAACAAGCAAAAGAAGAACTCAAAAAGATTCGGATGGGGCGTTCTAAGTTGCAAGAGGCCCTGACGGGAGCAAACACCTGTTCTGGCGCAGAGGCCAGTTACACCGGCGGAACCCAGGTAGAGTTAGAAGTCGACCCCGTATCAGCCAACCCTGCATCGCAGGTAAAATATGAGGCTGACGCCTCCGGTAACGTGAGTGCTGTTCAGACCAGAGGCGCAGGTGCCGAGAGGGCCCCAGGTTCAAGTGCCAGTGGCGACGGAGAAAGAGGCGCTGAAGGTGCGGACGATTCTGCAGGCGGAGGCGCCACTTTGCAAGGTGGCACGGGTTCAGGCGGTATCGCGGGGTCAACAACCGCCGGTTCTGGCGGTGGGGACAGCGCCCAGCAAGGTGGTACGAGTGGCAGTTCGGATCCAGGCGGTTTGAACAACGTCAATCAAGCGGGTGCCGTTTCTCTCAACTAGCGACGCGTATTTATCGCACCATTACATTAACATCATATCAATGGATAAATTTATCTGCGCCTTTGTCGTAGGTGGGCACTACTTTAAGGTTGGGCTTTTTCTTGATTCTTAAAACGATCAAGGTTTGATGCCACCACCATCTCAATCGGGTTTGAGAGTACAGGCCTTGCACCAAGAAGGCTGCCATTCCCATCCCGCCAAAATGAGCGGCGGTAGAAACCTGGGCAAAGCTCAAAGCGAAAAGGCACTCCAAAGCGATGGTGCCCCAAAGTAAGACTTTTCCGGTCATGGGAAAGACACCAAACATGTAAATCTGGCGATTTGGATAAGTCAGACACCACCCGACTACTGTTCCAAGGGCGGCCCCAGAAAAGCCGATAACCGCTCCGCTACCAAAACCAAGGGCAGCCACCCCCCACACCATTAGGCCTCCTCCTAGGACACACAGCCACATGAAGAGTACAAAACGCTTTTCGCCCCACCGATCGATGAGCGGTGGCGCTAAAAAGAATAAGATTAAGCCGTTAAACAACAAATGAAAGGGTGATTGTGGGCTATGAAGCAGCCCGTAGGTCACCAAGGTCCACAACCGCCCTTCCCCGAACACCAATGCCGGTTCTAACCGCAGGCCCTCCCATACACCTGCCAAAGCCTCTACGCGGAGAAAAATCAATGAAAGCAGATAGATAAAAAGCAAACCGCCCACCGTCCATCCTAAAACACGGTAGCGCCCTCGCCAGTAAGTACTGAAATTTAAATCCATACACTTTCCTCTACCAGGGACTATAACCAGTTCTGCCGACGAATCAAGCTTGTGGCCATTGCTTCCTGGCGCCAAAAGTTGTAAAAATGGGGTTTCGTTATTGCACAAGGAGTATCGGCAATGATCAAATTTCCCATGAGCAAAAATGGGTATGAAGCCTTACAGCGAGAACTCAAGCACTACAAAAGTGTCGAACGCCCTACCGTGGTTAAAGAGATCGAAGAGGCCAGAGCCCATGGCGATCTCTCCGAAAACGCAGAATACCATGCTGCCAAAGAGAAACAGGGCATGATCGAAGCCAGAATCAAAGAACTGGAAGTCAAAGTTGGACAAGCCGAGGTCATCGATATCGCTAAGCTCAGTGGAGAACGTGTTGTCTTCGGGGCCACCGTCACTATTTTTGATAACGAAAATGAGGAAGAGAAGGTATGGACCATCGTTGGCGATGATGAATCAGATCTTAAGCTCAAACGAATCGGAATTTCGTCTCCGGTAGCCAAAGGTTTAATCGGCAAAGAAGTAGGCGAAGAAGCCACCATTCGCACACCTGGTGGCGTCAGAGATTACGAGGTCGTCGAGGTGGAATTCACTCCGTGGTAGCCGCTTTTTTTTGAGCCATCTGCATGAATGGACGATATTTGGCCGCCTCTTTAGGGAAACGCGTCATCAAAATTTTAAACGCCCTTGTGGCGGACGAATAATCTTTGAGGTGAAACGCAGATAGGGCCAAGCCCGTTAGGACCTCCCGCGAATTAATTCCATCTTTGTGAAGGCCATCGAACCCCGCACGGGCCTCCGCAAATTTTTGCTGCGCCATGGCATTTTTTGCATTCCAAAGCTTCTCTTTTTGAGCGCCAGACAGGGCTGCGTCCACTTTGACGACCTGGCCAGACTCCTTTACCTTTGACTTTACTTCAACCGTGGACGGCGCCGTGGCGAACTTTTTTTCCTCAACAATGCCCTGCTTTCCGAAAACCAACCAAGAAATGGTTCCAAAGACCACAGTCATTCCTAAAAGTCCCACCAGAATCACTGAAGGGAAAGAACTCTTTTTCACAAAAGATTCTTCAACTGATTCTTCGGTCCCAACTGGTGGCTCAACGCCGACAAAAGCCTGCGACTGCAACGAACTTCTATCCCGCGTGTCAGTTTGGCCCAGCTGCGCACGGTGAAACTGGCTGGTCGGGTCTGTGTACTGCCATGGATTCTTGTGATCTGGCGCTTTCAAAGGCAGTTGGTTCAGAGCATCAAGCATTTCTTGTGCCGACTGAAATCGCTTTTCCCGTTTTTTGGCCAAAGATTTACGAAGAAAATGATCCATTTCATCAGAACACCATTTTTCTGGAATCATTTTCTGTACCGGCGGCAATTCTTTCCGAATGACATTGGTAAGGGTCTCGCGAATGCCGTCTCCCCTAAAGAAAGAACGTCCCGTTAAACAATAGAGCATGACCGAGGAAAGCGCGAACAAATCGGCTCGTGCATCAATCACCTCTCCTTTCGCTTGCTCTGGGGCCATGTATTCGGGGGTGCCCAGCACAGTGCCAGGCTTTGTAAGCGTCTTACCTCCCTCTTCACTGTTGTCTTCCGAAGTCATTTTGGCGAACCCAAAGTCCACCAGTTTGACCACGCCAGCCGCGCCTTTTTTTTCAGTCAGCATGAGGTTTTTGGGTTTGATGTCACGGTGCAAAATACCAGCATCGTGGATGTATCGAAGTGCTTTAAGTGCCTGTTTAAAGTAATCCACCCAATCTTCTGTACCCAAAGGGCCTTTAGACTTAATCAGTTTTTTAAAGTCCTCACCTTCCACCCACTCCATGGCCAGGTACCAATCCCCGGTATTATCTTGGCGACCAAAATCCAGCACAGATACACAATTGGGGTGTTGCAGTTGACTTAATGCCTTGGCCTCTCGCTCAAACCTCGCAATGGCCGCCTCATTGTCCGCCCATTTGCTTCTTAGTGTTTTCACCGCCACTGGCTGACCCGTGAACTGATGGTGCGCAAAATATACTTCGCCAACGCCCCCACGACCCACTTCCCGTTCGATGATGTAACGGCCACCTATTTTCAGATCCGTGCTTTCCTCTAGGCTGTCAGGGGGGGCGTTCTCCCCCTGGCCCGCCTGAGGCATCGTGTCGTCCATTGAGCTGGTGTTATCCTCTGGTGCCATAGGATCACAATAAAGCTTTTTGGGGCCTTGCAGCAAACTTTTCGGAGCTGCCATGGTATTTTCGTTTTTGTAAATAAATCAGATATTTGTTACATTCCTGGGCCAAAGGGTCCTTCATGAAAAAATGTCCGACGTGCGATAAGGAATACGAAGCAGAACTGGTTGAATGTCCGGATGATGGGGCCCTTTTGGTCAGCAATGCGCCCAGCAAAAAAAATCCAACACTCGAAGAAGTCGTTCAGGTGACGGCCACTGAGCGTACCGCAGTGGTGGATTTGGAAAAAATGGAAGCCCAGCGTCTCATTGAAAAAGAAGCGGAAAGACGTCGCCTGGAAGCTTTTGATCCGGAAGCTACAGGAACCTTTATGGCGCCTGATCCTGCTGAGACGGCTTCAGCGGTGACAGCGCATTCCGTAGCGGATGAGCTGAGCCTCAAAGACAATGATTTTCTTTATTCGGACATGGAAAACCTACCCGAACACCAACCCACCGAACTCACCCACCGTGCCGAAGAAGATGACACTTCAAATACACGACAAGAAACGGCATTAACCCAAGCGTCTACAGACGCTGAAGACAAGCCAAAGAAAATCGCATTAATCATCGCAGCAGCCGCTTTGGTGCTGGTGGTTTCAGCATCGTTGGCATTCTTTAATTCGGGCGGAACAAACGCTTTTGGTGCACCACTATTGGTCACCACCACGCCGACCAATGCAGAAGTTTGGATTGACAGCCGAAGGGCGGGAGAAACGCCTCTCCAAATATTACTTGCGCCCGGTTTTTATGACGTGGAGATTAAGAAGGCGGGTTTCAGCCCACATCGAGACATCATCGAGCTCACCGGCAAAGGACACACCCTCGCCAAGGCGCTCACCCCAAAAGCCACGACCCAGGAGGGTGTCCCAACAAATAATGCTGACCAATTGGCTGATGCTTTCTATCAGGCACTCCAAAACAAAAACATCCAAAACGCCACCATTCACCTCAAAACATTCCTGCGTTTATACCCCGATGACAAAAGAAGCAGCGTGCTCATTCAAAAACTTGGAGAAGAAACGATCAAGCAGCCTAAGAAGCCGAAAAAAGCGAGTGATAACGCCCCCGCATCAAAGGGGCCTTCATGGGAGGAGAGGTACGCCAGCGCGCAAGAGTTCGTACGAAAAAACCAGAACGACCAAGCAAGGACAACGCTACAACGTCTCATCGCTGAACAACCACACCGTCCAGCACCTCACCGGTACCTGGCCCGTATCGCGCAAAAGATAAACGACCTCAATACAACAAGGTATCACCTCCAACGATACCTCCAGCTCGGCGGTGCAGATACCGACGGGCAGGTGAAAAAATGGCTCAAAGAACATCCCCCAAAGTAGAACCCACCGCCGCATGCCCTCTCCCAAATCAGACCCACGCATTGCATCGTTCAAGAGGCTGAAAGACGCGCTCAGAGACCCGGTGCATTGTGCCCGGCGTAACAGTTATCAGCGCCTGAATGAGCTTAAAGACCTCCAAGCATTGACTCAGAAGGCGCTGACTGAAGCTCATCATCTGCCCAGCGCCTTCGTTCGCCAACTTCTCACTGCATGTCAGCGATTTGATTCAGCCGCCCCCAACGAAAAATCAGCAGCCCTCGAGCATTTCATTTCATTGCTCCAAGGAGAACCAGACTGGCTCACAGAGCGTCCCAGGCCTTCGCCGGCGAAATCACCTACTTCTTCAACCACGCTCTGGAATCAATGGTCCACGCAACCCCTGAGCGTCCTCAAAGGCGTTGGGCAAACCACTGAGCAAAAGCTCGCGGCCAATGGATTCAGCGACCTGAGCGACCTCGTGCTTTACTTTCCGCGAACCCATTTATTTTGGACTCAAGCCCAGAGTTTTCAAGGGCTTCAACCTGGAGACCATGTGGTCACGTACGGCACTGTTGTTCGAAGTGGCGTACGCTTTGGGAGAGGGCGACGGTTTGAGGTCCTCCTGCAGGACGACCAAGCAAACAAGTTAATGCTCACATTTTTCCAATTCCAAAAAAAGATGATGGAAGAGCGATTCACTGTGGGGGCGGTCGTGACCGTGTGCGGTGAGGTCCAACGATTCAAGCAGCGCTTACAAATGGCCCATCCCAAATCGGCGCCAGGGATCGTGCCCCACCGTTTTGTAGGCCTGATGCCCATTTATCCTGAACGGGGAGTCCTAAAAAAGGAAACCATCGCACGCTTAATTCATTTGGCGCTCGACGCCCTCCCCCAGGATTTGTCCGATCCCCTTCCCGAGGAAATTCGAAAAAAACAAAATTTACCCTCTCTACAGACCGCACTTGAAGACATTCACCGGCCTCAAGTTGAAACCCCCGAACAGCTGGTGCAGCTTGAAAAGCCCAGAGAAAGGTTTGTCTTTACCGAATTGTTGTGTGCCCAACTTGCGCTCATTCAAATGCAAAACCGGCGCGGTCAACAGCGCGGTCACCGTGTCGACAGCACAACCCATGAGGCATCGCTACAAAATTTGTTTGCCTTTGATTTGACGCGAGCGCAACAAAGGGCACTGAAAGAAATATTGACCGACATGAGTCAACCCTCTCCCATGGGCCGACTCCTACAAGGTGACGTGGGCGCAGGCAAAACAGCCGTCGCCATGGGTGCCTGCCTGATGGTCATAAAAAACAACATGCAGTGTGCGGTCATGGCACCTACCGAAGTGCTGGCAGAGCAGCACCATCATTCTTTCCAAAAGGTCTTTGCTAAACATGGCATCAGTATTGCTCTACTCACCTCGAGCACCAAGACCTCGAAACGAAGAGAAATCTTACAAGGATTAGAAAGCGGAGCCATCCATTTGGTGGTTGGCACCCAATCTCTATTGAATGATGCCATCCTTTTTCACCGCCTGGGCCTGACCATTGTGGACGAACAACACCGGTTCGGGGTTGCCCAACGTGCCAAATTGCGCGCCAAAGGTTTACAATCTCAGGCCCACATTAACCCCCATTTTCTTGCCATGACGGCCACACCCATTCCCAGAAGCTTGGCGCTCACCCTCTATGGAGATCTGGAGCTTAGCATTATCGACGAGCTGCCACCTGGGCGCGTTCCCATTGAGACCCGCATCCTCGACCAAGACCCCATGACCCACGTGCTGCAAGCCATTCGAGAGGCTTATCAAAGGAAAGAAAAATGTTATGTGATTTACCCTCTCATTGAGGAATCGGAAAAAATTGACCTTTCCAATGCCGTGGAAGGTTTTAAAATTTTTCAAAAGGCCTTACCCGACATCCCTGCCGGACTCCTACATGGCCGCATGCCAATTTCTGAGAAAGATGCTGCCATTCAAGTCTTCAAATCAGGCGAAACCCACATCCTCGTCTCGACCACGGTCATTGAAGTGGGCGTGGATATTCCTGAAGCCACTTTGATGGTGATCATGAATGCAGAACGTTTCGGCCTGTCTCAGCTACATCAATTACGAGGACGTGTGGGCCGCTCCGCTTTGGCCAGTCAGTGCCTTTTGGTACCAGGTGAAAATGGCAGTCACGGCAAAGCTGCACAAAGGATGGAGGTGCTTACGCAAACCAACGATGGTTTCGTCATCGCCCAGGAGGACCTCAACCTGCGGGGGCCCGGTGATTTCCTAGGAACCCGCCAGGCTGGCCTACCATCCTTTGCTTTCGCCGATCCTATCAAAGATGCACAGATTCTTAGTGAGGCACGTGCTTGGGCCCGAGTTATCCTAAAGGCTGACCCGCATCTGCAACTGCCCAGACACCTAGACCTGGTCACCCTGATGAACAACATGAACTTAGAGCAACTGGTCCTCACAGAAGCAGGGTAAAAAAAAACCAGGCCGAATGACCTGGTTCTTTTCGATGGTAGATGGATGTTAGATATTTAGGAGGCGTATTTCCATGCCTTCATACGGCTTTGGGCAGCCACATCCGCCTTATCCAAAATAGAGATAACGTTTTTCAAGTCAGACTCAATCGCCGCCAGATCTTTAAACAAGGTGTTGTCGAAGCCAAAAGCCAATTGATCGTTTTTGTCTTGCGCCATGGCACCTTTTTGCTTGGACAGTTCTTTGGTCTCCGCCATGACCTCAGCGGAGGTGTCAGCGGGGCCGACGAATGAGTCTTGGGCACTGGTGGCTTCGGGCATGCCATCCAATAATGAGACACCGGTCTTCAAAGCCTGTCTGGCCCCCGCAATGGTATATTTTTTAACGTAAAGCAAATCACGAATGGTGATCAACGACTCCACATCTTTTCGACGATACAAACGTTGACCCGTGCGGGATTTTTGGGGGCGAAGTTGGTTGAATTCAGTTTCCCAGTACCGCAGCACATAAGGCTTCACCATTAAAAGGTTTGCCACTTCACCGATGCGGAAATATTTTTTCTCTGGGAGCTGAATGTTCAGGGGCTCGACCTGGTCTTTGCCGCCTTTGCCCGACGCTTTTTCAAACATATGTTTCACCTGTTTTGGATGTGATTTTTGTTTTTAGAATGAGGAGTTTTTGATCGACGAACTAGCTTTGTCCACCAAAATCTGAACTTACCAGAGCGTCTCGTAAAACTTGTGATGGTTTGAATGACAGAACCCGTCGAGCGGTAATCTCGATCTCTTGTCCTGTTTGGGGATTACGACCTCTTCTGGGACGCTTGTACCGAACTTCAAACTTACCAAAGCCAGAAATTTTTACTGACTCGCCCTTTTCTAAGGTACTTTTGATGGTTTCGAAAACGGTTTCGACCAAATCCAGGGATTCTTTCTTGGAAAACCCTACTTTACGGTAAACATTTTCCACCAAATCGGCCTTGGTAATGGTCTGTGTCTTATTTGCTTCTTCCATGAGCCCCTCGCTTTACTTGAGAGAATTGCAGTTTCTCGTTGATCTTAAACGCAAATGATCGCGTTTACAATCAGAGCATAATGAATTTCGATAGACCATTGCAATAGATAAGCGCTGGAAAAATCAGCGGATCTCGGCCCCAAGCCCTTCCGAGAGGGTTTTGAGCAGCTCATCCGCCCCATTTTGGACCTCTTGATCGGTCAAAGTCCGGTCTTCGGCACGTAAAACGATGGAAAATGCGATGGACTTTTTTCCCTCTGGTAACCGTTCACCCTTGTAAACATCGAAAATTTCCACATTTTTAAGCAATTTCTGGGTGGCCTCACAGTTCCAGATAGCCTGGGTTAGGCGACCCGCAGGGATTTCATCATCCATGAGCAAGGCAAAATCACGTTTTACGGCCGGATACTTTGGCAGGGCTGTTGCCAGTGGGACTTCCTTCACCAAAGGCACCAAAGACGCCATGTTAAATTCGAAGACAAATACAGGTTCTTCCAGGTCCAAGTGCTTTGCTACTTTGGGATGGATTTCGCCCAGAACCCCGATTTGGGTTTTGATGTCCCCTGTGCGCCAGAACACATGGGTTGCAGATTTGGGATGTAAAAAGGCCACGCTGTCGTCGGCAGCATCAAAAACCACTTTGCCCGAACCGTTATCGAGGTTGAGGTGCGACAGTAAATCCTCGACCACACCTTTCAGGTCGTAATAGTCCACCGCCGCTTCCCCGCTGTCGAATGCAAGAACGCGCCGAGAACCACACCACAAGCCCGCCACTTTTGGCGCCTCGGCAGCCCACGCATCACCTCCCTGTGGTCCATCTGCATCTTGCGATCGAGGGGCCGTACCTTTGGGGTTATGGCCATGAAAGGTGGTTGCCATTTCGTACAGGCGTACATTTTTGTTGCCGTGCCGCAAGTTATGCAGCAAATTTTGCAAGAGCGCTGGAATCAATGAAGGACGCAAAAGCGCCATTTCTTCGCCCAAGGGGTTTTTGACTTCGATCAACTCGTCTGACGACGTCTTGAAAAATTGAAATAAGTGCTGCGGACCAAAGGCAAAGTTGACCGCTTCATAAAAACCCCAGCCCTGGAGTTTTTGGTGAAGCATGCCTTCAAGCCAGAGCGCCTTGTCCGCGATGAAGGTGGGTGATTTCGCTGTGGGCGCGGGCAAAGTGGATGGTACTTTGTCATAGCCAACCAAACGCACCACCTCTTCAATTAAATCCACTTCACGTAACAAATCGGGCCGAAACGTGGGGATACGGTAACGAATGGCTTCCCCGTCGCGTCCCACCACCTCAAGGCCAATGGACTGCAAAGCAGCCGTAACCAACGCTTCTTCAAGCAACTCGGCAGGCAACCCTGACAATGCTTGGAGTCGGCTAATGCGCATGGACACTTCATGCGCCTTGATATCGTGAGGCTGAACATCCACGGTCCCACGCAAGATCTGGGCGTCTGGACACAGTTCCAGAATCATTGCCGCGGCACGGTCCAACGCCTTAGGGACCCCATTGGGGTCACATCCACGTTCGAAACGATGGCTGGCCTCGGTGTGCAACCCATGCCGTTTGGCTGTTTTACGAACCGTGGCCGGCTGAAAGTAGGCAGATTCGAGAAGAATGTTCTGAGTCCCATCCGACACTTCCGAGCTGGCCCCACCCATCACACCGGCCAATGCAATGGGCTCTTGACCGTCGGCGATCACCAAATCGGCGGTGTTCAGTTCCCGCTGTTCACCATCGAGCGTACTCATGGTTTCTCCGGCATTTGCACGGCGCACCACCACCTGGGCCCTGCCATCTCGGGATGAAAGTTTGGCCCAGTCAAAAGCATGCAGGGGGTGCCCCAGCTCAAGCAATACCCAGTTGGTCACATCCACAATGTTGTTAATGGCCCTGACCCCACACTGCTCTAGACGCCGCTGAAGCCAGGCGGGACTCGGACCAATGGTGACACCTTCGATCACACGACAGGCGTAGCGTGGACACCCGGTCGCGTCTTCAATGGATACCAATGCTTTGGATTCAACCGCGCCACCACGCTCGGTACATTTCACCGAGGGCGCATTGAGCCGCAGCCCTAACAGCGCGGCCAACTCTCTGGCCACACCCACGTGACTGAGCGCGTCTGGGCGGTTGGGCGTAACCCCCAACTCGAGAATGATATCGTTTTGGCCTAACGCTTGGGCGGCAGGCGTCCCCGCGCGCCAATCCTGACTTGGATCTAAAATAATGATGCCATCGTGGCTACTAGACAGTCCCAATTCGGCCTCGGAACACAGCATGCCAAAGCTTTTTTCACCACGAATTGTTGCTTCGCCAATATCCATACCGTTCGCTAAATGGGCCCCCACTTGTGCAAAAATGACCCAATCGCCCTGCTGATGATTGGGCGCACCGCACACCACACGAATGGGCTTGTCCCCGCCGGCGTCCATCAGACACAAAGACAATTTATCCGCTTTGGGATGTTGGTGTTTTTCAAGAATTTTGGCTACCACCACGTGTGCCAGCTGAGCACCAGGGTCTTCAACGGCCTCAACCTCTAGGCCCGCCATGGTCAACTTTTCTGCGATCTCATCCACTGACACCTGGTCTAAACCAGACACCAAATCTCGTAACCAATCGATACTCACCCGCATGACAGGCTCCTCACCAGAACTAAAACTGTTTTAGAAATCTCAAGTCGTTCTCGAAAAACAAACGAATATCAGAAATGCCATGACGCAACATTGCGACACGTTCCACCCCTATACCAAAGGCAAAGCCGGTGCATTCTTCTGGATCATAGCCAGACATTTTGAAAACTTCGGGGTCGACCATACCAGCCCCCATAATCTCAATCCATCCCGTATGACTACAGAGACGACAACCCGCCCCCTTACACGCGAAGCAAGAAATATCCACTTCGACAGAAGGCTCCGTGAACGGAAAGAAACTTGGACGCAAACGCACTTTGGCCTCGTCATCAAAAATCTTTTGCGTAAAAATCTCCAGTGTGCCTTTGAGGTCCGCCATGGAAACATTTTTATCCACGAAAAGACCTTCGATTTGGTGAAACATGGGCGAATGGGTTACGTCATGGTCGTGCCGGTATACACGGCCAAAACAAGCCACGCGCAAGGGCGGCGTTTTTGCAGACATCATCGAACGAATTTGTACAGGGCTGGTATGGGTCCTTAAGACCACACGGTCAGCAATATAGAAAGTATCCTGCATGTCTCGGGCCGGATGTTCTTCGGGGATATTTAAGGCTTCGAAATTGTAAAAGTCGTGCTCGACTTCAGGGCCACGTGCCATTTCAAAGCCCAAACCTTTGAGCACGTCTAAAATCAAGTCTCTGGTTTGATTCAGAATGTGTTGCCCACCACTCAACGGCGCTCGCCCCGGCAAGGTCACGTCAATACGTTCCTGTAATGCTGCAGCCATTTTGGCATCTTCGAGCCGTTGGGCGTTTTCGGTCAGCAACCCATTGATGCGATCTCTCACACCATTAGCGACCTTCCCTGCTTCAGGTCTCGCATCCTTGGGCAGCTTGCCCATCATGCGCAACACGCCCGAGAGCTTGCCTTTTTTTCCAAGGAAAGCCACCCGAAGTTGCTCGAGGTCCTGTTCAGAACTGACCTTTGGCAAGTCACGCTCCGCCTCGTCGCGCAACAGATTTAAGGCTTCTACCAGCTCTGAAATATCG
>MDTD01135169.1_pt1 | contig 29952 bp, 24 predicted proteins | sample 811221 | NCBI WGS metagenome assembly MDTD01 (sample SAMN05326646, study PRJNA326480) | marine metagenome | isolation source: seawater | place: Pacific Ocean: South West | collected 2011 | reverse complement strand
CAAGAGCAGTGTGGTGACTTCCGTTCTGCTGATGTTGCCAAGCAACTCCTCTTCAGGCGGCGGAAGGTAAAGGAGGTCCTGCTTCAAGATCGCGGTGAAACACTTGGGTGTGAGCTCCTTGTGGCGAATATGGATCCACGCCTGTTGGGACAGATGATTCGGCCGGGTGACCGGGTAGAACGGTACCATTTAGAGGCGTCAACCAAACCTCTGGCCGGATGGCGCCTGACGATCAATCTGGCGCTCAATCCACGCGTTATTCCGGCAGGAATGGGGCCTGAGGTCGTGCTTGTTCAAGATCCTAAGTCCAACTTAATTGGCAGCAACTGCATTTGGGTAAGTCGTCCGGGCTGGGGACGAACTGCCTCACGCGAGACTCGTCCAGGACCGGGCGTGCTGTGTGTAACTGCTATCTTACCGGCGGAAGGAGAGGTTCCAACGCTGGGAGGTGTGCAGCGTCTCGTTGCGCACGTTCAGGAGCGGTTGCGTTCCGTGATTCCTTGGTTTGATGAACACCTGCTTTCGATGCATCTGCCCTGTATCGGCCATGATTCCGATTCAGGTAAAAGCGTGCTGCGACCTCAGCACCTCTTACCGGTGGTCCGAGATGCAGAGCCGATGACGCTAGGGATCGGAGCGCAAACGATATCGACGCCTTACAAGAATATTCTTGCGACGGGCGAATCGGTGAATTCTGGCTTAGGCGTGGAGGGCTCATTTCTAACAGCCCTGCAGGCACTTGAGCGAACGCGTAGTCTCGTGAAGCTGAAGAGCACCCTAGGGTAGGAAGATCGATTATCAATTGTGAGGCCTGACAATGCAGATTCGACAATCGAGAATCAAAGTCATCGCGACCGTTCTGAGCGTTTGCACTTTCCTTGCAGCCCCGCGGGAAGCAGCGTCTGAGTCTCCATCTGAGAAAGGGTATACTGCGCCCACGGTGGCCGGTCTCACCTGGAATGACGCAACCGAGAGGATGGAGCGTTTGAATCCACTGATGAAGGCCGCGCGGGCAGGTCTCGATGTATTTCGAGCAAAAATGAGCCAGGCAGAATGGGCGTATTTTCCGAAATTCGGATTGGAGGGAGGCATCGCCCCAACACCTGAAATCTCCGGTTCAGCCCTTCAAACGGCAGTCGACTTTGAACGGTGGGGAATCCTGCTCTCGTCGAAGATTTCTATGGTCCAACCGATATATACGTTCGGGAAGATCGCAGCGCTAACCCGAGCTGCTCAGCATGGTGTTGCGGTTGGCAACGCGCTCGTAGAGGCGGCGCGTCTAGATCTTCGTTACCGGCTGGCACAGGCCTGGTACGGACTTCAACTTGCCGTTGAATTGGAGGGCATTCTTCAGGAAGGCAAGAAGTGGCTTCATCGCTCGGAAAAAAAGATGAGTGCCCAGCGTAAAGAGGACTCAGATGCATACAATCAAAACGAGCATCTGCGGCTCAAGACACGCGTTGCAGAGTTCTTCGCAATGGAGGCCGAGAACCTTGAGTTGAAGGCAAAAGCTCAAGAAGGACTCCGGCTCTTGCTCCAAGGTCTTCCCAAAAGTAGTTCCTCTGCAACGACGAGTCTGGAGCCGATTCAGTTAAGGCTAGAAAGTGTGGAGTATTACTGGGGCCTTGCGAAACGAAGTGAGCCAACACTCAGGGCAGTGAGGGCCACCGAACGGGCCAAGGTGGCACTTGGAGACCATCGCGCAGCAAAGCTGTGGCCAGACCTCATCGTTGTTGGTGAAGCCTCGACCAGCTACAGCGATGTGGTTGATGTGCAACAATCCTCTGTCACGGGAGGCACCTATGTCGGCCCATCTGCAGCTGCTCTGTTGGCGCTCAAGTGGAATCTGGACCTACCAACCCTTCTTGCTCAGCGCGACGAGGCGCAGGCTCATGCACGAAAAGCGAGTGCGGAGGCTGACCTTAAGGAAAATACACAGGAATTGAAGGTTCGTACTCTTTATCAGCGGCTCAAGAACAAGCAAAAGCTCATTGGTGTCTATCTCAAGTCTCAGAAAGCAGCCCAAGGATGGTTATTGTCGTCTTGGGAACTCTACGACGACGGCTTCGGCGAATTTAGAATGGTGATGGAGGCGCTGGTTCAGTTTTACGGTAAGAAAGTTAGCTACTTACGAACCGTATTCGAATTTAACGTACTCATTCATGAATTCTCACAGGCCATTGGCGTCGAACTACCAGCACATCCCATTACACGTTCTACGCTGAGCGATGGACTCGCGTCAGAACGCAACCCGCAATAATTCGCGGTCTAGGAGACACTCATGTTGAGAGGCGTATCGTACACAACCCTTAGCTTCGTTGCCGTTTGGCTACTCGGAAGTTCTGCGCAGGCCTCGCCCCAAACGAAGGCGACGGCGCTGGTGAAGAAAAACTACGACGCGATCAAGAAGATGGTGGCATCAGCAAAGGACCGTGATGAACTGGCAGAACAAATCACGGAGTCGCTCGACTCCTTGATTAATTGGCCCAGTTTTTCCACGAAAACGCTGTCGAAGAAGACGTGGGAAGAATTAAGCCCAGGACAACAAGATACCTTCATCGGAGCTTATCGGAAGCTAATCGTCCGCAGGTACGCAAAGAGGTTCAAGCCAGGAAGCGACTTTAGGGTGGAAATCAGGGCAACTGAAGAGCCTGATGAGACCGAAACTTGGGTGAAAACGACTGTCCATTCGCTAGATGGAAAGAAGAAATTGGGTGTGGATGTCGACTATGAATTCTGGCCAGGACCCAAGGGCTACCGGGTCGCTGACATCGTAACAGACGGAGTGAGCCGGGCTCGCTCCTACAGGCCAAAGTTTAAGCGTATACTGAAAAAACGCGGATTCGACGCGCTGATAAAGGCGATCGAGCGAAATGCTAAGAAGCGGTAGCGTTACTTACAGCGCCTCTTTGTTTTCTGCTCTTGAGCCTTTTCCTTTGCGTCCTTTGCCTTCTGATTTCCGCGGTCGATCGCCAAGATAATGTCGATGATCTTGAGACGTTCATCCTGCTTTTTGCAGTTATTTCCTCGAATAGCGTCCAACGCAAGAAGCTGATGGCGTATCTCATCGGTTTGCAGCGTCTTCAGGCCTTCCTTGGCTTCTTTCGTATACGGAGTCTGTTCTGATAGGCGACTCGACTCCTTGATGATACGTCGGAACTTCTCCGCGGCCTTCCCTGGATTCTCTTTCTTGAGAAGCGCCTTTGCTTCGGAGAGATACTCTTTATGCTGCTTAGCCGTCTTCACGAAGGTTTTCCGGTTGTTTACCTGGTCACTACCACCCATGAGTTCGTCGACTTTGTCCCACTCCGCTAACGCGGCGTCCCAGCGCTCTTCCTTCTCGGCGGTTCGAGCGGTTTCTTTGAGGGATTCGATTTCCTCTTCTTTTTCCTGCTCTAGCTTTTCCCGTTCCTTCTCACGTTCAGCCTTTGCTGCCGCAATCTCGTCCTCATTGGCTTTGTTCTTTTCGTCATCGCCAAAGAGGTCATCCGCAAAAACCGCCATGAGCACGGCGCCCGTCGCCAGAAGGACGACGAGAATCGATATCGTTATCCACAGCCCTTTGCGACTTTTCCGTTCTGGCTGACTCCATGCGGGAGTCGGTTGTTCGTTGGTTGCCGTTTCCGGGAGCGTGAACGAGAATTCCGCATTCCCAAAGCGGATGAGTTCGCCGCCTTTGAGCGTTGTTACCTGAATTCCCTCGTCGTTGACAAAGGTTCCATTCGAGCTGTTCAAGTCTTCAAGGATGACCGAACCACTTGGATCCACTGTGAACTTGGCATGTGCTCGACTGATGGACCCATCCACGAAGGTCAACCCACAGTCCTTTCCACGGCCAACGAGCATCACCTTTTCGTCAATGTCGTAGGTTTCGTCGGCGAACGATAAATTTCGTCCCTTAAGACGGCCATGAACGCCATCATCCTGGCCTGCACTTTGGATTAGGATGTAATAGTCTCCGACCTTGATTTGGGCGGATGCCTCGATCTGGTAGGCTTCATGTATCCGCCTACCGTTGACGAATACGCCATTCGAAGAACCCATGTCCTCCACATAGCACCGTGAGTCCGCCGTGTAGATTCGCGCGTGTTTCCGGGACACGTTATCCGATGGAAGCACCACATCAGCGCTTTCACTACGACCGACCAAGATTTCACCTTCCTCGAAGGTACCTTCATCGACGATGTTGCCGTGCTTGTCGGTGATAGCTAGCGTAAACATGGGCGGGAAGTTCTCCTTACTCGCCGTGAACGATGTGTGTGGTTATTCCGTCATTCCCGGCATGACTCACTTCCAGGACGGTTCGGATATGATTATTTTCAGTCACCACTAAAACATCAATAGCATCGGCGATCCACTCTCGCCCCTGCGCTCGATGCTCGCCCTGTCCGAAGAAGCTGAGTTCATGTGGAAGGCGCCGGAGCAGTTCATCGGCCGATGCTGCCTTCATGACACCGATCAGACCACGATAACCAACTGCTGCTAGTCCGATGAATTCGGCAAGTCCTGGTCCACTCACGTCGTCGAAAACGACTCGGTTCACCCTCATGGATTCTAGAACCTCTGCAAGCGAGCCAGAGGCCACACAAGCGTCCCGATCCAGTCGTATGACATTGGGTTGCTGAACCTGAATTTCTTGGCGCCGTTCGATTACCGCAATTCGTTCAGTGGGGTCGATTAGTTGGGCGAGTGATGATGCGGCAGTTGTGCGCCCGGAGCCGGTGAGTCCGACGATCACGATATTAGCGCCGTCTTTGACCCAGGTTCCCAACGTCTCCAGCGCTGCACCCTCAAGGCCTGCATCTACAAGCGCTTGTGGGGTGACATGATGGCTGGATGGTCGTTTTGCAATGATCAGAGGCCCCTGCGTTGAGAAGTCGGTGCCGACCACTTCAACTCTTAGTCCGGAGGGCAAAGACCCGGAAAGCACGAAGCGGGCATCATCAGCTTCTAGTTCTAGAATTCGCGCCAGTTCCACGACCGTTGCGTTCAGTTCATCATGACTCGGTGCGGGAATGTCGGGGCTTTGGAACCCGTCGCCGTGGCTCACCAGGACACCGGCGGTACCATTGATCTGGACGGCTTCCACACCTGCTTGTCCAAATAGCGTGGTCAAAATTCCCAATCCCTCTTCAACCTCGAAGGGCGTAGGCTCTTCTTCATCCGGAACTGAAGGAGGAATCGGATCACTGTCCGGCTCCGCTAATTCTACGGGTTCTCGTTCTTCCGCAATCGAAGGCTCCGCTTCCTCCAAAACTACCGGTTCTACGCTTTCAACGAGTGGTTCGGGCGGTAGCAGAGGTTCCGGTTCGGAGGTTTCTACCGGAGCTGGCGCAGCGTCGATCGCAGCAATATCATCGACCGAGAGAGCCCGGGTTGGTTCTTCCTCTTCCTCTTCCTCTTCCTCTGCTAAGACGGGCGTTTCGACAGCTGGGGGAGCTGCATCGATAGCTGCAATATCCTCAACCGAGAGGGCCCGGGTTGGTTCTTCTTCTTCCTCTTCCTCTTCGAATGTCGGAGGTTCCGTATTCGTAAGCGCTGGGTCGACTACTTGAAGAGGCTCAGGTTGCACGTCCTCAAGTTCATCCATCAAATCGTCGGCGGGCTCGGGAGGCATTTCAACGAACTCGTCGACGTAGTCGACATCCGGACCGTCCTCGGCAGGAAGCTCAGGAACGGCAGGTGGAGCGGCCTCTTCCGCGACGGCTTGAGCAACTGCGGCCTCTGACCCCAAGTGGTCCGTCGGTCCCGCTGAGACGGGAGGCATCGGAGGCGGATCCGCCGCTTGAGTTTCGGGGGACGTTGTCTCTGAAACACCCTGGCTGGCGCTGGCTTGAAGCACGAAGTCGCCAATATAGATTTTGTCTTCAGGAGTTAGTTCCTGGGGAGCCGATATTCGTCGCCCGTTGACGTACGTGCCGTTAGTTGAGCGCTGGTCAGTAACGAGAATGGCGCCCTCTGCGGCCATGATGGTCGCATGCTTCTTAGAGATATTGTTGCGCGCTAGAACGATGTGATTCCCGTCCATGCGGCCTATCGAAATCTCAGCATCTTCAAAGGTGAGTTGGCGTTCTCCGCCGTCCTTATCTCGTAATGTAACGGTCAACATAAGCGCGACATCCTGGAAGGAGTTGGTTATTCATATTCACCCTTCCTAGCTTGGTGTTTTCGAACGATTGAGCCCGATTGTCAACAATCGCCCAAGAGCTTGGCCGCGGCTCGCCTGGGATCGTCTGCTCCGAGAACGTGACCAATCACTGCAACACCTTGCGCGCCAGCGTTTAGCAAGGGAGAGATCAACTTTTCATTCACACCTCCCAAGGCGAAGACAGGAATGCATCGCTGACTGACGAGCAGACCAAATGCGTCGACGCCGATCGGAGGAAGACTTGTGGTCTTGGAAAAAGGTGGTGCTATCGGGCTCAGAAACGCCCAGTCGGCTCCCGCCTCCTCGGCTCGCTTTAGCCCCTCGGCATCATGACAGGAACGACCGAGCCAAAGATGGGGGGCGATCGCTTGCACAACGTCGAGCGGTAGACCACGTTCCGGTAAGTGGATACCGTCCGCATCAGATGCGATTGCCAGATCCAGACGCTGGTTAACCACCAATGCAACGCCCCGTTCGCGAGTGAGTTGCCTAAGTGCTTTCAATCGTTCCAGACGCTCCTGGTCGTTCTGTTCGGACGCAGGTCGTTTGTCACGCTCAACGACGATGATACGAGAACCACCCTTCTCCGGAAGCGCGGCCCGGATCAACTCTACGACTCGATTAGGACCCGCGAAGCCTGTATCTGCGATGATAACGAGTCGCGCGTCGGCTGGAAGTCGGGTCATGATTCTTTACTAGTCGATCAGGCCTGTAAGAGGACTCGACGCGGTGGCGTACAACTTCATCGGAATGCGCCCTGCAAGATACGCGCTTCGCCCTGCCTCAACCGCAAGCTTCATTGCCCGTGCCATCAGTACGGGGTCCTTGGCTCCAGCGATTGCCGTGTTCATAAGCACCGCGTCGCAGCCAAGTTCCATGGCAAGAGATGCATCGGAAGCCGTTCCTACGCCGGCATCCACAAGAACAGGGACTTCAAGGGCTTCTAGAATCAAGCGGATCGATACTTGGTTACGGATGCCAAGCCCGGACCCGATCGGAGCACCCAATGGCATGACGGCAGCGCATCCTGCGTCCTGTAGCTTTTGGCAGGCGATAATGTCATCGGAGACGTAAGGCAGGACTGTAAAGCCTTCCTTCACAAGGATTTCCGCAGCTTCGATGGTTGCTTGGTTATCGGGGTAGAGAGTCTTGGGGTCGCCAATGACCTCCAGTTTCACGAGGTCACCCATCCCCACTTCGCGCGCAAGCATCGCAGTTCGGACCGCATCCTTTACGTTGAAACATCCAGCTGTGTTCGGGAGAAGCGTGTACCGCGTCAAGTCTATCGAATTCCAGAATGAATCCTCAGCATCACGGTCTAAGTTAACCCGTCTGACGGCGACCGTGACCACTTCTGCGCCGCTCGCTTCAAGAGCCAACCTCGCCGTTTCGTTATCCGGGTACTTCCCCGTGCCTACCCATAATCGCGACGAGAAGGTGTGCGCTCCGATTTGAATCTTGGAATCTGTCATCTTATGCCCCCCCGCCCACGAAGTGAACGATTTCGACCTTGTCACCATTCTGAAGCCGATGATCGGCATGCTGTGCACGAGGGACGATATGCTGATTCACTTCAACAGCGACTCTTCGGTTCTGCAGGCCTAGCTGCTCTAGCAACTCGAATACACTCACCTCAGATGATGATAGTGAGCGCTCTTCGCCATTTACGTGAATGTTCATACCGACTCCTCGATGAAGCTCCTAGCATGGAGAGCTTCGGGGGGACAACACCCTAACTACTTCACCGGCGGTAAGAAGGCGCGTCAACGGAGTAGGGGGGAGTTGATGTCGTTGCAGCATACTGGTTTCAGAGGATGAGATGATTGCATTGCGGCAAGGTATTCGAGGGGGCCTATGCTCCCAATCCTATCCTCATACCGGTGGTTATCTGATCAAGTTGATGTCAATGCGTGCAGGCTCAAGGTTGAGCCCACTCAGACCGCCTAAACGCTCGCTAGAGGCCAACCGCTACGACCCTCTCCTTGACCCTGGTTCGCTGCGCTGCTAGGGACGCCCCCCATGGAAGCGATCCAGACAACGAGCGAAAAAACAGCGCGCTCCGTGTACATTCATACATTTGGTTGCCAAATGAATGTGAACGACACGGACAGGATTCTCCAGGTGTTGGAGCCTCATGGCTTTTCGCCCGCCTCCGAGCCTTCGAATGCCAGTCTCATCATACTCAACACGTGCAGTGTTCGGGAGAAGGCTGAGAATAAGGTGCTTTCGGAACTTGGTCGTTTGGCTCCGCTCAAAGAGTATAACGAAGACCTTATCTTGAGTGTAAGCGGATGTGTCGCCCAGCAAGAAGGCAAGAAGCTACTATCCAAAGTACCTTACCTCGACCTTGTGTTCGGCCCCGACAACATCGGCCAGCTTCCCGAGCTTCTTGATCGCGTCCGAGGCTCCAAGGAGCGCGTCGCTGAAACGACCTTTTTCAAGCGCAAGGACTACGAATTCATCGAGGCGGAGCCGCGCAAAGATGAAACTCGCGTCTGTGATTTTGTAACGATCATGAAAGGCTGCGACAAAGTCTGCAGCTTCTGCATTGTTCCGTTCACGCGAGGTCGAGAGGTGTCAAAGCCCGGTGACATGGTCGTGCGTGAGGTGGAAAAGCTCGTTGCGACTGGAATTCGTGATGTGACTTTGCTGGGTCAAAACGTCAACTCCTACGGGAAGGACAAGAATCGGGAAGTCCACTTCGCCGAGCTTTTGCGGCGCGTCGACAAAGTCGAGGGGTTGGAGCGATTACGATTCACGACGTCTCATCCCAGCGACTGCACGGACGAACTCGTCTCTTGTTTTGGCGATCTACGAACGCTCTGTGAGTTCTTCCATCTGCCGGTCCAGTCGGGATCCGACACGGTACTGGAGAGCATGCGACGGCCCTATACGGTGGAACACTACATGGGCCGCGTTAAAGCATTGCGAGGACAGTGTCCGGACATGAGTTTATCCACGGATATCATCGTTGGTTATCCCGGAGAGACAGAAGACGATCACCGCAAGACTGTCGAACTTCTTGATGAGGTTCGATACGACTCGATCTTTGCCTTCAAGTACTCGCCGCGGCCCGGAACGCGTGCAGCGCGCTTGGAGGATAACGTCCCGATGGACGTGAAGAATCGACGTCTTCAGGAGATTCTCAGCCTCCAAGATACGATTACCAAAGAGAGGCGGCAGCGTTACTTGGATCAGACGGTTGAAGTGCTGTTCGAAGGTCCCAGCCGAGCGTCCCGAAAGAATGCTGTGAATGAGTGGCAGATCATGGGGCGAACCCGCTCCAATCTCATCGTAAACACACCTGTTCCCGTCGGTGAGTTCTGGGCGAATCGTTGGGTCGGTAAGTTGGGTCGTGTGAAGGTGACTGAACTCAAGTCGAATAGCCTCTACGGCCATTTGGTATAAGGGATGGACGGTGAGATGGATGAGTTGGATCTAGTTCTGATGCGGATCGACACCATCGTTGTCGATCCGCAGACCAGTGCGCCAGTGATGGTCCTGCGGGGCGAGTTGGATGATGAACTCTATTTGCCCATCTCTATCGGCCAATTGGAGGCGGCTGCGATTGCGAGTGTGATGGCTGACTTTGTTCTGCCTCGACCGATGACCCATGATCTTTTCTCGAGTGTTGTGGAGCAGATCGGTGGGCAGATAGACCGGGTCACGATCACCCGACTCGAAGAAGATACGTTCTATGCCGAAATTACCCTGACGGATCTTCGGGGACATACCCATGTGATCGATGCGCGACCATCGGACAGTGTAGCGTTGGCGCTTCGCGCGAATGCACCCATCTATGCTTCTGAGGCTGTGCTCGCTGAAGCCGGCGGTTATGTGACCGATGACGATGGAGATGAGGAAGAAACGGGGGCCGAGAACACGCTCCCGATGGATTCTGCACCCAGTTTGCCGTCATCCGATGTTCGTCTTGAAGATCTCGACGCAGATACTTTCGGAAAGTACAAAATGTAGCGCTGAGTGAGGCCATTCCGATAGGCTTTGCTCATAGACGATACCCCCGGAACCCGCGTCTGTACCTGGGCTGGATTTTGCCTTCTGACTGCGGTAGACCGAGCTACGGTGTACTAGGAGGAGATGAAGATGTCTGACCGCTCAACGATTCTGAAGGGAGCCCCTCACGGCACCCAGCTAAGTTGCAAGGGCTGGATTCAAGAGGCGGCCTTGCGCATGCTCTTGAACAATTTGGATCCTGCTGTCGCAGAAAGCCCCGAAGAGCTAATCGTGTACGGTGGTTCAGGCAAGGCGGCACGTAACTGGGAATGTTTCGAGACGATTCTTCATACACTGCGACGGCTGGAAGACGACGAGACAATGCTTGTTCAGTCTGGAAAGCCTGTCGGAGTCCTAAAGACTCACAAGGACGCACCACGAGTTCTTCTAGCTAACTCTCTTCTAGTCCCCAAGTGGGCCGATTGGACACACTTTCGAGAATTGGAAGCAAAAGGCCTCATGATGTATGGCCAAATGACCGCTGGATCGTGGATCTACATCGGAACGCAGGGCATTCTTCAAGGGACCTATGAGACATTTGGCGCGGCAGCCCGAAAGCGCTTCGGCGGAAGTCTCAAAGGAACGCTTACGTTGACGGCTGGACTCGGTGGCATGGGTGGCGCTCAGCCGCTGGCTGTAACGATGAATGGCGGTACATGCCTCGCGGCTGAAGTCGACCTCAGTAGAGTCATGAAACGGATCGAGACCCGGTACTTGGACAAGTGGACGGATGATATTGACCGCGCAATCGACATGGCTCTCGATGCGAAAGAGCGACAAGAAGCAGTGTCGGTTGGGGTTGTGGCAAATGCTGCCGATCTTTACGAGCGGATCATTGAGCGCGGCATCGTACCTGAGTTGGTGACGGACCAAACGTCATCACACAACATGCTACATGGCTACGTCCCTGCAGGAATGAGCTTGGGCGAGGCAGTCGCTCTCCGCGAGGCCGACGAAGACGCGTACATGAAGGCATCGGATGCAACGGTGGTTCGGCACGTTGCTGCCATGATCGAACTACAGAAGCGCGGCTCGGAGACATTCGATTACGGAAACAATATCCGAGCCCAGGCGGAGCGGGCTGGGCTAGAGGGAGCAAATCGTGCATTTCCAGGGTTCGTTCCCGCCTACATAAGACCGCTTTTCTGCGAAGGCAAGGGCCCGTTCCGATGGGCCGCTTTGTCGGGAGACCCTGAGGATATCTATCGCACGGATGATGCCCTGCGTAAGCTCTTTCCTGAGGATAAGCACCTGATGAACTGGTTGGATCTAGCCCGTGAGCGTGTCGCCTTTCAAGGTCTTCCCTCACGGATCTGTTGGCTTGGCTATGGTGAGCGTGCGAAGGCTGGACGTGTCTTTAACGAGTTGGTTGCCAGTGGCGAAGTAAAAGCCCCGATTGTCATCGGCCGTGACCATCTTGATTGCGGTTCGGTTGCCAGCCCGAATCGAGAGACTGAGTCCATGAAGGACGGGTCAGATGCGGTTGCCGACTGGCCGATTCTGAACGCACTCGTTAATGCTGTGAATGGCGCAAGCTGGGTCAGCGTACATGGCGGAGGTGGAGTTGGTATCGGCTACAGTACCCATGCCGGAGTGGTGATCGTCGCCGACGGAACGGAAGAGGCCGGACAGCGAATCCAGCGGGTACTTACCAGCGATCCTGCGATGGGTGTCCTACGCCACGTTGATGCCGGCTACGATGAGGCCATCGCCGTTGCCTCCAGCACCGATATCGACATCCCGAGGTAGACGCCACGAAGGTGTTCCGAAAGTCTATGCTTGGTCGTAGTGGCTGAAGGTCATGACGAATGAAGCCCGTCCCTGCGTAAGAGAGCGAACTTCCGTGGCGTAACCGAACATCGCTTCCATGGGAACCGAGGCCTTTACCAAAGACAGCTGGGGTCCTATTTCCTCCATGGAGTCAATACGTCCGCGGCGTTGACTGATAGAGGAGATAATATCGCCCGTCGACTCCGACGGGGTTGATACTTCGACGTTTGCTATCGGCGCGAGGAGCACTGGTCCCGCTTCCGTCATTGCTTTTCTCAGTGCACTGGATGTTGCAACCGAGTAGCCAGAGAGGGTGGCGAGCCCGTCCCGTCGTCCAACGCTTTGAACGACGACTTCGATATCGTCGACTGGGTACCCTTGGATCGTCCCACCAACAAGCCCCTGTCGAACACCCTGTTCGATAGCCGCTTGTAGGTCGTCGTTTAGCCAGTCCATCCGGGCATCATCCAAACTCTCCGCCCATCGAAAGACGTGACCCGAGCCACGCTCACCTGCGTTGACTCGCAATCCGACAGCGCCGTACACCTGTTCGCCACCGTCCTCGCCACGCTCGAAGACAGCGTCGGCCTCAGCCGAAGACGTGATCGTCTCGTGGTACACGACTTGAGGTCGTCCTGTTCGGACCTCGACTTTGAATTCGCGGCGTACGCGTTCTGCCAAAATATCGAGGTGAAGTTCGCCCATGCCACTGATAATCGTTTGGCCGGTTCCTTCATCCTCACGCCACCGGAAGGTGGGATCCTCGTCGGCAAGTTTCGTCAATGCGATCTCGAGCTTTTCCTTCTCCCTTAATGTCGCGGGTTCTACGGCCTGTGAGATGACCGGCTCGTAGGCGTCGATTGATTCGAGGAGAATTGGAGACTTAGGTTCGCAAAGCGTGTCTCCTGTGCGGGTCTTCTTGAGGCCCAGTACGCCAAAAATGTTGCCCGCACCAATGCTCGTCATGCGCTCCCGATGATTGGCGTGCATCAGAAAAATGCGGCTAATCTTTTCGGTGATGCCCAGTGCCGGATTAAGAAGGGCCGACCCTGTTTGCAGAGTTCCGGAGTAGAGGCGCATGAACACCATGCGTCGACCGTCCTCCATGATTGCGACCTTGTAGGCCAGCGCGCATAGAGGTGCTTTCGGATCGTGCTCTCTTTTCGCAGGGGTTTCACTTTTGGGATCAACGCCTTCGACAGCCTTCACGTCTTTGGGCGAGGGCAGCCAAGCGACTACGGCATTAAGGAGTGGCTGAATCCCTTTGTTTCGAAGGGCGGTTCCGCAAAGTACGGGAACCAACTCTCCCGCAAGAACAGCGCCTCGAATGGCTTGATGTATGTCCTCAGTTGTGAGGTTTTCTCCGTCTTCGAGGTACTTCATTGCGAAGTCCTCATCGCATAATGCGACCTTTTCGAGCAGAGCCTCGCGCGCGATTTCTACCTCATCACGCATCTCTTCGGGGATGTCGACTTCCTCGACACTCCGCGGGTCGCTTGCGTCGGTCCAGACGAAGGCTTTCTCTTCAACAAGATCGACGATTCCCGTGAAGTCTCCTTCTCGCCCGATGGGGAGTTGTGCGGCTTCGCAGTGGTCGCCAAAGCGCTCCTGCATCATGGATACACAGCGATGGAAGTCGGCACCAATTCGGTCCATCTTGTTGACGAATCCAATCCTTGGTACGCCGTACACGTTGGCCTGTCGCCAAACTGTTTCAGTTTGTGATTCCACCCCGGCAACGGCGTCGAATACGGCGATTGCACCGTCGAGTACTCGGAGCGAGCGGGATACTTCGATCGTAAAGTCAACGTGGCCTGGTGTATCGATCAGGTGCATCTCATGCTTCTGCCAACTGAAGCTCGTCACAGCACTTGTGATCGTAATTCCCCGCTCTCGTTCTTGATCCATCCAGTCCATCGTGGCTGCGCCCTCATGGACCTCTCCCATCTTGTGCGCGCGCCCCGTGACAAAGAGCAGTCGTTCGGTCACGGTGGTTTTGCCCGCATCAATATGAGCCATGATGCCGATATTTCGGATGTTCGTCATGCCAGTAGCCATGGGCGATAGATGGCACGTGGCGGTTCCACGCGTCAACCTTAAGCGACATAGAACGCATGGTTGATGAAAAGAACGAAGGATGCTTGTTCTATTTTACCGCACGGCGTAGCCTTACTTTGTGGCGTTAACCTCCAACGACAACTGGAGAAAACCTGGTCGCTGCTCCTCATGCCGACTTTTCGTCGAGGACTTTGGAGCGGCTCCGGATATCTACGGCCATTGCAAGATGTATCTTCGCGCGGGTGCTCGGCAAGCAATCGACTTTGCCTGTGGTGAGTACGCACCGACCGAGGGGTTTGATGATCTAACCAAGTCGGTAGATCACGATCGCAACTTTACGGATCCCGATTACTTCGTCAGAGGACGGCTACAAAATAGCCGGGGCTCTGGCAGTGGTCGGAGCCGTTCGGAACACATTGAGCGTCCAAAACTTCCTTCGCTTCAAAGGGCGATGGACGCATGGCTTGGAGAAGGGGGAGACATGGATCGTGAGACTATCCAGGATGTACTCATTGGCGTAATCGAAAATTACATTGCGGTTGAACAAGTCGAGATGTCTGGCAAATGGATCGGGGGGAGCATCGAAGTGAAGCCTGCCGATGGCTCCCTTCAGTCGTCCGAACTGCCCATCGATTCTCTTTTTAAGAAAGTCGTGAGCGTGCGGAACCAACTTCGCGTTCTTGAGTCCAAGATTAACAGCCATGACGCGCTAGACGACGGCCAGAAGATCGAATTGCAACAGTACATATCGCGTTGCTATGGCTCGCTCACGACCTTCAACATTCTCTTTAAAAACAAAGAGGATAAGTTTTCGTCGAAGTAGGCGAGGCTGACACTGAGCTGAGTTAGTCCCCTACGCAGCCAATGATAGCTGTATGAGCACATCCCACCTCTGGCGCACAGATGTCGATTGTGCAGGGGTCCTCGTCGTCACAGGCTACGAGCTCAAACACGCACTCACCAGTTACAGCGTCACACGAATCCGTGGTGCAAACGTTGGAATCATCGCACTCAGCAGCTTCGGTACAGGCCTGCTCGCAGACGACGTTGTCGTGGTGGGAGCAACCGCTCTCTAGATCGCAGTAGTCATAGGTACATGCCGTATCGTCATCGCAAACTTCAAGCGAGTAGATACATTCACCGATGGCAGGGTCGCACGACATTTCTACACATGCTTGCCCGTCTTCACAGAGTGGGGCGTTTTCGCAGGCTCCATCAACGCATGAGTCAATGGTGCAAGCGTCGTTATCGTCACAACTCTTCGCTGCTCCTTGGCAGGTTCCATCCGAGCAAGCATCGCTTTCCGTACACGCATCGTTATCGTCGCAATCGAGAGCGTTGGCCGTATGCGTGCAGCCTAGGTCTGCATCACACGCGTCGTCCGTACATAGGTTTTCATCATCGCATGTAATGGAGCCATCCTGACCGCAGACACCGTTGTCGCAAACATCGACAGTGCATGCGTCTCCATCCGAACAATCCTTGGGGGGGTAGATGCAGGATTCCGTGGGATCACACAGATCGTCCGTACACGCGTCACCGTCAACGCAGAAGCTGCTGAGATCCAATCCGCCTCCGCATTCACCGTTAGCAGCACAGGCCTCATTGAGCGTACAGATGTCATTGTCGTCGCAGGCCAAGCCATTCGAGACGGTGTGAGAGCAAACCCCTTCCACACAGCTATCAACTGTGCACTGGTCTCCATCATCACAATTTAGGGCGGTACCTGCGCAGGCAGCCTCTGCGCACGCGTCATTCTCAGTGCATAGGTTCCCGTCATCGCATGGCAGCGTATTGGGAGCATTGAGGCATCCTGATTGCGTGTCGCAAGAGTCGTCTGTACACGCATTATCATCGATGCACAGATCGGAGCTGTCCACGTGTTCGCATCCAACGAGTTCATCACATGTATCCAGTGTACATGCATCGCCATCCGAGCAATCGATCGGTTCAGCGGTACAATTTCCCTCCGAGCAGACTCCTGCTCCCGTGCAGATGTTGTTGTCATCGCACGGTTCTGAGTTGGGCTCGTTGTAGCAGCCCAGAATGGGGGAGCAGAGGTCGTTCGTGCATGGATTCCCGTCATCACAATCGATGAACTCGGTTCCCGCGCAATCTCCGTTAGCATCGCAAAGAGAGGAAGGCGTGCATACGCTTCCATCATCGCACGGGGCGTCGACCAATATCTCGAATTGACATCCCCCCTGAAGAGAGTCGCAGGTTCCTTCTTTGCAGGCGTTGCCATCATCGCACTCGTTGGCCACACCGGGGATGCATGTCGCACCAAGGCAGTTGTCACCGGTTGTGCAGGCATCACCATCTTCGCAGGCGAAACCGCTTAGTACTTTCGTGACGCAGGCATCGTCTTCACAGCTATTCTCCGTGCACTGGTTTCCGTCATCGCAGCCATCTTCAGCACCAGCCACACACGCGCCGTTTTGGCATCCGTCATTGCCGGTGCATTCGCTTCCGTCGTCGCATGGCAGGCTGTCGTCGATCAGATTGCTGCATGCTCCAGAATCGGGGTCACAGGAGTCTACTGTGCAGGGGTTATTGTCCTCGCACGCGGTCAGCCCTGGTTGGCAGGTTCCACCCAAACATCCGTCATTCGTTGTGCAGGGATCGCCGTCGTCGCAGCCCGTGAGGTTTGGGTTAAACGCGCATCCGGTGGATGGCGAACAGGTATCGTCCGTGCATATATTTCCGTCATCGCAAGCGAGCGCGCTCGCGCCCGCGCACTTACCGTCCAAGCAACCGTCGTCGAGGCTACATTGATTGCCGTCGTCGCAAGGGCTTCCATCTGCCTTTGACGTGACGATGCATGAACCCGTGTCGTTGTCACATGTCGCATTCTGACAAGGACCAGCTGCATCTGCACAATCCTCGTCACTGACACACTCGGGGGTGATGTCCTCCTCGACATCTTCCTCGGCGTCTGATTCCGTCGTGTCATCATCGGCATCGGTCGGACCCGCGTCCTGAGCATCAGTCGATGTCGAATCCTGGTTTGCATCCGGGTCGGCAATATCGCTTTCGGTATCCGACAGTTCAGCGTCCGTGAGGGGACCGGCATCGGTGGTTGCAGCATCGCCTGAAGTCGTATCGCTTGCATCAACCGATACGTCCGTGGACACGTCGTCGGTCGGTCCGGCGTCGGTAGTGGCATCAGCGGCCGGGATTGGATCCGACGGGCATGCTGTCAGCATCGCCATCGTGGCAACGCATGCAAAGAGGATTGAGATTTGGTTCAAGATCTTGGTGTTGGCCTGCATTTTCGCCTCTTGGAATCGTCCCAGCATCATAGCCCCGACGGCGACTGGGGCCAAGACCTGCAGGGGAATTAGCCTCCGTGAGCGTGCTGGGTATCCAAAGATACGAATGCTAAAGAGCACACGCCAGGGATGAGAGCGGGGAGATCGAACTGTGTGCTTGCTTCTGCGCGAGCCGTGTTTAACTATTCCGCCGCCAAGCACGGAGCGCCTTATGTCCAAAGCGGATTATTACGAAACCTTGGGCGTCACACGAGACGTCGACGACGCTGAACTGAAGCGCGCGTATCGCAAGCTTGCGGTAAAATTTCATCCAGATCGAAATCCGGACGACCCCGCCGCTGAGGAACGCTTCAAAGAATGTTCGGAGGCGTATCAGGTCCTCAGCGATCCTGAAAAGCGGCGAACCTACGACCGTTTCGGGCATGATGGTCTCAGTGGTGGAGGCTATCAGGGCTTCTCAGGGTTTGATGATATTTTCAGCAGTTTCGGCGACGTGTTTTCGGATCTTTTCGGTGGTGGTGGCGGTCGTCGAGCCTCGCGGGGTGCAGATCTACGCTATGACGTCGAGCTGAGCTTCATGGACGCTGTATTCGGCACCAAGATGGAGCTAACTTTCAATCGAAAGGAAGGCTGTGACACCTGCGAAGGAACCGGCGTTAAGCCGGGAACTCAACCGAAAACCTGTCAACACTGCGGTGGAGCCGGTCGCATCACCCGACAACAGGGCTTCTTCATGGTCCAAACGCCGTGCCCGGCTTGTTCCGGAGTCGGATATATCGTGGAGGAATACTGCGACGACTGCCACGGAGAGGGCTCCGTTCAAGTCGAACGCAATCTCACGGTGACGATTCCTCCCGGTGTCGACACAGGGGCCCGGATGCGCGTCTCAGGGGAAGGTAATGCACCCGCGGGGCGCGGGGCACGCGGAGACCTGTACCTATTCATCAGCGTCGAAGAGCACGAACTCTTTCAGCGCGACGGTGCAGATATTTACGCCTCTCACGAACTTTCGTTTAGCGAAGCCGCACTCGGATGTGATGTCGAGGTTGAAACGGTACACGGTGTCGAGACCGTAAAAGTTCCGGCCGGTACTCAGCCCGGCACGGTCGTGCGACTGCGTAGGAAGGGCGTCAAGCACGTCAACCGGCAGGCAATGGGTGACCACTTTCTGAATCTGCAGGTTCGCGTACCGACCGATTTGACCAAGGAGCAGCGAGCGGCTGTCGTTGCCTTGGGCGAGATGGAACTCTAGAGGTACATCGTGACCGTCAACTTCGGCCCATTTATCTTGCTTCGTCGATTGGCGGTCACAGGATTAGCGGAGGTGTTTCTCGCCAAACGACGCTCTGACAGCGTCGAAGTAGCCGTGAAGAGACTTCTTCCTCATGCGCAGGAAGATGACGAGATTGTCTCTCTTTTTTTGAGCGAAGCTGAGTTAGCGCGTTCACTCCGTCACCCCAACGTTGTGAAGGTTCACGATACGGGACAAGTGGGAAACTCAACGTACTTAGAGCAGGAATACCTAGAGGGATTGACGCTTTCCCAGCTTGCGCGCGCCCTTCGAGAGTCCGATGAGAGTCTGTCCGAAGAGGAGGTCGTGGCGATTGCCTCGCAACTGGGTCTCGGTCTCGATTACATTCACAACGTTTGCGATCATCAGGGCCAACCCAGGGGTGTTGTTCACCGCGATTTAACGCCGGGAAACATCATGCTAACGGCGAACGGAGAGGTCCGGATTTTGGATTTTGGCATCGCCACATATCGCGGCCGTACTCACTTGACCCAGCCGGGGATACGGAAGGGAAAGGTGGCCTATATGAGTCCAGAGCAGGTCCGAGGCGATGCGCTGGATTTCCGCAGTGATGTGTTCGCCCTAGGTATTGTTCTGACCGAACTTTTGACGGGTGACCGCCTATTCAAAGACGATGATGTCTTGCGAACCATGGAACGCGTGGAGTCTGCTGACCTCCCCGAACCCACCGGGTCCGAGTCGGAATTCAGTCTACTCTTGCGCCGTTGCCTAGCCCGTTTACCGCTTGATAGGCCCAGCCTAAGGCAAGAGGTACTGACCTTCTGCGAGTCATACTTACGCGAGAGAGGTCTTGGCACGACAGGTCTTTTGAAGAGCGCCCATGCGCGCGCGCAGGTCGGAGACGACCGAAGACCAGGTGTTCGCGTGTCTAGGTCTCTGCCTCTTTCCGCGGAGGAAAGGGGAGAGGAAACGACCGATCAAAAGGAAGATACCGACATCACGCTTTATGGCGACAGTCCATTCCCAGTCATGCCGACGTCCAGTGAGAACCCCGAATAACTCGCTAACTATCGAAATTTTGGCTCCCTAAGGCGTGTTCGGCGAAGGTATGACGACGACGATAGACCGACTCCCATTCTCGTGCGTATCATCCAAAGTCTAAACATTTCGAGTATGAGAGACTTGGTCTCGGTTGCCGAATCTCCGTCCCTTCATCTATAACGGACACAGAACGCCACATTGTGGTGAAAGCTCACCCAGCATAGAAAGTTACCAAAAGCCATATGAACATTACTTGTGATTCCTGCCACGCGCGCTACACAATCCCGGACGAAAAAGTCACGGGCGAGGGCCGCGTATTCAAAGTGCCATGCAAGCAGTGTGGTGCCGAGATTGTCGTAGAAGGCATCCCTGAGACCGCTGCAGGAACTGCAGACGACGGTGCGGGTCAAACCGCTGACGCCTGGTACTATGCGGTGGGCCAAGATAGGCAAGGACCCGTCTCACGGCAGAGCCTCAGCGAACTCATTGCTGCTGGTACCGTGACGTCTTCCACTTACGTGTGGTGTGATGGCATGGAGGACTGGTCGGTTCTTGGAGAAACAGACGAACTCAAAGCGCTATTGGCACCAACTGAGACGGTCGTTTCAGAAAGCGCACCTGCAGATGATGCCTCTCAGTCGGCGCACGATGAGGAAACGACTGACGCTACTCCAAGCCCGTCGGCCACCGATGAACCTGAGAGTTCTGACGATCTATTCAGCTTCGAAACGACCGAAAAGGCACCACGCTCAAGCGTTCACGGGCGGAGGGATTCAAGCGTTCTCTTTAGCTTGGACGAACTGAGTTCCTTTGAGGAGCCGCGAGAGCAAGATCCACAATCGTTTCTTACGGAAACCAGTGGCCTTATCGATATCCGCGGCCTTGCAAATAGTCACCAAACACGGGCCGATGATGCGGACAATCCATTTTTGAGTGCGACCGCTGGGGCATCTTCTAGTAAGCCTGCCTTTTCGCTGTCCCACGTTCCCGTCGTAGCGAAAAAGAAGTCACCGTGGCCTTTGGTGGCCGGTATTGCTGTGATACTGGCAATTGGTGTGGGTGTGACGTTGGCTGTCGTTGGCGGAGATGCGGATGGAGATTCTGAAAAGACTCCAAAGGGCGATAGTGTTGCCGCAGCAACCGTGGAGGCGGGAGGCCCAGCCGCTGCGGCTTCATCTGAAGCGGCGGCAACGAAGAAGCCTGGGACATCGGCAACGAGTGAGAAAGGCGCTGAAGCGAAGGCTGCATCAGCGGACGACGATCCGAAGGTTGCAAAGGTCGATGAACCCTCCGCAGCTGCGGCTGGGGCCGAGAAGGTGGATGCCGCACCAGACGGGCAGAAAGCTCCTGTGGAGTCGAAGGGTGATAAGTCAGCATCGAAAGCGCCCGTCGTGTCCCGGAAGGTAGCAGCAAAGGCATCAAAAGCGTCTGCTCGCAAGAAGCCGACACGAGTCGTTGCAAAAAAGGCTGCTTCACCAAAGCCAGCGGCGCCGGTAAAGCCAGTCGCTCCCAAGGAAGCCCCTGTTGAGCGTAAAAATGCGTCCAAGGGGGTCAACGATCTCCTCAGCAGCCTGTCCGGGAAAAAAGCAGCCAAGAAAACAGAGGGTGCCGGTGGAGGCTCAGGTCCAAAGACACTTACCAGCTCGACGGTGCGTTCGAAGGTCGGCGCGCGCAAATCGCGCTTTAAGAGTTGCTACAAAATGCAACCGAATCGCCCCCCGACGGGTGTGAGTGTCACGCTTAAATTCACCATCAAGAACACGGGCTCTGTCGGCTCTGCGAGGGTCAATGGAGGCGGATTAACTGGCGGGGTGCAAAGCTGCATACTGCGGGCTCTCAAGAGTCTTCGATTCCCAGTCTTCCGCGACCCAGAGAAGCGCGTGACGTACCCCCTACGCCTGCTGTGAAGTTCAGGCTGTACGGGAGAAAGCATCAAAGTCATTGACAGGCCTTCGCACCTGCTGCTAGCTTCCGCGCCACTTTAATACACGGTATGTACGGCTTCGCACTGCGGGCCGGACCAATGCAAAAGAGGTAGACTCATGGCACGCGGATTACTTGGTAAAAAGATTGGGATGTCCCAAGTCTTCGATCAAGAAGGGAACCTTGTTCCAGTAACGGTTCTAGAGCTTGGACCAAATCATGTCATTCAGGTGAAGACAGCCGACGGTAAAGACGGCTACAACGCCATCAAGGTTGGGTACGGTACGCGCAAGATCGCGAAGGTGACCAAGCCTGAACTTGCCGTCTTCAAGAACGCTGGTGTCGATCCGACCGAAGTTGTTCGAGAGTTTCGCGTTGATGCCGATTTCATCGGTGACTACAACGTCGGCGACGAATTGGGTGTGGCAATGTTTCAGCCTGGTACAAAGATCGATGTGACGGGTTGCTCCAAGGGGCGTGGCTACCAAGGTGTGGTCAAGCGTCACGGGTTCAAGGGTGCCAAAGAAGCAACACACGGTACTCACGAGTACAAGCGTCACTCGGGTTCGATCGGTATGTCCGCAGACCCTGCCCGCGTCATCAAAGGCAAGAAGATGCCTGGCCAAATGGGTAACGACCGCGTGACTGTTCGTGGTTTGACCATTGTTGCCGTGCATGCTGCCGAAAATATCCTCATGGTGAAAGGGGCCGTCCCCGGAGCCAAGAATGGTATCGTTGAGGCCCGAGTTTCGGCGAACCAACCAGACATGATCTAGGCGGTAACTGAGCTGCGCGTATTGCGCGCAGCTCGGCCGTCAGTCAGTCAGAACGTGAGGTGGCCGGCCGAGTCCGTCGACCTCGCTTAGATCTCGAGAACCTTCCGAAGGTCGTCTACCGCTTTCTTGTGAAGCTGGCATACACGGGCCTCTGTGACGTCCAGAACTTGGCCGATTTCCTTGAGGCTTAAGTCGTGGAAGTAGTACAGGGCTAGGATCTGCTGGAGCCGTTCCTCGAGTTTCGAGATGGCATTTGCGAGTGCTACTTTTCCACTTGGGCCAGCCAGACCTGACTCGGAGATACTGACGCGCAAGTCGTCTATCCGTGAGTCCTCATAGGCTACGAAGCGATGCTGATGCACCTCACGGCGCAGTTGCTGCACAGCCTCGAGGCTCATCTCCATGTGTTCCGCCAACTCTTCTTCCGTCGGTGCGCGGTTGAGGATGTGGCTCAGCGCGTTGACGGCACGGTCAAGTGTCCGTGATTTTTTGCGCATGGGCTGGCTCATTGGGTCCAAACGACGCATTTCGTCGAGCATGGACCCTCTGATTCGATACTCTGCATAGACGTGAAAGGGTCTACCACCGCTCGGATCATACGATTCATGTGCCTGAATCAGGCCAATGACGCCGACCGAGAAGAGGTCATCTGCGTCAATCGCTCCACCTGTGGATCTCGCAACACGACGGGAGATGCGTTGAACTTGCTCGATATGTTCGATAACAACCTTTTCGATGGTGGCTGCATCGGATTTTTTCTTCGTCTTCGCGGGTGCCTTTGCGTCACCGTAGGTCTGACGAAGACGCTCGCGTGTCGGTGGTCCTTTAATCATCATGCCCCCTTATGCTCCGCCAGCTTGCGCCTGTGCACTTCCCAGGAGTCGATTCCAGAAAAACTGGAGTCGTCCCTCCGACCCTTGAACGGGACGCATGAGAAGCCGCTCCGCCAGCTTACGAACAGCGACGGGATAGGGCGAATTGGGATATTGAATCACGGCTGGTCGTTGTGACATCACCGCACTTCGAACACTCGGATCGATAGGTAGCCATCCGTGAAGCTCAACCATCACGCTCAAGAAGCGGCTTGTGATGGAGTTAAGACGCATATAAACGTCCTGCGCTTCTCCGATAGACATGACTTGGTTAAGGACCAAGCCAAAACGCTCAACGCCGTGAGTCTTGTTCAACACCTTGATCATGGCGTAGGCATCTGTCATCGATGTGGGTTCTGGCGTCGCTACAACGAGAACTTCCTGAACCGCACTGGCGAAGAAGGCCGCATTCGACCCAATTCCTGCGGGTGTATCAACGATGAGTGTGTCGAACTTGTTTTCCAGGGTGTCGACCGCATTGAGTAAGCGCATGCGCTGTTGTACGTCGAGGTCGACCATTTCGGTGATTCCACTTGCTCCCGGCAAGATACTTACACCGAACGATGATTCCATCACGACGTCATCCAGAGATTGTCTTCCCGTGACGACATCATGAAGCGTAGCAGATGGCGTTTCATCAAGTAGAATGTCCACATTCGCCAAACCCAAGTCAGCATCGATCACGAGCACTCGTTGCCCCAGCTGGGAGAGTGACACCGCAAGATTGACGGATAGGTTGGTTTTACCCACTCCTCCCTTACCGCTGGTAACGCCGATTACCTGCACGGGACGGTTGGAGCTTTTGGCGTGTGTTTCGTCGGACATATTAGTTCTACTTAATCTCTTAGCAGGCCGCTGCTAGGCTTGTAAATTCCGAACTTGTTCGGAGCGTTGGAACACGCTCGAGCATGGTAGCAAGCCGCTTCTCTGCGGCATGAATATCGTCCGGTACCTCCTGGCCATCGCAGAGATGACTGACACAGTGGCCAGACTTCCACGTTGCTGAGAGCATGGTGGCCGGAGTCCTCGATTCATCGAGCTTGGTGAACATGATTGATCCTAGGGCTCCTGGCTCAAAGCTCGCGGCAATATCGCGAAGGTCCTCGGTACGCGAGGTCGCACTGAGGACGAGATGTTTTTCCACATCCGGAAAATCTAGGGTCTGGAGGAGCTCAGCACGTTGTTTGCGGTTCCACGGATTTAAGCCTGGCGTATCGATGAGAATGAGGTCTCGATTAGCAAATTCTCGGGCCGCGGCTTGTAATCCGGCCCGGTCCGATGCTTCTCGAACCTCAATACCGATGGCCTGGGCAAAACTTTCCAATGTTCTGACTTTCCCGGCCCGATAAGCGTCTAGCGTAATAATACCCACGGTCTTATTGTGCATCAACGCAGCCTGCCCGGCCAATTTGACGACAGTCGTTGTCTTACCGACGCCGGTAGCTCCAATGAGCGCCGCGACTGTGCGCTTTGGACGGTCCCAAATAGGCGTACTTGTTGGGATAGAACGGACAATTTCAGCAATCACAGGATTCGACGTTCCGAAAATGTTTACGTCGCTTTCTGTTGAGCGTCGTTGGGCGCGAGTCATTAAGGTGCGCGCAATCTTCGGGTCAACGCCTCGAAGAACACTATCGATTTCTGGTGTGTCGGTCTCCATACTCGGCAGGGTGCGTGGTTGCCTTATCTCGTTCACGAGTCCTTCGAGTTGGAGTCGCATCCGTTCGTTGGACGCAAGGGTATTTTCCCATGATGTCTTTAACGACCGCAATTCACCAATCGCTTCGTGGAAGTCATTGACACTATCAACTTCCGTACGCGGTCTGGCTGCTACCCGTGCGGTGACTTCATGCCTCCGAGATCCCGACTGAGTGCGTGTCTCGCGAATATTGAGAATCAATGCATCCGAGCCCAGGGTGGCTTTAGCCCGTAGCATCGCCTCTTTGAGGGTTGTCGCTGTAAACGTTTGATCGTGCATGGTGGTTGCTCCTAACGCGTGCTCTTAGTTGGCCCGCGGACGGGAGGTGTTGTTCAGACTCATGGTAATTTCGGTGTTCAACTCAACCCGAGATGGCAGCTCGTTTTGGCCGATGAAATGAACCTGGGGAACGAAGCGTGATGCGAAGCGCCAGAGGGCGTAACGCAAGTCAGTTGGAACGACGACCGTTGCGTCGAATCCTCGTTCGTGTAGGACCTGAACGGCTTGCTGAAGTTGAGCGAGAAGGTTCTGTGCCATCGATAAATCGGGAGCGATAGCGACGTCATTTTCTTGGCGGATAAGCACTTGTCGGAGTGCATTCTCGCTGACCGCGTCAAAGATAGCGGCATGCAGCTTATTGTCTCCGCCCATGACGGACTGAACGATGGCAGGCCCCAGACGCTCGCGAACTCTCTCGGTGAGAAACTGGGTTGATTTGCTCAGACGACATGCTTCCGCGAGCGTTTCAAGAATGGTGCGCAGATCTCGAATACTGACGCGCTCTCGCAAGAGGCCACGGAGGACTGCGAGGATCTCTGCATGTGTTAGTACGTTTGGCACCAATTCATCGACCACCTTTGGCGATCGCATGGCGATAACCTCGAGAAGGTCTTGAAGTTCATCACGTCCGAGAAGTTGATGTGCCTCACGCTGGATAGCTTCGCTGATGTGAGTGACGATGACTGCAGCAGGCTGAACGACCGTGTAGCCGGCTAATTCCGCCTGAGTCTTGTCGCCCTCTCGAATCCAAAGCGCAGGGAGGCCGAAAGCTGGCTCGATGGTCTCAATACCCGAGACTTTCTCTCGGACGTCACCTGGATCCATCGCAAGGACTCGGTCCGGCATGACCGAGCCGCGAACAACCTCCACGCCATGGAGCATGAGACGGTACTCGCCAGCATCGAGTTCCAAGTTGTCCTTCAGATGCATCACTGGCATCACAACACCGAGTTCACGGGCAATGTTCTTTCTAAGGCCAGCAACACGCTTAACGATTTCTCCGCCTTCCTTGGCGTCCGCCATGGGGATGAGCGCATAACCAACTTCCAGCTGGAGAGGTTGGACAGGCAGCATGTCGAGTAGCTTCTCTTCCTCTGTTTGCTCGATTGATTCGCTTTCTTCCTCTGGAACCTCGGCTGTATCTGAGGGGGTATCGGCGAGAGCTTTCCGTGCGGCGTATATCAGCCCACCAGCGATCAGGGCGAAACTAAAGACGGGCATTCCAGGAACAGTAATGAATCCAATAAGAATGACCGCACAGGCAACCAATACAGAAGGTTTAGTGAAGAGTTGCTTTTTGAACTGTCCGCCTAGATCACCGTCGTCGCTTGCACGTGTCACAACAACACCGGCTGCGGTTGAAACGAGCAATGACGGAATTTGGCTGACCAATCCATCACCAATGGTGAGAACGGTGTATGTCTCGGCGGCCCCTCCGACTGTCATATCCAACTCAACAACACCGATGATGAGGCCACCGATAATGTTGATTGCGGTGATAATGAGTCCGGCGATAGCGTCACCACGGACGAACTTACTCGAACCGTCCATGGCACCGTAGAAGTCTGTCTCTTGGGCCAATTCCTTACGACGCTTCTTAGCTTCCGGCTGTGTAATGAGCCCTGACGCAAGGTCACTGTCGATACTCATCTGCTTACCGGGCAATGCATCCAAGGTAAAGCGAGCGCTAACTTCCGCAATTCGACCGGAACCACGGGTAATCACGATGAAGTTAATGAGGGTGAGGATAAGGAAGACGACGATACCAACAACGTAGGAACCACCGACTACGAATAGACCAAACGTCTCAATAATCTGACCGGCACCATCGGTTCCGGAATCACCTTCCAGAAGAATGAGCCTCGTGGTTGAGACGTTGAGAGATAAACGGAAGAGTGTCGTGACGAGAAGAAGGGAAGGGAAGACAGAGAAGTCCAGGGGTTGACGTACTTGAATAGCCGTCAACAGAACCATCAAAGCTAGGGTAATATTGAGCGCAAGAAGCGAGTCGAGGATGATCGGCGGCAATGGAAGGATCATCAATCCGAGGATTGCGACCAAGCCGAGCGGCATCACAAGATTGCGTTTATTCACGCCGGCGAGAAATCCGCCGTTCTGAGCGAGTGTGTTGGCCATATTAGATTCCTGTTGAGTCTCCGACCTCGTTCATACGGATAAAGATTTCCCGTACGAGCAGCTCAATCGTCTCGAAGATGAAGGGTCCTGCAATCCACATTGCGAGTCCGACTGCAATGATCTTGGGCACGAAGACCAAGGTCACTTCCTGGATTTGTGTGGCAGCCTGAAAGAGTGAGATCAGCACACCGACCACAAGTCCCACGAAAAGCATGGGGGCGGACATCATGAACACTGCGGAGAGGGACTTCTCCAGCAGATCGCCGACAGCTTCTGGATTCATAAGAGACTCTCCCCGAGTGATGCGATGAGAAGTCCCCAACCATCAACAGCAACGAAGATGATCAGCTTCAAGGGTAGGGCGATCGTCATCGGCGGAAGCATCATCATACCCATGGACATCAAGACGCTGGCGACCACCATGTCGATGACCAAGAAAGGAATGAAAAGAAGCGCGCCCATTTGAAAGGCTGTCTTCAATTCACTCAGCATAAACGCTGGAACGACAGCGAACGTTGGAACATCGTCCACTGTGCTCGGCCGGTCCTCACCCATCAGGTCGAGGAAGAGTGCGAGGTCCTTTTCTCGCGTGTGTCGAAGCATAAACTCGCGCATAGGTACGAGTGCTTCCTTGAGTGCGTTCTCTTCTGTCATCTCTCCGGCCTGGTAGGGCTCGATCGCACGTCGGTTCACCTCAGCAAAGGTAGGTGCCATCGTGAAGAAGGTGAGGAAGAGAGCCAAGCCGACGAGAACCTTCGTTGGAGGGAGCTGAACGACCCCGACGGCTTGGCGCATAAGCGAGAGAACCACAACGATTCGAGTGAAGGAAGTCGTCGCGAGCAAGAGCGCCGGAGCGAAGCTTAATGCGCCAATCAGCAGCAGGATTTTGAGCGCCGCAACGTATCCATCTTCTCCCGTGTCTAACGACAAGGAGATGGAGGGTTGTTGCGAGCCTGGTGCAGCATCCTGACCGAAGGCTACTCCAGCAGCCATTCCGACGAGAATGAGTGCGAAGAGTATGATGATTGGTAGACGACGATTCATCTGAACAACAGATCCTTAGTCCGATTAAGCGTTGCTTGGTCCGAATTGGTACTGCTGAAGACGACTTCTCAAACTCGACGCGGCCGGATTACCGATCGTTTCGGGTTGAGACATGGGCGGATCACCCGCTTGAGAAATGCGATGCATCAAGTGGTTGAAGAACTCGTCGTTTTCATCGCGAACAAGCCCGTGATCGTTGGACGGTTGTGGCTGAACCGGTGGAATATCCTGAACCGTTTGATTTGGCTGGCCTGCGAGTGCCTCACCCTCGCTCATCTCCGTGAGGAGGTTCATTCCCTTCTCTGTCGAACCGATGACGAGAAGCCGTCCAGGAACATGGACAAGCGAGATACTGTATCGACCACCCAATCGCAGCGTGTCGACGAGGCTCATCGTCCGGCTCTGCTTCAGAGGACCAGTGGCTTTCTGTTTACGCTTTGCGTAGTACATTGCGCCACCTGCGACTGAGGCTAAGAGCAAGAGGGCTAGCAGGTTCTTCATTCCGAGGCCGGCCGACCGATTCTCACGGGGTGAGTCACTGTAGACAATCTTATTGTCGGACTGCTTAGGAGCCGGTGCAGCGGCTATTGGCTGTGCTGCTGCTTCGGTATTCTCGGTAGACTCAGGCGTTGTCACGACTGGTGGAGCCGGTTCGGATGCAGCTGTAGTTGCCGTTTCAGCAGCCGGTTCGATGGCTGCCTTGGCGGCGACCGCACCTTCCTTCTTTGTATTCTTTGCGTTGGCGGGTTGGTCCAGCGCAAGCATTCCGCCTGCGAAAATACCACATAGACCGATCACCCACAGGGGGATTGGAAGCTGCTGTTTATTGTGTGTTCGTCTCATCATGACTGTACATCCTCTGGAAGTGGAGATTCACCACAGCCTTTGAATGCAACGGTCGTGCCAGCATTGTTTGTTGAGCAATATCAGTGTGTTAGGCGATAGTGCTTTACTCGGGTGTCAATGGTTTGGCAGAGAGAACGCCGCTTTCGTCAAGATGTTGACGGTGGAAGGGCCTTGCGAGGCGTCCTAACATCCTCAATATTAAGGCGCACTGGGGGTAACGAATTAAGACTGCAGCAACCAAAGACTCGGCAATGACCGCGAATGTCATGGTAGGTCGTCAACCGATCTTCGACCGTGATCTAAACGTGGTTGGGTATGAGTTGCTCTACCGAGGGTCCGCAACCGATACGCGGGCCGAGTTTAACGACCCTGATTTGGCGTCTATCCAAGTCATGCTGAATTCGTTTTTGGAGATCGGTCTAGACCAGGTTGTCGGGGACTATCCAGCATACGTGAATCTGACCCGGAATTTTCTGGTAGGTAATATCCCCATCCCCCTTCCGGCTGATCGGGTGGTTTTAGAGGTCCTGGAAAGCGTGGTTGCTGATGATGAGGTTTTGAGATCGCTTCGACAGCTCTCCGCACAGGGATACCGCATCGCCCTCGATGATTTTGTCTACGAGGAATGTCGTGAGGAACTCGTGGATATTGCGGACATCGTCAAGATCGATGTCCAAGCCATGAGCCGCGAAGATGTGGCAAGACATGTTCGTCTCCTTAAGGGAAGGAACCTTAAGTTGATGGCAGAGAAAGTTGAGACACATGACGAATACGGTTTCTGCAGAGAATTAGGGTTCGACTTCTTCCAAGGCTATTTTCTTT
>MDTD01098262.1_pt1 | contig 29963 bp, 28 predicted proteins | sample 811221 | NCBI WGS metagenome assembly MDTD01 (sample SAMN05326646, study PRJNA326480) | marine metagenome | isolation source: seawater | place: Pacific Ocean: South West | collected 2011 | reverse complement strand
GCATACTTCATGTTGCAGAAATACGAGAACAAAGATTGGCAGGAAAATCAGATGCTCACCATCGAGGTGGATGATCTGGAAGGTTACTATGCCGAGCTTGTTGCAATGGACTTGCCCAAACAGTTTCCGGGGGTTCGCATCAAGGAACCGACGGATTACCCCTGGGGGCGTGAGATACACATCGCCGACCCCGCAGGCGTATGCTGGCATTTCCGAGAGAGTGGGGCGTAAGCGTCGCGGTGAATCAGCGACACACTGTCTTGCAGCGATTTTACGGTGAGTTAGAGCAATATCGCCATCGTGTTTATCATCTGAAGCCGTTCATCACAAAAACAGCACAATGCTGTTGTGTCGTAGACACAAGTGACAAAATGACGATCTAATCACAAAGACGCGCATAAAAAACGAGTCGCCCAATTGAGCGACTCGTTTTTGAATATTCGTTGTGATCCCAAATTTCCAGGAACCCTTCCGGAGTGCCAAGGGCAACTTCCAGGGGGGTGTTAACGCTTGGAGAATTGGAAGCGCTTACGTGCACCGGGCTGACCGTATTTCTTACGTTCGACCTTACGGGAGTCACGTGAGAGGAAGTTGTATTCACGAAGGACAGGTTCCAGAGCAGAATCGTAATCCTTCAGAGCACGAGCCAGACCCATCTTGATGGCACCGGCTTGACCGGTGATACCGCCGCCCTTGACGTTGACGAAGACATCAATCTTTTCGTCGGTCTTGGTGGCTTCCAGCGGGGCGGTGACGTCCTTCTGGTCCTGCAGTTCGGTGAAGTACACATCCACGTTACGCTTGTTGATCTGGATTTTGCCAGAGCCCGGACGGATACGCACGCGAGCGACAGCAGCTTTACGACGACCGGTTCCCCACCAGTAACCAAACTTCTGGGGCTTGGAGACGGATTCAATGGGTGCCGGTGCGGCTTGGACTTCTTCAGTGACGGGAGTGGTCTGTTCTTCAGACATCTGCATATTTCCTTGGCAAATCAGCCTGTTTTGAAAATCAGTTTAAAACGATCACATGCTCAGGGCCTTGGGAGCCTGTGCCGAATGCGGGTGAGCTTCACCTGCATACACCTTGAGCTTCTTGAGCATCTTCTGGCCAAGCTTGTTCTTGGGCAGCATGCGACGAACCGAGCGTTCAAGCAGCACGTCGGGTTGGTTTTCCAGCATCCAGGTGTAGCTGCGGAGCGTCTGACCACTGGGGTAACCGGAGAAGCGACGGAAGAACTTGCTGTCGCCCTTGGAGCCGGTGATCTTGAGCTTGCTTGCGTTGGTCACCACCACGAAGTCACCGGTGTCGGTGTGCGGGGTGTACTGCGGCTTGTGCTTGCCCATGAGAATGGTAGCCAGCTTGGCGGACAAACGACCCATTACAAGGTCGGTGGCATCGACGTGATACCAGTCCTGCTTCACTTCGTCATTTTTCGCTAAATACGTCTGTCGGTTCATCGTTGTATTGCCTCTTATCAGGGCGACTAAGGTCGAATCGCCAAGTTTACTGTCAGGCGTGCGTTTGTCAAGTGCAAGACGCCTGTAAAAAGGGCGCTTAGAACAGTTTTTTTGCGCTATGCCCGAAATCTCGGGTCGCAAACTGTACCTGATTTTAAAATTCTGGCAACTCCGACCCTTCATTTAGACACATTTTTCCTGTTATATTCGACGTGTACCCATATAGACAGGATGGTCGGTCGAATGCCAGAAACCGGTCATTCTCTTGTTTTGAGGACTTGGGTGCCTTGGCAAAGTCAGGCCGAAATGTAGAATAGTAAAATAGTTATCGTCAATTGGCTGCGTTTTTCAAACTGGAATCCGACATGACAACCGCTCAAACACAATCTGTTGTCATGTCCGTGAAGGATTTAAGTTTCGCATATGAGAATCAGCTGCCGGTGCTCAGCGGGATCAATGTGCAGGTTCACCCGGGCAAGATTCATGTCCTGCTTGGCCCCAATGCCACGGGCAAGACGACGCTGCTTAAACTCATGCTCGGAATTCTCTGGCCGCAGCAGGGGGAGATTCGGCTGGGGGAACGCGATAATTCGCAACTCGACGCCCGACAGCGCGCTCGACTGCTCAGTTTTGTTCCTCAGCAATCTGCCAGCAGCTTTGGGTTTGATGTCGAACATGTGGTGAGTATGGGGCGGTTATCCCTGGGGGCTGACCCGCAACACGTCGAGCAGGTGATGGCAGCGACCGATGTCTTACCGATCCGACATCGCCCGTTTATTCATCTCTCGGCGGGGCAGCAGCAACGCGTCCTACTCGCCCGAGCCATGGCACAGGTCGGCCCGCAGACCCTGGCGATGCTCCTGGACGAACCGGTGAGCGCGATGGACTTATCACGGTCACATCAGATGATGCTCCAACTCCAAAAGCTTGCCCAGCAGGGATTGGCCATCGTGGTGGTACTCCATGATCTGGACCTGGCGATGCAGTATGCTGACGAAGTCTGGTTGATGGATCAGGGGCAATTTGTTGCAACAGGGGATTGGCAAACGGTGATGACGCCCGACGTACTTGGGCCGGTGTATCGCATGACTTTCCAACGGCTTGAGCACGACTTTTCGCAGCGACCCATTCTTTTGTCGCGTCCTGTTGTACAATGATGTCGGACTTTACTTTTCACACCGGAGGTGACGGATGTTACCACTGACACTGGCAGCAGGTTGGGCTGAAGTGATCGGCGTCTCGATTGCGCTGGTGATTTTCATTGGCAATCTGCTTGCCAAGGGGATCAACAAGACCAATCAGGAAACGGGTGCCTCCTCATCCTCAGGTGAGACCTCCGGCCAATCGCGTGCAGAGCGTCTGGAACAATTGGCTGCCAAACGTCGTGCGGAGTTACAACGACTGGCATCACAGCATCAATCCTCTGGTGCGCCCCCAACCAACATCACCCCGCAGCAGGCCGGTGAACGTCAGCAGGCCAAGACGCTCTACGAACGCCGTGCCGAAGCGTTGCGTCAGATGCAGCAGCAACAGGGACGCAGCGGTCAGCCATCAAGTCCCCAAACTTCAACCTACACACAGGCACCCCCCACGCGCAGTCAAAGCGTCACACCCAAGGATTCGGTTTCATCTCAGGAACATCCTCAGACCATCGCAGCATCCAATCGTAAACGAGAAGTCGAACTGTCCAAGGTTCGTGAACGTGAAGAACAGATGCTCCGTCAACGTGAAGCACAACTTAAAAAACGCGAAGAACACCTGCGTCAGAAAGCTGCACAACTCGGACGTGGGGCAAGCCAGGTTTCCCATGAACAACATGGTGATCTGCAAATGATTCACCGCCATGTTGATGATGTGTTGCCTGTTCCGTCCAAACCCCGTGGCACTTCGGTGATCATGGGCAATATGAAGCTTGATCGCAACGCACTTCGCAAAGCGATCATTCTCAAGGAAATTCTCGATCCACCGGTGGCATTAAGACAAGCTGAATCTGGACTGTCATGATTGAATTGCTGAATCGAATCCACATCTGTGTTGGCGACATCACACAGTTGACTGTCGATGCAATTGTCAACGCTGCCAACGAGTCATTGCTCGGTGGTGGGGGAGTCGATGGCGCGATCCACCGTGCTGCCGGCCCGCGTCTGCTTGAACACAATCGAACGCTTGGCGGTTGTCCCACCGGGTTAGCCAAAATCACGCCCGGTTTCGATCTGGTAGCAATCGGCATCAAGCACATCATTCACACCGTCGGCCCTGTCTGGCATGGTGATGCGTCAGCAAGTTTATCCAACACCCATGAAGATGTGTTGCTCGCTTCGTGTTATCACCAAACGCTGACGTTGGCTTTGGAACACGAAATCAAGACGTTGGCTTTCCCTGCCATCAGCACCGGTGTTTATGGTTTCCCCAAAGAACGTGCTGCCAAGATTGCCTTTGGCCATGTCTACCATTTTCTCACGCAACATCCTTTCCCCCAGCAGGTGACCTTCTGCTGCTTCAGCCAGGAAGACGCTGCGGTGTATCACCAGGTGATCGAGTCCCGCAATGAATGGATGACCAGCCGCAAACGCGTCCAGCCGTTTTGAGTTTTTTCAAGACGATTTTTTGAACCGCCAAGGCGCCATGAACGCCAAGGTCGGAAGAGAAAAATTGAAGATATTGAACCACAGAGGACACAGAGATCACGGAGTCTGAAATTTAAAATTCAAATTGACTCATTTGCTAGAGCTGTTCAACGAATTAATCTTCACCTTCCGTCACTCCCGCGCAGGCGGGAGTCCAGTGGAGCCTGCAAGTGTCAACAGAATGCCGCTGGATTCCCGCCTGCACGGGAATGACAAAATCTAAGACGACATGGAGATTAATTGCCTTTCTCTGTCTTGAAGACGCTGCGTTCTCTGCGCCTCTGCGGTAAGAAATGCCTTAAAAATAGATGCAAAAACGCGGAGACATGCCTGGTGACACATCTCCGCGTTTGAGGTTATTCGGATATTCAATTGTCGGTCAGTCTGGGTTTACCAGGCTTTGCCGTCCTTCTTGGTGCCGCAGATGGCGACTTCCATGCCCATCGCTTCGGCCATGGCAGCCTTGGCGAGCATTGCTTCGTCAGCGCTCTTGGCATCCTTGGCGTAGACGCATTGGATGTGATTGGACTTGTGACGTGCCATCATCTGTTCACGGGTCACACCGTAGGTCACCGCGTGCATGATCGGCCATTGGACGGTGGTTTCATCCCAACGGCGTTGGGTTTCTTCCTTGGGAAGCTTAATGACTTCAGCACGGCCAAGGTCCATGCAGAGTTTGCCACCGGGCTTGGAACCGTCGACCCACACGCGGGACCAGATGATCTCGCCGGTCTTTGCAATACCACGAAGGGTCGAACCGCCCAGGCGGAAGTACATGCCCGGTTGACGCAGACCGTCTGAGCCTTTCCAGCCACCGATGTGGTGTGCCGGCGGGGCACTGCCGGAGATCAGGAATACCCACACGTAGTCTTCGGTGGTGCCGGACTGATCCCAGTCACCCCAGCGCAGGTCATGCAGCGTATTTTCGACGGGCTGTTTCATTTCCTTGTGAACGCGGTAGGTCATCAGACCGTCAAGGCCTGCACATTCGTCGACTTCGTTAAAGTGCGGGATGGGCTGCCCCTTGTACAGGACGCGCTTGCCATCACGAGATTTCACTGGGGGACGGTCAGCATTGTTGAGTGTGCCTTCGACGAGATCCGATGCCGGAAGCAGGTCCTTGAGGCCTTGCTGATACTGGATACCAATGGTGTGGCAACCAAAGTCATCTGCGATGCGCACCGCAGCGATGTACATCTTGCATTGCTGGAGAATCTGATTCTTGGTCAGTTCGGTTTCTTCGTCTTTACCCAGGTGGAAGGTCATGCCTTTCTTGATGTACCAATCGTAGACTTCCTTGGCTTCCTTGTCGGAGACCTGCGTGGACTCGTAGTACAGGGCGGACTGGCTCAGACGTTCCTTAAAGACACCGGTGGGGTTGAGCAGGTGATCGGGGATGATGGCATTGAACATACCCATGCAGCCTTCATCGAACACACCGAGGATGGCTTTGTCTTTGATCAGTTCAGCAGCGAGTTTCTCGCCGGTCTTCTTGACGGTGGCAGGGACTTTGACGTCTTTGAATTTTTTGACATGCTTGGTGGGATGGGTGCATTTACCGGTCTTGAGCCATTTTTCAAGGCGACCCAGGAAGTACTTGTCGGTGAAGTCGTCGGACCAGAGGGTGGAATACTTGATACCTGCCTTGGTCATTGAGCCGTTGAGGTTGAGCATGCCGACGAGTCCGGGCCAGGTGCCAGACCAGTTGGCGACGGTGAGGATCGGACCTTTGTGGGTCAGCAGACCGTGAAGCATATGATGCGAATACTGCCAGACGGCTTCAGCAATGATGATGGGGGCAGTGGGATCGATCTTGGAGAAGACTTCCATGCCTTCCTTTTGCGATTGGATAAAGCCGTGCTTGACGTCTTTCTTGTACGGATGGGCACGCTTGATGTTATAGCCCATGCCCTTGACGGCTTTGATCAAGGTTTGTTCCATTTCATTCTGAGCATCCCAGCAGACCTGGTTGGCAGAGACACGCAGGTCGCCGTTGGCGAGCAGCAGGACGGTGGGGGTTGTGGACGTTTTGGCCATTGAAATTTGCTCCTTTGAGAGTCGTGGCGCGAGTCATCGAATCGTTACAGTTTGTGATTGAAGGCAATAAGCACGACAGACAGGTCATGCTCGGAAATTCGAGATGATGATCAGAGTTTAAACTCAGCAGCTTGGTGGGCTGGGGCGATTGGTGCGAACCATACCCTTGGCACGTTGTGCCTGGCGTCCGAAGACATTGGATGAAATGGTCCGCTGCTGCATGAGTTGTTTATGATACCGGCGGTCAGGGTGGATGCAATGGCAAAAGCGCATCAGTCCCGATGGTTTTGTGTCGGAAAGCGGATTCGATCACACACTTGCTTGTGTATCAACCATAATTGCATATCAGACATATGACTCTTTACTGGTTATCGCTGGTATTTTCCCAGTCTATTCGCTAAGTTGTGCATGCACGGAAAAACATGTCTTTGGAGGACGCAAGACTGATGAATCAACCAAATGGATCAGGCGAATCGTGGGGAACACGCCTGGGGGTTATCCTTGCAGTGACCGGCAGCGCAGTGGGGCTGGGCAACTTTCTACGATTCCCCGGTTTGGCAGCACAATTTGAGGGCGGGGCGTTTATGATCCCCTATGCCGTGGCATTCCTGATTCTGGGATTGCCCATCGCATGGGTCGAATGGTCCATGGGACGCTACGGCGGCAAGTATGGATTCAACTCCACCCCCGGATGCTACTTTGCAATCTGCAACCGCAGCCGACCTGCCGCCTACATGGGCGTCCTTGGACTACTCGTACCGGTGATGATTTATATGTTCTATGTCTTCATCGAAGCATGGTGTCTTGGCTTTGCCTGGAAGTATCTCATCGGAGACCCGGCCTTGCTTGGGACCGCAACGGATACCGATGTCACCACCGGGACCTACGTCCTGGACTTCGTTGGCATCAAAGAGAACGGCTCGCTGTTCCACAACTTCTTTGGTTCATCACTGGTCCACCTGCTCATCTGCTTTGTCTTGAATTTCGTGCTGATCTACCGCGGTCTAAACAAAGGGATTGAATGGTTCTGCAAATGGGCGATGCCTGCCTTGGTGCTTTGTGCAGTGATCGTGCTCATCCGCGTACTGACATTGGCACCCAATCCAGTGAACGAAAATCAAAACGTCATTAACGGTCTGGGCTACATGTGGAATCCCGGCGGGATCGTGATGCCTGAGACCTTACCTGCTGAGGCGACTGAAGCAGCAAGCGAAGTTGCAGCCGCAACGACCGATGCCGTCTCGGATGCAACACCTGAAAAGAAAAGTCTGCTGACCACCTTGTCGGACCCCGAAATCTGGCTCGCTGCTGCAGGGCAGATTTTCTTTTCACTCTCAGTTGGCTTTGGCGTCATCATTACCTATTCCAGTTATCTCAAGAAAGATGATGACGTCGCACTGAGTTCACTCACGGCAGCAGCGGGCAACGGCTTTTGCGAAGTGGCATTGGGCGGGATGATTCTGATTCCTGCTGCGTTTGTCTTCCTTGGGGTACTCGATGAGAAGACACTCGACTCGGCCTTCCAACTCGGGTTTATGGTCCTGCCACAGGTCTTTGCCCAGATGCCCGGTGGGCAGTTCTTCGGATTCCTGTTCTTCTTCCTGCTGTTCCTTGCAGCAGTGACCAGTTCGCTGTCCATGCTCCAACCGGCCATCGCGTTCCTGGAAGAAGGACTGGACATCAACCGCAAAATGTCGGTGACCATCCTCGGCTTTGTCACCTTTGTCGGCACGATGTTCGTGGTCTACTTTTCGGAGAATCTGGCAGCACTTGATGCCATTGACTTCTGGGTGGCAACGTTCTGCATCTATGTGCTTGCAACCGTGCAGGTGATCATCTTCGGCTGGGTACTTGGTGTGGATGAGGGCTATGAGGAATTGATGACCGGTGCGGAAATCAAAGTCCACAAGTCCTTTAAGTTCATCGTTAAATATGTCAGTCCCTTGTTCCTGTTGATCATCTTTGCAGTCTGGATTTTCAAGGCACTACCCAAACGCATCGAAAACATCGGCCATGTCGAAGGTTTGGCGTTGGGCTTTATCGCAATCATGTTGACGTTCTTCCTGCTGCTGATTGCCTCAGCAACCAAACGCTGGAACAAGACCGGGAAAGGTAAGGTGGCACAATGAATATCGGTGGCTGGATTATCATGAGCCTTTCCGTCGGTGGCATGACCACCTTGCTGGGTTGGTGCATATACAAAGTACTCTCAACCCCCGGCAGCAGTGAACACCTGCACACCCAAATCGACATCGACCCACACGATGATGATGACGACGATTGACGCAATCGATGAATGTTATCAACACAAGCCGCCAGATGAGATCGCTTCCGGGGGATCGAATCTGACGGTTCACAAATAACAACTGAACACCTTCGAGCATCGGTTCCCAAAGCCGATGCTCGTTTTTTATGCATCGACAAACTCTGGTATTCTGTTGGCAAGATGAGAGCGTGCCAATGTAAATCATGGTTGATGTATCTGCTGCTGGCCGTGCTTTGCACCATCACCTATTGGCCGGGCATGCGCGGGCCGTTCGTGTTTGATGACACGCAGTGGCAGGAAGCACTCGAATTCAGAGCCACACCCAATCGTTATTGGCAGACCTTGCTTGATTATCCCGTCACGCCGGACACCGTGCCGTATGGCAGACCGCTGCTCAAAGTTCTGTTCACCACGCAAGTCTATTTTTTTTACACCAGTGATACAGTTACGGATTTGCCGAATGTCTCTTCTACGGTCAGTCTGTACTGGGCCTATCATGCGGTGAGTCTGGCTATGCATCTAATCAATGTCGGGTTGGTTTACCTGTTACTGACGCAACTTTTTGGCAAAGATCGCAAAGCTGTGACCTGGTTGATCACCGCGATATGGGCTTTACACCCGATCCAAACCGATGCGGTGTTATACATCTCCCAGCAAAGCGAATTACTCGTCAGCTTTTTTATCCTTGCTACATTGGTCTGCGCACTTAAGGGATATCGCAAGTCTGCCGTGTTGCTGTGTGCTTTGGGCATGTTATGCAAGGAGCTGATGGTGGTTACGCCAGTACTGGTTTTGTTTGCAGCAAGCATGCAATCTCAGAGTACACCGTGGAAACAACTCAAAAAGCATCCCCTGTTTTATGTATCTTTGACGATGACATGCAGCATCGTGGCTGCCTTGATGTTTCTTTACCCACGTTCAGCGTCAACAGGTAACATCCACGGCTGGGACAACTGGCATTATCTACTGACCCAATCACAGGTGATCTGCTATTACCTGTCGCAAGTCGTCTGGCCTAACCGTCTGGCGATCGACCCATTCTTTGAACGGGCAGAGTCAATTGCAGATATCTGGCCCTTTGGCGTTGTCATCGTCGGACTTCTCATTACAGCAGTGTGGCTGTTGATCAATCGTCATAAACTCGGATTCTGGGGCGTGTGGTTTTTCGTCATTCTTGCACCGACATCCAGTTTCATTCCCATTGTCACGGAGATCGCTGCGCTCAGGCGGATGTATCTGCCGACCTTGGCTGTGCTGGTGGTTCTCACTTGTTTGCTAGCCATGTTGCTCAAGCGATTCAAAGTTCAGGTTGCATGCAAGCCTGTCATGATGGTTGCCTGTTTGGTGTTTACGACGGTCACCTGGCAGCACGCACACACTTACCAATCTCAGATCAAACTCTACGAAGACAACATTGCCAAATTCCCCAATCACAAACGCGCGTTGCGAAACCTGGCGGGTTGGTATTTCAATGATCTAGATTTTGACAAAGCCATAGATGCCTATGATCAATTGCTAAGTTTCTGGCCTGATTCACCCAAAGCCCAATACGATCGAATCACAACACTGTTGTTTCTCGGTCGCACTCAACAAGCCATTGCAGACCTGCAACAGCTCATCAAGCAACACCCTGAACATGTGCCGTTCTACAACAAGCTTGGGATGGCATACGCGGAGAATCAACAGTTCGATTTGGCGATGGAGCAGTTCCGATTTGCGGTGAAACTTTCACCGTACAACAGTCTGGCTAAGCTACATATTGGTAATCTGTATCTCCGACAAGACAAAATTGACAAAGCCATTTATTGGTTGGAACAATCTGTTTATTTCACATTCAACGAACAACATCAAATCACAACGTCAGGAACAGCAGGTTGGAATCAACTGGGCATTCTCTATGCCAAAACCAAGCAATATGAAAAAGCACAGATGGCATTTACCTGTGCAATCCATTCTAAAAGTTGGGAAAGTACGAAAGTTGCAGAGGCTAATCTTAAACGCGTCAACGAAATCCTTGGCGTGGAGAATCCTGAGACTTACCAACCCAAACTCAAGCAGTTTCCCGTAAAAGCAACGGTTCTGGAAGATTAAACAGATACGTCTGGATGCAAGTTCGCTAAACTATGTTTCGGATTTGTTTACCGGCCTGGAACCTGCCATGCACCCAAAGTCACGCGCCTTCACACTCATCGAACTCTTGGTGGTCATCAGCATCATCGCATTGCTCATCGGCATCCTTCTGCCCGCGCTCTCCAGTGCGCGGAAGCAGGCCAGCAACATTGCCTGTGGCATGGGACTCAAACAAATCGGTGTGGCGATCTTTGCATATGGTTCGGATTTTAAAGGACAAATCCCCGTCGGCCCCGACACTATTCACCCCACCATGGGCGAAGCCACCAGCAAATATCTCAACACACTTGATAACCAACTCTGGATCGGCAGCAGTAAGCAATACACATCCATGGGCGTGCTTTATCACGGTTATCTCGAAAACAAGCAGGCGTTCTTTTGTCCGGCGGATGATGACATCGCTGACGTGCAGGAGGAACTTGCCAAGATCGACACCGGTGATGATGCCTACGGTTCCTACTTCTATCGCTCGTTGGATGAAGTCATCGGCGACACACGTTTTTCCGCCCAGGCACAAAACAGCATCGGCGAAAAACCATCGGTATTGGCTATGGACCGCCAATCCATATTCCCTTCGATTCCCGAAGGTTTGAAAACCAATCACAGCAATGACGCATCAAACCTGCTGTTTCGAGATGGCCGTGTGCAGTTGTTTGCAAACAATAACGAACAGAACATCTTCGCCGCAGATCAAGCAGACTTTACCGGCTCATTCCCAACGCTACTGGATCAACTCATCCAAAACGCAGATCGCGTCGGCAACGGCGGTTCACCCGATGATGTGCCTAACCCGTGATGCTAAAATATAATGATGGATCAGGATGAGACAATGGCAGACCATATACTTATTGCTGACGCGAATGGTGTCTGGCGTCGATTTGATCACGGCAATATGTCCGGTATCCATTGGGACGAGATTTTTCGTATCACTGGTTATCGCTTCGATTACCGGATTTCGGTTGTCACAGTGCTTGAATTTGATTTTGAGCATGGTGAATATCTTGAGTTACAAAGTGATACACCAGGCTTTGATCAAGTCCTGCTTGCTATCATCAAGCGATTTCAGATTCTCCCACAAATGATTGACCAATTAAATGGGATGTCACATGGCGATGAACCCATTGAACTATGGTCAAAAATCAAAGCTTAACCCTGCAGTTCGCCCGTGTCATACCGCAGTTGAGTATCAAATGGTTGAAGTCGACCAAGCAATCATCTCCATTTGTATTGATGGTTTGATTGAATCAATTGCCTATGACAGAACCCACGAATTATTGAAAATAACAACATAATTGCACAAGACGTCAGCTTGTTGTGAAAAAATTTCAATTGCTTGCAAAGCGTTCAAGAACATTGTTCTCTTTCAGCAAGACTTCATGCATTTCAGTTGACCTTTCAAGTGTTCTCCTTTTTTATCACCTTGGGCGGACATACAATTTTTTATAGCAATCATGAGTCATTCCTATTTGCATTCTTGCTGCCAATCACTAATTGACATTGTGATTGCAATGTCTCTGTTGAGATATCGGATCCTCGGGTCGTCCATTGACGCCAAGACAATTAATGTAAGGAAATTGTATGAGACGCAATGAACTGAACCATCATGCTTTTACTCTCATCGAATTATTGGTTGTGATTTCGATTATTGCATTACTGATTGCGATATTGCTGCCTGCTCTGTCCAAGGCCCGTGACTCTGCCATACGTATTAAATGCCTTTCAAATACGCGTAGTATTGGGCAGGCGATGCTGTTGGCATCCAATGATCTGAAGCAGCAGTTGCCGGACCTTGGGAACTGGGATGGTTACTTTGATGATGTGAATAACAAAAAGTCTTCCAAACCCTATCTGATTAATGGCGGCGCCCGTGATTTTATGCTCAATTATGGTTTAACCCGGGAAACGTTTTATTGTCCCAACAATACGGCAACCAATAACGACGGATACTGGGGCTCGTCAAACGGTGATACGTTTGATCCCAATGTTGCTGACTTTTTGTCCAGCGTTGTGGGATATCAGATCATAGGTGGTCGAAAAGGGTTGCAGCGTGCTGATCTGAACGGTTCAGCCACCATCCAGAACGCAAGACATTCATCCTCAAAATGGATTCTCATGCCTGCCAATGGTGTGCAATCCATACGACTGAATATGGAACAGGAAGCTATCTATGACGAAATCGTGACGGACATCACACGAACCGACTTGACCGGTGATTTTGATTCGATCTCGGGTCACTTTTCAGGCGTCAATCACAATTCAAATAAACGATATATCAAAGCTGGCAAAGATGGAACGAACGTCATCATGATTGATGGGTCGGGGAAATGGCGACGTGAAAGTGAAATGGGCATCATTGGCAGTTCAGGACAAGGGCTCAATCAACTCGACAGTGATTCGAATTATTTATGGTGGTAAGTCATCGTTGTAACTTGTTGGCTTATTGCTTGATCCCACGATAGACCAACGCAATCCCGCAGGTCAGCACCTTCTGGGTAAAGTCAGTAAAGCCGCATCCATCGAACATCTCGCGCATTTGCTCTCGGCCGATGAACGTGTTGACGCTTTGGGGCAGATACTTGTAAGCACCGCTCTTGTCTCTGGCGATCCACGTTGCGGTACGGGGCATGATGTGGCGGAAGTAGAAGTTGTAACCAGCCAGCAGCAGCTTGTTGCGAGGCAGTGAAAACTCAAGAACGATCAATCTCCCACCGGGTTTGAGCACGCGGTAGAACTCGGCCATCGCGACTTCGGGGCGGGCAACATTACGGATGCCAAAGGCAATACTCACCACATCCATTGAGTTATCCTCAATGGGCAGCTTCATCGCATCACCCTGAAAATAGGTCGGTTTGAGACCTTTGCATTGATCGAGTTTGTGATTGGCGACCGCAAGCATGTTGTAGGTAAAGTCCACACCTGTGACCGATTTGACCCCGGCATCGGCAAAGGCCATCGACAGATCACCAGTCCCGCAGGCAACGTCCAACACATCACAGTTGCTGTCAACGTTCGCCATGTTCACGGCAGTGCGACGCCACGCCTGATCACGCCACAGTGAGTGGACGCGGTTGTTCAGGTCATAGCTGTCGGCGATGGCATTGAACATTGCCTCGACACGTTTGGCTTTGTCGTCGACAAGATGCGGGTTGGACAGGTTGTCCTGCGACCAGGCAGGTTCACCACTTTGAGTCTGGGGGCGTTGGGTCATGAGGTTGCTTAGTTATCCGATGTGCGGTGATGGGCATGTTGATGACGGCAGAACAAACAATAGTCCGTCGGATCAAGCTCTGCCACGGTGGTATCCGAGTCAAGCGGTTTGATCATGTTCGCACTGTTCTGGTTATGCTTGGCAGGGGGCAGGGATCTGAGAACGTTGAGCATGCGGGATTGGTACGACGAAGCATTGAACTTGTACATATCATTGCTTGAACTCATGGCAGCAGGATACTGTTGGGAGATCAGCGAATTGAGTCGTTCGATACGCGTTTGCGGCAGGGGATGCGTGGAGAGAATTTCCAATTGACCGCCACCGCCACCGGATGCTTCCTTGAGAACCTGCATGACCTGGACTTGCCCCATGGGGTTGTAGCCGACTTTGGTCATGTAACGGACGCCAAGTTCGTCAGCCTGTGATTCCTGATCACGACCGAACTTGAGCATGTACACGGTACCACCTGCTGTCGCACCGACACCGAGTACTTTGAGCGTTTGATTGTCGGTCTGATCACCAGCGACGGCTAAGCCGACACCGATGCCTTGAATGATCATAGCCCGGGTCATTTGCTGACCGATGTGTTGGGCGGTGACGTGACCGATTTCGTGGCCGATGACGCCAGCGAGTTGCGCTTCATTGGTGAGCTTCTCTGCAAGACCGCGTGAGAGGAAGACTTTGCCACCCGGCAGGGCGAAGGCGTTGAGCACCGAGGAGTCAACAATGGTAAATTCCCATGGCAGGTCGGGACGTTCGCAGACGTTGACGAGTTTATTGCCCATCTCGGTGACATAGTTACGGACATTGGCTGAGGGAACTTCACCGCCATAGCTTTGGATGAACTGCGGGGCGGCCTGGGCTCCCATGGAGATTTCCTGGCTGGTACTGATGGCATTGAGTTGACGTTGGCCGGTGGCAGGATTCACGGAGCATCCGGTTAAGCCCATCATTACCCCCAGGATCAGCATCACGGCAAGCTTGTGTATCGATTTCATATGGTTTCTCCACTTGATATCCGGTTGATCAATACTGTTCACGCTTCGTCTAAACGCGTTATTCAGCCGTTACAGTCTACCAATATCATACCACCACGCACGCAACGTCCGAATAACAATCCGATCGTCCGCTTTGCGACAAAGCAAGGCAAGATTATTGGACGCTGTCGTTTGATGTGGGAAGCAGGAGGGTTATCAGACGTTGGATATTCAGAGCATGGCTCAGACAGGTCAGGAGGGGGATTTATTAGTGGACGTGAATGTTGACGAGTTGAACAGGCATTGGGGAAAGACTCTGGATAACGCACATCCGTTCAGTGATTATGGGGTTTGTTTATACCAATCGTATGAACTGGTGAAGAATTTCGGATTGGGTGTCGATGAAATAGGTGGGAGAAACGCAAACCGGTTGATGCCGGTGCCGAGCGTCGGAAGGCTCGGGCGAATGATTGAAAAAACGGAACTGACTCATCGACACGGACGGATGGGAAGGTTGCGAAAAGTCCTTGAAACACAGGGCAACGGAGAGATGTGTCATGCGTAAAGAAGCCATTATGGAACGGTTCTTCACTTCACTAATCAGCGGTAATCGTCCGGCATGCCGCGAACTTGTCGACCAGATGATCGGTGCGGATTTGCCTGCACAGACCATCATGAGCGAATTGTTCTGGCCTGTGCTTGAGCACATTCAGAACATGTACCGCAACGATCAACTGGCCGCCATTGGTTTTAATTTTGCGACCCGCATGCTTCGGAGCATGGTGGATCAGATGCAGAAGCGTCTGCCGATGGCCGAACGTCGTGGCTTGTCCGCGATTGTGTTCACCGGCCCCGAAGAGTCCGAAGAAATCGGTGGCCAGATGGTGGCCGACATGCTCGAAGCCGACGGCTACGATGTGTACTACATCGGGGGTGGCGTGGCCAATGACGAAATCGTCAACAAGGTTGCGGAATTGAATATCGATAAGCTCGTTGTCTTCGGCGTGGTGCCTTCCACCGTGCCGTTCACCCGCCTGCTCATTGATCACCTGCACGAAATCGGCTCGGCTCCTAAGATTCAGATCTGCGTCGGTGGCGGTGTCTTTAACCGTGCTGAAGGTCTGGCTGAGGAAATCGGTGCGGACCTGTGGGCTTCCACACCGTTGGAACTGGTTGAGGAAATGGACGCCAACCCGATGAAACGCATGGACGAAGACCAGCGCACCGTCGGCCGCAAGCGTCGCACGAAGATGGCAGCCTGAGATAGAACACAACAGACACACACATCAGCATCAGTGATCGAAAGAAAAGCGAGACGCAATCGCTTGACCATCAACAACCGTCGGCCTTCAAGGTCGTCGGTTGTTTTTACACATAGCCGAGTCATCTTGACTCGATTCTGCCATCTGGCATGATAATAATCCGTAGGCAGTCCAAACAGTTCTTCCTGTTATTCAGTGTTCGACCACAAGACGAAACCGTCCAAATCTGATAATCTGTGTCTTTCCATCACCGGCAAGTTGTGTCCGGTTGGCAAAATCAAACACTCGGCCTCAAGCCCACGGAGTTAGCACATGGCTTCCAAAACCGACCGCACCTACCTTGAATCTCACGAATGGCACAAACTTGACGGTGACCTTGTCGTCATCGGTATCTCCCAACATGCTGTCGATGAACTCTCCGACATCACATTCATCGAGTATGCCAAGGAGTCCGGCAGCATCTCCGCAGGCGATTCCTTCGGCGAAATCGAATCCGTCAAAGCCACCAGTGAACTCTACTGCGGCATCGACGGTGAAGTGGTCCAAGTCAACAACGAATTGGTCGACAGCCCCCAGACCGTCAACGATGATCCCTGGGACGCCGGCTGGATGATCAAAGTCAAGCCTTCCAATCCGGAACAGGTCAAGAGCCTGCTCTCCGCTGAAGACTACGACGCCAAAAGCTAACCTCACCCCGGAACACCTGGTAACTTTCAGGACTACCAATCGGCTTGGTGCGCATATGACTCTCAAAGAGCCGCGCACGAAGTAAGCGGTTGCTGATTGTCACTTGATCAAACCGTATGCATACTTCGCGTGCAGCTCTTAAGTGACGTTTGTCTCAACACATTAACCGGTGTTGGTTGGCTGAGCACTTGTCCCCATCGACGCAATATCCGATAATCATGGGCATGATTGTTGACGTACATACACACCTGTGGGAACGCCCCGAGCAACTTGGTGATGGGACCGCCCAGCGACTCAAAGCCATGATGGTGCACGAACCGATCAACGCATCGGGTTGGGCGTATGACCAGGCGATGAAAGCGGTGGATGCCTCGATCATTCTCGGCTTTGAAAGCCAGTATCTCGGTGCCTCGATCTCCAATGAGCAAATAGCCAACTACGTCAAGCGTCGCCCCAACAAATACCTGGGCTTTGCGGGCATTGATCCCCTAGCTTCGGATTGGATAGACAAACTCAAGCAAGCGGTTGATCTTGGCTTGGTCGGCGTGTGTTTCAGTGCTGCGGCTCAGAACTGTCACCCGACGCATACCCGCGCGATGTATCTGTTTGAAAAGTGTGAGGAATTGGGACTCCCCGTGCTGCATCATCCCGGGACGCACATGGCAACCGCTGCCGTGATGGCCTTCTCTCAGCCGTTCCTGTTTGACGAAATTGGGCGCACGTTCCCCAAACTCAAATTGATCTTCTCGCAGCTGGGGCATCCCTGGGTCGACGAAGCGATTCTGCTATTGTCCAAGCATCCGAATTTTTATGCTGATCTCTCGGACATCAGTTCCCGTCCCTGGCAGTTGTACAACACCTTGCTCACGGCGGTACAGCAGAATGTCACCGACTCACTTTTGCTCGGTAGTGACTTCCCATTCAGTTCGCCCGAGGATGTGATTTACAATCTCTACACCGTCAATCACTTCACCAAAGGCACGTCCATGCCAACCATCCCGCGTCATGTGCTTTCGAGCATCATCGAACGCGACACGCTGGCGGTACTCGGACTCTCGGGCAAAATCCAATTGCCAGAGCGATCGGAAAGAATGCTTGACGAAAGTGATCAAACCAAGCCCGAATCTGAGTCTGAACAGCGGCAGAAGGCCAAGGTGGTGGTCACTCGCATCCGCGCGTCGGATGAGCCAGACTCAGAAAACCATGACGACCCGGACACCCCCGACGATCCGGATGATCCGGGAGCACCGGGGGCTGGTCGCCTGGTGGATCGAAATTAAGTAGACTCTTACGCACTTGTTAACACTTTGAATTGTGATTGATTTTCCAACGTACAGGATACGACGCATGTCCAAATTGACCGGCCTGATCGGTATGTCGCTTGTTTGCCTTCTGCTTCTGACACTCTCGGGTTGTGGGGCACCCAAATCGCCTTCGGGTAAAAAAATCGGTGACCTGTCCATCCGCAGCATCGTCCACCCCGGCGTCAGTCTCACCGGCAAGTTCAAGACCGGATACTATGCTTACCATGATGACAACCGCATGACGCTGATGCTCTTTGAAGGGGATGAAGCATCGCCGGAGCAAATCCTGATTGTGCGCATGCTCTGGTTGCCGCGTGGCTCCAAGACGCCGGTTAACCGCAATGCCACCAACGCCTCATTCAAGCACATCGTCTTTGCAGGCGATGACCGCAGCATTGTCGGAGTCTACGGTGGGGGGGGATACTACTACCCGAAACAGAAGCCCGGCAAGGATCGCATCAGTGGTGGCATCTGGGATGGTGCCATGGAACTGCTCCACGCTTCCAAGGGTTTTGCTGATCGTCTTGGCCGTGTCCAGATTGATGGTAATCTCAAGGTCACCCGTGACGATGCCAAGGTCGAAGAAGCACTCAAAGCCCTCGAATCCGAGTTGGCGACAAAACTGGGTTACAAGGTCATGGTGCAAGCCATCACCGGCAGCGATAAAGCCGCGTTGTGATATTCAATCGGTAAATTCTCATATTTAGCCGTATCACTTGTGATGCGATTGATTCATAACACGCATAACACATCACGCATCACAAGTGATGCGGCTAAATGGTGAATCTTGAACCAACAAAAAACGGGCATCCGTCATTGAAGATGGATGCCCGTTTTGTTTTTGATATTCAGTTGTGTCTTACAGCACAGCCGCGATGGATTCGCAGAGGTAATCCATGTTGCTGGGCGTCATGCCTGCGACACTGATGCGGCCGGACCTGACGATGTAAACGCCGTGTTCGGTTTTGAGTGTGTTGACCTGGTCCTTGTTCAAGCCCGAGAAGCTGAACATGCCAAGTTGCTGCTTGATGAACTCAAAGTCACGGGTGACGCCCTTGGCTTTGAGGGTTTCGACAAACAGTTCACGCATGCCGTTGATGCGGTCGCGCATGTCCGCCAATTCCTTTTTCCACAGCGTGGTGAGTTCGGCATCAGCAAGGATGGTGCTGACGATCGCGCCACCGTGTGCTGGCGGGTTGGAGTAGTTGGCACGAATGAGCTTCTTGGCCTGGCTCATCACCTTGGCAGTGGTGTCTGCGTCTTTGCCGACGAAAGTCAATGCACCGGTGCGTTCGTTGTACAGACCAAAGTTCTTGGAGAAGCTTGAACAGATGATCATCTCACGACCGGGCTTGGCCAATGCCAGTAGCCCCTGAGCGTCTTCTTCAAGACCAAGACCAAAGCCCTGGTAAGCAAAGTCAAGCAGCACGGTCACGCCGTTGGCAGCGAGGACTTCGCCGATCTGTTCCCACTGCTCGGTGCTTGGATCGACACCGGTGGGGTTGTGGCAGCAGCCGTGAAGCAGGACCACATCACCCGCGGGAATCTGCTTAAGCGCTTCGAGCATGGCATCGAAGTTCAAGCCGTTGGTGGTGGCATCGAAGTAGGGGTAGGTCTTGGTGGGCAGACCCGCAGCGGCGAAGACGTTGCCATGGTTGGCCCAGGTCGGATCGCTGACCCAGATGGTGGCACCTGCGTGATTGTTGGCAAGGTACTCACCAGCAACACGCAGCGAACCGGTACCGCCGGGGCAGTGTGCCGTGGCAGCGCGGCCGGAAGTGACCACTTCGTGATCGGCCCCGAACATCAGTTCAAGCACCGCTTTGCCATATGCCGGATCACCGTCGATAGGTTTATAGCCTTTGGTTTTTTCAGTTGCGATGAGTTTGGTTTCTGCCTGTTTGACGCAATCCAGGATCGGGGTCACCCCCTCATTGGATTTATAGACACCCACACCCAGGTTGATTTTCTTGGGGTTCGCGTCCTTGAGAAATGCTTCGGTGAGGCCCAGGATGGGGTCCGGCGCAGCCATTTCCACTGATTCAAACATGGTTTTTTCCTTTGATAAATGGGAATTGTGAAACCTTAAACGGCCAAGAGGATAGGCGAAATTGACTTCAATAGCAAAAAATCCGATAGACGATTAATCGCGGTTTTTAGCTGAACAGGGATTCGTGATTTGGAATTCGGATCAGTGTATAAAGAGCCGCGCACGAAGTAAGCGGTCGCCTTGTGTTCATAAGCATGGCAGTTCAAGACATCCGCTTACTTCGTGCGCGGCTCTTTGAAACAAACACACCAATGCTTCTGTTAAAGCAACAGCAGCAAGATGAAAATGGCCGCAATATCACCGATGTCATCGATCCCCACGAACCCAAACCGTTGTCTTGACGTACAATCCATACGTCTATGATCACAGTCAGCTTGTCCATGGTGTTGGTGAGTCTTGCCCTGAGTCTGCCGTTGTGCAGGCTCGTGATGCAATGGGCACACAAACGCGGCAGGCTCGATACGCCGGGAACCGAAGGTCATAAGCAGCACACGCAAGCCGTCCCCAACCTCGGGGGCGTGGGGATTTTCTGGGCGCTCATCCTGCCGATGGTGGGGGCGTTGCTCGCATCACGGTTGATCCCCGATGACACCTGGCAGGGCGTGCTCGAACCACTGCAAAGACACATGCCCGGACTCCGCCGCCAATCCGGCATGCTCGTTGGCATGATCGTGGCGCTAACGTCCATGCACATCCTCGGACTCGTGGACGATCGACTTCGCTTGGCTGCCAAACCCAAACTGCTCATCCAACTGCTCGTTGCCACCAGTCTGGTGATCGGCTGTGATATCCGTGTGTTCCAGATGCTTGATCAGTTCGGCACGATTGGTTTTGCAGCATCCGTTGCCATCACCGTGCTGTGGCTAACGCTGATCACCAATGCCATGAACATGCTCGACAATATGGATGGCCTGGCGGCAGGGGTCGGCAGCATCATCGCAGGCATTTATCTCATCGCAACCCTCATGGGCGGGCAATGGTTCATCGCATCATTGGCTGCATTACTCATGGGCGCCCAACTCGGATTCCTCTGGTACAACTTCCACCCTGCAAGACTTTTCATGGGCGATGGTGGCTCACTGGTCATCGGCATGTTACTCGGCATCATCTCCATCCGCACAACCTACTTCGACCCGCAAGGTGAGTTTGGTGCAGGAGGGAATGCTGCATGGTATGGCTTACTGATGCCTGCCGTGGTGATGGCCGTGCCGCTGTATGACTTTTTCAGCGTGACAACCGTGCGCTATTTTCTAGGTCGCAAGATCATGGGCGGTGACCGCAATCACTTCTCCCACCGCCTCGTCCGCAAAGGACTCTCCGTGCGCGGGGCCGTACTGGTGATCTGGCTCTGCACCCTGGCCACCGGTTTAGCAGGTTGCATGCTCCCAAGATTGGAAGCTTGGCAAGCAATCATGATGGCCACCCAAAGCGGTTGCGTGTTACTGCTATTGGCCGTGTTGGAATTCTCGAATGCAGAAAAGCCGGTGGAGTGAGATTAACGTTGCTGTTGATCAAGGAAATTTTGAACGACTGAAGTTACTTTTTTTTTCAGCCGTTTGATTTCATACATGTAACCGATCACAAATCCAATTGCCATCGCTGTCAATCCCAGTGGCATGCCGATCCAGATTGAAGCATCGTAAACAAAAACAAGTACTGCCATCATGACCATGCAGAAGATGGCGCCCAGTCTAAATGCAAATTTTCCGATCGGGGTTTCACCCAATTGGGTCTTGAGCAAAAGATTGATTTCATCACATTTTTCGGGTGACAAGTTCTGGAGTTCAGGAAAATCAAGTTTGAAGCCGGGCAGTGATTTCATTTGATCTATTGGCTCGGTCACGTGTTATTAGGAGAACTGCTAATACGCCTTCAGATCACGACAATTGATCAAACTCATCCGGCACAAAGAACCACATGATCACATACGCAAAGACACCACCGCCCATGAGTAGGGCGAAGATCACACGCCACAGCCATGACGGGAGATTGGTTTCTTTGGCAAGTCCGCCACAGACTCCGCCGAGGAAGCGGTCTGTTCTTGAACGACGGATACGATTGAAGTCAAAACCCGGATTCTGTTGCATGCGTTCATCATACAAAAAACTCCCTGAAAGCCAATGACTTTCAGGGAGTTGATGTTGTTCAAGTTGTCGGTTGTCTCATAAATGACCGGGAGGGCTTGGGGAAAAGCTTCCGGGGGTCAGCGAAGACGATTGCCGATGTTGTACTGTTCGGGGTTGGCTTCCAGGCCGGGGAAGAGGAGGTTTTCTTCTTCGGATTGGATGATGATCGTGGGCTTGATGAGAATGAGCAGGGTGCGTTCGTCCTTGACCTTGGTGCGGTTGGTGAACAGACGGTTGACCAACGGAATCTTGGAGAGCACGGGGACGCCGGACTCGATTTCGATTTCACCAACCAGACGCTGACCACCGAGCATCAGGGTGCCCTGGTCGGGAACGCTGACCGTGGTTTCAAGCTGCGTCAGTTCAAGCTGCGGGGCTTCGATGGCACCAGTGGCAAAGGTCTGCTGCTCATCATTATTGTTGTTGTTGTTATTATTGTCGTTATTGTTGTTATCCAGTTCAACGAGGAATTCGACACGACGAATTTCAGAGATCGTTGCCAGGCTGGGTTGGACGGTCATGGTGACATAGCGGCGGTCAGCACTGATGGTGCCTTCGACAGCGAGAACCACACCGGACTGCGTGAAGCTGAGGGTGGGGTTCATGCCGTTGGCATCGGGAACCGGTTCCAGGTCGCTGATGAAGGCGATCTGACGGGCCACGGTGACATAGGCCTGCTGACCGTTGAAGAAGGTGATGCGTGGGGCGGTGAGGCTGATGGCACGACGTTGGTTTTGCGTCGCACGAATCATGACATTGACCGCCCAGTCGTCGACATAGGAGAAGCCGATGTCCAGGGCGCGACCGGTACTGGAAAAGCCGGTGCCTGCCACGAAGTCTTCCAGGGCACCGATGGCAGCACCTGCACTGCCGAAGCTGCCGGGGATACCGGTGGAGAAGGGACGAGCTGTGACCCCGAAAGAGTCCTGAGCGACCCGGGTATTGCTCCAACCCGTATCTGTGTCCGATCCATTGATCTGCAGGTCGACATCGACACCGATTTCTTCCAGGAAGTTCTGGTCAACGAGGAGGAAACGGGCTTCCACGGAGATCTGCATCGAACGGGTCTGACGCAGTTCATCAAGGAGCGTGGTGATTTCGTCGTGTGTGCCGGGGGTGGTGCGAACCAGGAGCAGGCCGTTGAGTTCACGGACGCTACTCACATCGCCGCCGAATTCAACCCAGTCACTCTGCGTACCGGTTTGGGTACGAATGAGTTCGAGGATTTCGGTGACACGTTGGAGGCGGGCATCTTCGTCATCATCGTCATCGTCATCGTTGTCTGAGTCACCGAAGAGGTCGACGTTGTTACGGCTGTTACCGCCGCCACCACCGCCGCTGCCGCTACCGCCGCCGCCACCGACACTGCTGCTGGAACTCAGTGCTGAGCCCAGGTCAAAGTCCGGAGCGCCGTCGAAGTTGGGCACCTGAACGAGGAGGTCGCGGATGTCATAGGAACGCAGGAAGGCGGTGCGACGTTTGAGGTCACGCAGTGTGGAGATTTCCACGATACCGTCTTTGACTGCATAGGACACGGGGTCCAGTTCGTTGTTGGCTGAGGCCTGCTGAAGAACCAGCGTCAAGGCCTGTGATGCGGGGACATTGCTGATCTTGAGTGTGATCGGCAGGTCAGGTTCCACACCGACGTTGGTCATCGCGGTCCAGTTGATCACGAAGTTGACGTTGGTGTTATCACGGATAAAGGCGATGGAGGTTTCGAGCTTGTTGGCTTCAAAGTCCACGTTGATTGATTCATTGAGACTCTGCTGAACACGACGGGTGATTTCCGAGGTGCCTGCATCATCACCTGCAGCGGTCTGACGACGACGGTAAGTCAGTTCCGGCCAGTCGGCGGGGAAGGTCATCAGTTCGTTGTAGGGGAGGGTGGATTCGAAGTTTTCTGTGCTGTTGATCTGCATGAGCTTGCCACGTTCGCGACGCAGGTCACGGACTTTGACGAACTGCAGGGTGTCTTCCATGGTTTCCTGAAGCAGGGCGACCGCAGGATTGGTCGGATCCAGGAAACGGGCCTGCTTGAGCAGTTCGATGGCACGCTCGTATTTCTGTTCACGACGCAGATCCACCGCACGCTTCATCAGGTCCTGAACCTGCTTGTCGCGTTCGACCAAGGCGGTCTGACGGCGGTTGGAAGCATCTTCCTTACGCTGCATCTCAAGTTTATGCTTGATGCTGGCTTCGGCAAGTTCCTGTTCCTGGCTGATCTGAACACCCAGTGAGGTGGCACTTTCGCGAAGCTGGCTGTAACGCGAAGCCGAGAGGAAGTTCTGGCTGCGGTCGAGGGTGACCTTGGCCTGCTGAACGGCTTCAGAGGCAGCGGTGAAGTTGCCTTGCTGACGAAGCGTGTCAGCCTTGTTGTAAAGTTCCTTGAATTCGGCTTCGGTGGCAGAGGCACGCAGACGAATCTGCTGCATGTCATTGGTCAGCACGCTGCGGGGCATCAGGCGTTGATTGGCCTTGAGCTGAGCCGATGCCAAGCCTTCTTTGGCCTGGGCGCTGTCCGGATCGATCTTGAGAATCTTTTCGTAAGCTTCGACTGCAAGACGGTAGTTGCCTTCGCGTTCTGCCTGGCGGGCTTCGACCATCTTTTCCTGAGCGTAGAGTTGCTTGGCCTGCGCCAGCGCGTCGTTGGATGCGCCTTGAGCCAAGGGGTTGCGGGCGGTTGCCGGAACCTTGCCACTGCGGATTTGCTTGATCAGGTCAAGCTGCTTGGCAATACGTTCATTTTCAAACCAACCCAGATCAACTTTGGCGTTCTTGACTGAGAGAAGCAAGCGTTCTGCACCGTCAAGATCACCTTCATGGATGGCCTGTGTTGCCTGGGCGATCTTGGCCTGTGCTTCGGAGATTTCGGGGTGAGATTGGCGACGGAGTTCAGCCAGAGCGCTGGAGGCCTGCTGCTGCTGGGCACTACTTGCCTTGGGGTGCTTGAGGACGGCTTTGAAGAAGCCAGTCGCACGAACCGTCTGGCTCTTGGCGGCGGCGTCACGACCGGAGGCAAGCAGCACATCCGGGTCGGTCTTCACATCTGCCATGCGTTCGAGATCCTGGAGGACTTGCAGGTACTTGACCCGCTGCTTGGCGTCGAGTCGCAGCACATCGATGTTGATCTGTTGTGCAGCGTCATAATCGCCTTTTTCCACCAGTTGCATGAACTGATTGAAGAGTTTTTCGTCATCCGAGCCCTGTGCCAATGCAGTCACCGATAGACTGCATAACAGAACCATATGACATAGAAGGAACAAAACGGAGAATTGGCGTTTGACCAATGTCATGCCTCCCTGCGTCAGAATAGCCGACGGAGTCATGTGAATCGGCAGACGATTCACACGCGTGTGTGTGGGTGTGGTTACCAACGTCGCGACCGGCATTAATACCGGACCATGTAACCCGATGCAGCAGTCTAAACCCTTGTCACATCCTATGCAAGTGCAATTTGGTGGATATGGGGTATGACTGAACGACTTTCAGCAAATATAAAGGCTCCAACTATCTTTTTAGCTGGTTTTTGCAGCACTGACCATCAGTGATTTCATTTCGCAAACCGCGCTTTTCAAGCCGGTGAAAATCGCCCGACTGACTATCGCGTGGCCGATGTGCAACTCGCAAATGCCGTTGATCGCAGCAATCGGGTGCACATTCACATAGTTTAACGCATGACCGGCATTAAAACGCATCCCCAGTTGAACAATGCGTTTACCGCCATCAATCACCTTGTCCAACTCCGCCTGAACCGCTGGGGCGGAAATCTGCGAACCACTGTCGTAGTACGCATGGGCGTAAGGACCGGTGTGAATTTCACAGGTATCAAACCCAACCTCGGCAGCGGCTTCGATCTGAGCAACATCCGCATCAATAAAAGCGCTGACCTGCATGCCCGAATCATGAAGTTGGGCGACAACATCTTTAAGACGATTTTTTTGTCCAAGCACATCCAATCCGCCTTCGGTGGTGATTTCAGTGCGACCTTCAGGCACCAGCATCGAAAGGGTGGGCTTGATCCGACAGGCGATCTTCACCATCTCGTCCGTCGCAGCCATCTCCAGATTGAGCTTGACGTGACACATCTGCTTCACACGTTCGACATCGTGATCCTGAATATGACGACGGTCTTCACGCAAGTGCATCGTGATGCCATCGGCGCCACCAAGCTGAGCTTCGGCAGCTGCCCAGACCGGGTCCGGTTCATACGTCCGACGGGCCTGGCGAACAGTCGCCACATGATCGATATTGACACCAAGTTGAATCATCGGAGTAAGGTAACACAGAACGGCAATCCGTAACAGGGGGCTCAGACATTTTCGTCGTGTATCCGATCCTGATTTTGACGCCTTTTTACTCCCAATGCGCTTGTTGTACCTTTTATTGGTGTTTTTTTACCCTGATGCACCCGTCATCATGACAAATCAACTGACATCCAGTTACCCCGTCAATTGCCTTGGCCAAATGCTCGCGTTTTCGATCCTTGACAACTTGCCCGGTCAAACTACATTCAATCCCCATGCAAAATCTCCCACTCCAAAACGGTCCTATTCAATTTGCCGGTCACATCAGTCTCGAAAGATCGGATGACGGGATTCGTCCCTGGCGTCTACGATTTGATGACCTGCCGTTGTATCACCATGAGGGGCTGATCGGTCGTGCCTCATCACCATCCGGTGTTCGCATGAATCTCATCAGTGACACCAGCACGCTGACCGTCACCGCGACACACAAACCTTACACCGACGAACAAAACATGGACGCGTGGTTCCGCATGGACCTCACCGTGGATGGCAAGTTCCACCAACGCGTCAAACTCCCCAACGAGATTGGCAAAGTTGGTGAATTCAAATTCATCGACATCCCCGAAGGCGAACACCGTCTGGAGATTTGGCTTGACCAGTTCCACCCGACACTGGTGCAGAACGTGGCCATCGATGATAACGCCGCCGCCAAACCGTTTAATGACACCCGCACCAAGTGGCTGACCTATGGCAGTTCCATCACCCATGGTCGTCAGGCACACGGCCCCTCGGAAGTCTGGCCCGCATTGGTTGCTGCACAGTGTGACCTGAACGTCACCTCACTGGGCTTTGGCGGCCAATGTCACCTTGACCCCATGGTGCTCAACGATATCCGCGGCAGTTCAGCAGACATCATCAGTTGCTGCGTTGGCATCAACATCCAGGGCAGTTGCAGCTACAACGAACGCTCCTTCATCCCCAATGTCATCGGCATGATCAAGACCATCCGAGAAGGGCACCCCGTTACGCCTCTGATGATCATCTCGCCCATCAGTTCCCCACCCCGCGAAGACATCCCCAATGGCGTGGGCATGTCACTGAGCGATTACCGCAACCAGGTCAAGCTCGCTGTCCAAACCGTGCAGAAGCACGACAACGACCAACACCTGTTCTACTTCGACGGCCTGGAACTCTTCGGCCCGGATATGGTCGACCACATGCCCGACCAACTCCACCCCGACGGAGATGGCATTCACCTGCTGGGCAATAGCGTCGCAGAGAAAATCATGCCGGTCTTACTCGGCGATCTGAAAAACCGCGACCAATAAACCGCTTGCGGTTTAGCGCGAATCTATATTGAAGTTTGTGAAAATGGCCGGGGTTGGATTCGAACCAACACTATGCCGCATTCGCGACATTTGAGGTGTAAACCACCCCAAAACGAGTTTCAAACTCGCCGGTATTCCCAGTTATACCTACCCGGCCGAATAGTTGATGCTAATCAGAAGCGTCGTAAATGTCACGTTCACCCCAGATAAGCCTGATGTAAAATCTCCACCGGATGTTCGGTCGTCAAACTCACACCCAACCGTTTGGCTTCGGATGAAATCTGCATGGCGCAGCCCACGTTGCTCATGACCACGATCGAGGCACCGCTTTCCTGGATGTGACGGATTTTGCGTTCGGCTAAATCCATGGCCATCTCCGGCTGAGTCAGGTTATATGTCCCGGCAGCACCGCAGCAAAAATCGGCTTCCTCAAGGGGAACAATCTTCAAACCCATCACCCGTTTGAGCAAACGCAACGGTGGATCGCCAGCACGTTGAGCGTGAAGCAAGTGACAGGCATGGTGATACGTGATCGTCTTGGCAACGCGATTCGACGGTGTCGGCGGATCAAGCTCATCAATCAATTCGCAGACATCACGCACACGACTCACAAAATCCACAGCTTGATCGGCATACTGCGCATCATCACGAAGCAGGTGATCAAACTCACGCAAGCCTGCACCACAACCTGCAATGTTATTCACAATGAAGTCCGGCTTGTCTTTGACGTTCAGATACGCCTTGATGTTCTGACGGGCAAAGTCGCGGGCGCCTTTGTCTTCACCGGCATGATGATGAATCGCACCACAGCAGGTTGCTTTACGCGGGACGATGATTTCACAGCCTAAGTGTTGGAGGACTTCAATGGTTTTGCGGTTCACGTCCTGATACATCACACTGCCGACACAGCCGGGGAACATGGCAACGCGGGCGCGCGGCTTGCCAGCCACGGTGTTGTCCGTTGGCGGGTAGTAGGCTTGCAGACCGCGTTCCCAAAGCGGCCCGTCATCCGGGAGCATCTGCTGCATCTTCTGGAATTGATTGGGCAGTGCCTTGGTCAAGCCGGACTTGAGAACGAGTTTGTACAGGCCGATTTTCTGCATGATCCGCACGGGTAAAAGCAACAGCTTCAAACGCAGCGGCTTGGTAAACCCATACAGGAAAATCGACTGCACCAGTTTGTCGGTGAACTTGAATTTGCGCTTGGGTTTGAGTTTGGCGCGGGTGTCTTCAAGCAACTCGTGATACACCACGCCCGATGGGCAGATCGTTTCACAGGCCTGACAATCCAGACACAGATCAAGGTGTTTAAGCACATTGTCTGTCGGTTCAACGACACCGTCGGCCAAACCCTTCATCATGTAAATCCGGCCACGCGGTGAGTCGGACTCCAGGCCGTTTTGCGTGTACGTCGGGCAGACGGGTAAACACAAACCACAGTGCACGCAGGACAGCGCGCGATCGTAAGCATGATCATCCAGATTCAGGATATCCAGGCCAACGGGTTTGCTGGTTGCCTGATTTCCCAGGCCGGAGACGACTTTGCAGGATGTTGGATTGGAGGTCTGCGTCATGCCGATGCCCCCGTTTCGATAAAGCGTCCCGGGTTAAATAAATTCAGGGGGTCCATGGTCTTTTTGATGCGACTGAGAAAAGTCCAGTCAGGTTGCTCGGGTGCAAAGGGGGTGACGCAGGAAGTCCGGCCGTCATCATAAACCGGTGGGATGATCCACTGACGCATCCCGCCGATGGCCTGCAAGGTGTCCTGTAATTTCAGATCCATTTCAGAAGTCAGCGCACCGGCAGCAAGCAGGCAGCCATGCGCGGGGTAGCCACCGATCTGTGTGACGCCCATGTCAGCAAGCGTGTTGGCAAGCATGGGAATCTCACGCGGGGGGCAGATGGCTTTGACGAGTGTTTTGGTTTTGCGTTGCCAGCTTCGACCTTGATTGCCGAACTTCAAATGCTCGGGCACGGTGACGCGACGCTCGTCGGTTAACTCGATGTCATCAATGTCAGCAATCGAATCTTTCAGAGCGTTCACCTGCACGTCATTGGCTTTGGTGTTGCCCAGGTAACCAAGCTCAACATGCCAGGCATCACCGAGGCGACGCAGGTAAATGGAACTTGGATAGGCAGGGGATAACATCCAGTCGGTGATCTGCTGAGGCAGGAGGTCCAGCGACTTGAATTCCAGATCAATGCGGGCGACTTCGGCGGGCAAAGCATATGTCCGCAGCGTTGCCTGATGGACAAT
>MDTD01053464.1_pt1 | contig 29974 bp, 25 predicted proteins | sample 811221 | NCBI WGS metagenome assembly MDTD01 (sample SAMN05326646, study PRJNA326480) | marine metagenome | isolation source: seawater | place: Pacific Ocean: South West | collected 2011 | reverse complement strand
GGTGCTGTGGGTGGCCATCATTTCCGGGCAGGGGGAGATGATCGAAAAGGTCATCACCGTACCGGTGGAGTATACGGCCACGGCGGATGATGTGGTGCTGACCGGGGATAAGGCCAATGAGGCCAAGCTGCACCTGAGCGGTTCCAAATCGGATCTGGATGCGGTGTCTCCCGCAGCCATGGGGGTTAAGATCAACCTGTCCAAGATGAATGTGGGAAAGCAGACCGTATTCATCAACGAGGAAAATATTCGTCTGCCCCGGGATGTCCGGCTGCTGGATGTACAGCCGGCCAGCATTACGGTGGACATTGCCAAGCTTACCAGGATATCACTGCCGGTGAAGCCCCAACTGGTGGGCAGCCTGCCTGACGGACTGCGCCTGTCTTCCGCCACCGCCGTGCCTGAAACCCTCTGGGTTTTTGTCCCTTCGGGGGATGCGGGAAAATCCTATAAGAGTATCACCACCACCCCGATTTATCTGGACAACATCCGGGAAAACACCACTTTTTTCTGCAAGGTTGTGGCACCACAGGCCGTCCAGCCCGTGGAAAAACGATGGCCGGATGTGGAGGTCCATGTGACCATCGGGGCCAAGAACGCAAAATAAGGTGGCAGCGGGACTTAGCCTTGCCCCATGATCGTAACGATTTTGCCGTCCGGTGTCAGCCGCATCCCGGTTTCGCCTTTTCTATCATAGGGCAGTTTGTTCAGAACGTACCGCATGGCTTCGAGCCGGGCCTCATGCTTGTTGTTTCCCTTGATGATCACCCAGGGATTTTGTGGGGTGCCGGTCCGGCTGAACATACGGTCCTTGTGGGTGGTAAACTCCTGCCATTTTTCCTGGGCCTTTGCATCCACCGTACTCAGCTTCCATTGTTTGAGGGGATTGATCCTTCGTTCATCCAGGCGTTTTTTCTGCTCGGAGGCGTCGATGGAAAACCAGAATTTGATCAGGGTCAGATCATCTTCGGTCAGCATATCTTCGAGCATGACCACCTGCTTTAAAAAAAGCTGGTGCTGGCTCTCATCGCAGAATCCCATTACAGGTTCCACCACTGCCCGGTTGTACCAGCTTCTGTCAAAAAGCACGATTTCACCCGGGTTGGGCAGCTCTTTGATGTACCGCTGGAAATACCATTGCCCCAATTCAACGCTTGAGGGTTTTGTGAGCGCCACCACCCTATAATACCTGGGATTGATATACCGGACAAACCGCATGATCGCCCCGCCTTTTCCTGCCGTGTCCCTTCCCTCGAAAATGATGAGCAGCCGCTTTTTGTTTTCAATGATCCAGCGCTGCAGCCGGACCATCTCGGTCTGCAGGGCGATATATTCTGGGTCGGTCTCCATTGACAGAAATGCCATAATTTAGCTCCTAAACAATAAAGGTATTACATTGCACGTATGTGGTGGGGTCCGTGCGTTTATCAATCGGATGTTTCAACGGTCAGCCCCCGTGCCATTGCTTCTTTGACCAGCGTTTTCAATTTTGTTTTTTCCTTGGCCACCTTTTCTTTTGCTTTTTTGACAGTCTCTGGTTCCGAAGGATCATCCTCCGGTGCGGCTTCTTCAAAAAGGTTGCCCGCCGCCGTATTTACATCCCCTTTTTCGTTTTCGGTCACTTCAGCCAGGCGCAGGGTTTCAGCCAGCACATTTTGTGCGGCGTCCACCCGTTGCCGTGCATGTTTGATCTCATCTAAAAGCCGTGCGGTTTCGGCCTGCTCTCCTTCTTCCGGGGCGGAATCCAGGTCCATGGGCAATGCGGCCATGGCAAATGCAACCTGGTTGAGCCCCGGCACCAGTTCTCCTGCCGTCACGTCCCGGGTTACAAACAATCCGTCCTCTTTGAAATAAACCGGCATAAAAACGATATGGGCCTGGCCTGATATCCGTAAGATCTCTTTGGCAGTTGGGGCGGCGGTGATCTGGGGGACGGCGTTAATCCGTATGTCCTCGAGCATGGCATTTATCCGGGCCAGGTCCGGTGTGGGACCGCTGACGGACTCAAAGGCAATCAGCCGGATGACAGCGTTATCCCATTGGGAATTGCGGGTGATCAGATACGCCAGCAAAATTATCAGGCGGCTGGTGTCATCCCCTTTCCACCAGACATGAATTTCTTTGGCGGCTGCCGCATCATCGGGGTCATCCGTCCAGGGTTTATGATCCAGTAGCACCACGTTGCACTGATATCTGAGGGCCGTTTTGAGCAGCAGGAGATCCTGGTTGTCACTGCCGGGATTCCACTCTGCAAGCAGGGTGTTCGCCCGCACCGGTCCGATACCAAAGGACTGAAACAGCATCGGAAGGGCGTTTTCCGGATCCGAAAGCGTGACCGCCAGGGGAAAGGCCCGGGCGCTTTGCTCCTGAATGGCTGTATTCAGCGCTTCATAGGCTTCTTTTTTCAACCGAGCGGCCCGGAACGCCTCATCCGCCTGGATGAGTTTGACAACGGTTGTGATACCGCTGTTCCCTTCTATAAGGCCTGCAAATGAGATCATCCCGCCCATATCCGAATTTGGCCCCGGTACCGCCAGAATAAAGGGCCGCCATTCTCTGGGGTGGGCCAGATCCTCCCGGGCGGCCAGGAGGTTTTCCCGGATTTCCCGCAGATGGTGGGAACGGTGGCTGTCGGCCCACCGGGATGGTCCTGATTTGCGTTTCAAATACTGGTATACGGCGAACAATACGCCGGCTGCGGCAACACCCGTGCGAAGGTCGATGGCCAGCATGACCCCAAGGCATCCCAGGGCGCCCATCAAGCTGATCCGCTTGTCATAGAACCTGAATTTCGGTCTGAAAGAGGGGCTGTCGGAACTGGCCTCAAAATAGGTGGCGTAGTTGAGCAGTCCGTAGGATATCAGGAAAAACATGGAGACCACCCCGGCAATCAGGTCAAGCTGTCCTAACAGGATGGTGGCAACGGCGATGCCAAGGGAGAGAAGGACGCCCCGTCTGGGGTTGTTGTTCTTGCCCGAGCCTTTGGCAAAAGGGCTTAAGAAAGGAAATATCCGGTCGGAGGCCAGGGACTGGAGAATGCGGGGAGCACCTAAAAAAGAGGCCATGGCGGAAGACAGGGTGGCGGCAATGACGCCGGCGTCTATCATCCATCCCCATTTTGCGGTGCGGTTCATCACCGTGTAGTCGGATGCCAGATCTCCTAATGGGTTGGCCGCGGCAAACACCACGGCGACACTCAGATACACGGCAATGGATACGCCAACCGCCGCAAAGGTGCCGGCCGGAAGGCTTTTACCCGGGTCTTTCAGGTCGCCGGACATGCTTACGCCCTGGGTAAATCCGGTCACCGCCGGGAAGAACAGGGCAAAAAGCGGCCAGAACCCGGACCATGAGCCGCCAGGGGCGGCCCAGTTTTGAACCAGTGATCCGGTCTGCCATCCCTCAACGCCGCCGATGTAAAAAGAGCCCAGGGCAAGCACCAGGAAAGTCATCACCACAAACTGGAATTTTGTGGCAAGATCCGCCCCCACCCATGCCAGGAGAAACAGGAAAAAAACCGCAGTCCCGGCAACGGCCTGGGCCGATATGCTGCCCCCCGTGATGGCGGTGACCGCCTCACCGAAACCGATGCAGTAAAAGGCGATGGAAACGGACTGGGCCAAAAAGAGCACCAGGCCCAGCGCCCCGCCGAATTCCGTCCCAAGGGTTCTGGAAATCAGATAATAGTCCCCGCCGCCTTTGACCTTCATGTTTGTGGCAATGGCGGCCAGTGAAAAACTGGTCAGCACGGAGATCAGGTTGGCAAGGGCGATGATCACAAGGGCCTGGAACAGGCCGGCATTGCCCACCACATACCCCAGCCTCAGAAAAAGGATGATACCCAGGATCGTCAGGGCACTGGGGGTAAAGACCCCGGCAAAGGTGCCCAGGCCAGGGCTTTTGATCTGGTTGTGTATTGGCTGCATAAAAAAATCTGCTCCTGTATGGTTTGGCAAGGTAAAGAGAATGCCCGGCCAGAAGATTGCTCCACTATTTTTATGCGATCTGTCCGTATTTGTCCATAACATCAGTGTTGCGGGCGCTGTTTTGGGGCATAGGACAGATTCCGGCTGCGGACGGGTTTAAAAAAATTTATAAATCCTGTAGGGTATGATTCGAAACCCCGCACGCTTTTGTGACGCTGTCTTAAAGCCGCTGCGGCCGTCTTGGAAAAGAGTCAAAAAAAATCTTTGCGACCCTTACGATAAGAGGACTTATGCCACAGGACACACTGCTGATTATCGCATCTATTCTTGCCGTATCCGCTGCCTGCCAATGGATAGCATGGCGCACGAAAATACCCGGAATCGTTTTTCTGCTGGTATCCGGGATCATGGCCGGCCCGGTATTGAATCTCCTTAACCCAGAGGCCTTGATGGGCCCTCTTTTTTTTCCGTTTGTCTCCTTGTCCGTGGCGCTGATCCTGTTCGAGGGCAGTCTTACACTGAATTTCAGCGACATACGCGGCATGGCATCCGTTGTCAGAAACATGGTCTCCTTTGGCATGCTGGTCACCTGGGTGATCACGGCATTGGCCGCCCGGTATGCCTTGGACCTGTCCTGGGAAATCTGTATTCTGTTCGGCGCCATTACCACCGTCAGCGGACCGACAGTGATCGTACCCATGCTCAGAACCGTACGGCCCACCCATAATATCGCCAATATTTTAAGGTGGGAGGGGATTATCATTGATCCCATCGGTGCCGGCATGGCTGTATTGACCTATGAGTTCATTCTCTCCGCCTCGGTGGCAGATGCATTCAGCCATACGCTTTTCACCTTTTTCCGCCTGGTTTCAACCGGTGTTTTTGCCGGGGCGGCAGCAGGCTTTCTGTTCGGCCTTGTCATCCGGCACCAGATTATTCCGGTATTTCTTCACAATTTAAGTGCTGTGGCTGCCGTCATCGGCGTTTTTGTTTTTTCCAACCTGGTTCAGCATGAATCCGGTCTGGTTGCCGTCACCGTCATGGGGATGTGGCTGGCCAATATGAAGGCGGTGCCCATTGAGGATATGCTCGATTTCAAAGAGCATATTTCCATCCTGTTAATATCGGTGCTGTTTATCCTGCTGGCCGCCAGGCTCGATCTTGATGCACTGATAGGACTTGGGTGGGGCGTTGTGATCCTGTTTATCGCGATTCAGTTCCTGGCAAGGCCCTTGAACATCATGGCCTCAAGCATCGGTTCAAATCTCACATGGCCGGAACGGCATCTGCTGGCCTGGATTGCACCCCGGGGCATTGTGGCGGCTGCCATTTCTGCCTTGTTTGCGGTCCAGCTGGAAAATTCAGGGTACACGGACGCGTCGGTACTGGTGCCCCTCACATTTTTTGTGATCATCGCCACGGTGCTGCTCCAGAGCCTGACGGCAAGACCCATTGCCATGTGGCTGAAAGTCGCCGAACCGGAACCCAACGGGTTTATCATCATCGGGGCGAACACGGTGGGCCGTGCTATCGGCAAAGCCCTGTCGGACCAGGGGGTAAAGGTGTTGCTTGCGGATGCGGGGTGGGACCACGTGACAAAGGCCCGGCTGGAAGGGTTGCCGTGTTATTACGGCAGTCCGGTGTCCGCCCATGCTGAAAAGCACATCAGCCTGATCGGCATGAAAGGGATTCTGGCGGTATCTGCACTGGATCACGTTAATTTGGCATCCGCACTTCATTTTAAAGCGGAAATCGGGTCCGGACACATTTATATCCTCAGGTCGCACAAGGAAAACCGTTCCGGTGACATCGGCCGCTTTTCCCTGAATAATCATGGCTATCACCTTTTTTCAAAGGACATCACCTTTACAGACCTCTCCTCAACCCTGTCCCGGGGGGGAGAAATTGTGGTTACAAAACTGACTGCAAAATTTGGATTTAAAGATTTTTTAGACACCCATGGGAAAAGCGCCCAATGCCTCTTTGCCCTGGATCCCCAGGGAAACAGCCACGTGTTTTCTGAAAAAGAACCCGTAAAGGCGTCAAACGGGTGGAAATTGATATATCTACAGAAGAAGGCCAGGCCACACCACGCGTTTTCAGGGCCTTCACCCTTAAAACGGGTAAAAGGCATGTCTTCTTCCTGACCCAGGGATATGGCCGGGCCTGACAGACTAAACGCTTAGGCTTTGTCGGCCAGGTAACGCAGCCCTTCTGTTTCTTCCACAAATACTTGCAGGTGGGGAAAGGGGATCTGAATTCCGGCTTTATCCAGGGCTTTCTTTGCTTTTTCTGTATATTCAAAGAGGAACGAAAACTGATCCATGGGGTTTTCTATCCAGAACCGGAGCATAAGATTCACGCTGTTGGTATCCAGTGCCGTTACCACGACGCTTGGTGCGGGATCAGCAAGGATGCGCTCGTCCCCCGCGGTAAGCCCCAGCAGAATTTGCCTTGCCTCCTGGGTGTCCTCTTTATAGGCAATGCCCACCGGCACCTTGACGCGGATGCGGGGGGTTATGGTGTAATTGATAATCCGTTCCTGGGACATTTTCTGGTTGGGCACCACCACGGTTTCATTTTCAAAAGTGGTTAAAAGCGTGGTCCGCAGCCTTATTTTGGTGACTGTCGCATGAAGGGTGCCGATTCTTATCCAGTCTCCGACGCGGTAAGGCCGGTCTATGATAATAACCACACCGGAAATCAGATTGGCCACGGTATCTTTGGCGGCAAAAGAAAGGGCCAGACCCATGACACCGACGCCGGCCAGAAGGGATTTCACGTTGATCTGCAATTGGTCTGCAATGGTCAGAAAGGCGAACACATAAAGGCCGTACCTGGCGGCACTCAACAATAAGTCCACCGCCTGCCGTTCGATTTTGACCCGGGTCAGGGTGACATCCATGGCACGCTGAATGAGTTTATTTGCAATCCAGAACAATAGCAGTAGAATAAATGCGCTGATGACATTTGGAATATAGGCGACAACAAGGGTGCTGATCTTATTGAAATCAATGAGTTGAATAAATTTTTCCAAGATATCTTCCTTTCGTTGCGATAACGTGTTTCAGTGAATCGTGGATATCGGATCATGGATATCGTTTTTCGTCTTTTTTTCCCGGATGGAACGCCTTAGATTTTACCCTGACAGAAGTCGGATGCCAAGTAGTTTTTGTATCCTTTGCCCTTAGAAAACCTCAGGGCAATATCCAGAACACAAGCCTGAGTATCGTATTGATCTGCCCGCATTTGTATGAAATTATGATTCAACGGAAAAGAAAAAATCAGGAGATATGAACAATGGCCATATTTGCGCGAAAGATAAAGAAAACACAGGGCCAAAGCCCGGGATCACTTGTGTTTGTGGGCAGCCGGAAAGTGGAAACCGCTGATATGAGGGTGATCGACTATGCACCGTCTTCGGTGACGGACCAGGCGTTGGCGGATATTGAGGACGGCGTGCCGTTCAAGGATTCGGACAGCGTCTCCTGGGTGAACGTCAACGGACTTCACAACGAAGCATTGATCGGCGACATCGGCAAGGTATTTGGCATCCATCCGCTGGTATTGGAAGATATTTTGAATACCGGCCAGCGGCCCAAGCTGGACGAATTTGACGATTATAATTTCGTTGTCCTGAAGATGATTCGATTTGACAAGGATGAGGACCGTATCCTAACCGAGCAACTGAGTATCGTTTTCGCTGAGAAATTTTTGCTGACCTTTCAGGAACAGCCCGGAGACGTATTTGAACCGGTCAGGGAGAGAATCAGGCGGGACCGGTCCAGGCTGCGTTCCGCCGGCACGGATTATTTGGCCTATGCCCTCATGGATACGATAGTTGATCACTACATCAGCACCATTGAACTGATCGGAGAGCGGATTGAGGATCTTGAAGAGGATATCTTCGCCGGTGAAAATCAGGCCGTGATGGAGAAAATTCACAGGTACAAACGTGACATCCTTTTGATCGGAAGGAGCGTCCGGCCGGCCAAAGAAGCCATATCAAAGCTTGCCAGACTTGACAACGGCCTTTTTTGTGACGCCACCCTGCTTTTTGTGAAAGATCTTCAGGATCATGTCAACCATGCCTGTGACGCCGTGGAAACCTACCGGGATCTGTTGACGGACCAGCTAAACCTGTACAATTCCGTACTGGCGAACAAGATGAACGATGTCATGAAGATTCTCACCATATTTGCGGCGGTATTTATCCCCCTGACCTTTATCGCCGGTATTTACGGAACCAATTTCGAATACCTGCCGGAATTGAAATTCAGGTATAGTTATTATGTTTTCTGGGCCGTTTTACTGGTTACGGCCGGGTGCCTGCTCTACTATTTTAAGAGAAAGCGATGGTTTTAACCGCTTTCTCTTAAAATTTCTTTTTTCAGGTAAAACGGATAAAAGGCACCGCTTCCTTATAATGTTCAGGGGGATGTGGCTCTGCTGCATCCTCCTCAGATGCGGGGAGCCACTGAAAGGCTTTGATATCTTCAAAGTGTGTCGTGGGCAAAGAACAGCTTCTGGATTTTGGAAACGGGCCTTCGGAAGACTGGAACCGTGTCATAACAGCCTCATCGGGGATATCGGCGATTTCCACAATATCTTCCACATAGACCGCGACAATATCTTTAAACAGCGGTTCTTTTATGTCGTTCCGGATGGCTTGGATCCGCTGCCTGAATTTCAAAAGTGCCAGTTCGGGGGTCGCGGCACTGGCAATGCAGGTAAAATACCCGTGGCGTTCATCACCGTCTTTTCCGTTTTCATCAAATGAAAAATGTCCGGAATACAGCATGTGACAGTCCTCCTTTACAAGTTAAGTACGGCAGACCATAGTTTTATCCCGGCCGGTCCTAAGACCTCAACGCATTCCGCCAGGGCCAGGGTAAAAAAATTTGATGGCCTTTTTCTTTCTTCTTTGTCTGTGCCATAGCGCCAGACGTCAGACGCCAGACATGAGGCTTTGTTTAGTTTGCAGGTTCGGTTCGGCGAACGTCCCTGCGATAGGGGCGGCCGTAGAAATCATACAAGCGTTCTTCCAATTCTACATTTACCGGAATGTCGGGACGAAATTCCGGGCCGTCGTGAATATCTTTTTTCTCCAGGGTTACCCCCAGTGTCCGGTCTGACCAACTGACACGATTTACGCAGTCCAAAGGAAGGATGATTTTTTTCCCCGGGTTTACAAGGTTGCCGGTATCCACGATCACGTGGCGCAACGCCCAGGTGTCATCATCCAGGATAAAATCATGAACAGAGCCACAGGTGCCGTCTTGTGCTTCGATTTTATATCCCTTGACCTCGTTGAAAGACCTGAGGTGGTTTGGTCCGGATTCTCCTTCTCATCCTCTGATTCTTTCTCCGTTTCCATGAGTTCGGCCACGGCAGGGTTGGGGACTGGTCCCCAAATCCCTTCATCCGCCCAGTAATTGGGGTATCCATAATACAGGGCCATTTTATTTTCGTGTTCCTGGGAGACGGTTTCGTCTTCCATGGGGGACGGACAATTTTCAATGGTTTCCCGGGATACATTCAAGTAGATGTTTCTTGACTCCCAATCCGGTTGCTGGATCATCAAAGGGGAGACGAGGACCAGGCGGCCGATCAGCCACGGTCCCGTACTGGCGACCATGTGACGGATGGTCCACCACCGGTCGTCAAACAAAAGGTCTTTGCATTTTCCGAACTCACCATCGGTGGCGTTCAGCTCATATCCGATTATTTCTTCTACACTTCTCATCATATCTGACCTTCCTTTTTTCTTGTTTTCTCCTGCGATGGGGTTTATATGAAAGAACCACACAACCAGTTGGAATCTTACATAGTTTGTTGTGGGTACACCGAATAACATTCATACCCATAGGGCAGAAACTGGGCGGCCCATGGCCGTTATTTGATCTTTTTCACTGCCGCCTTAATGCCTGCAGTGATTTCGTCCAAGGCACCGGAAACGCCTTTGCCAAGTTCCTGCCAGGCATCACCGCCGGAGGTCTTGAGTTGTTCTACGCCCTTTTTTACGGCGTGAAGCCGGTCCCGGAGCACTTTCATATCCTCGTCAATTTCAAATTCAAATCCCCGTTCGCGAAGATTACCGGTCTCAGCAATGTCTTTGAGGATGGATCCAAGGTCGGAAAGCCTTTTCTCCAAACTCTGCGTGTAGTTTTCTTTGCCGTGATCAGGCCTGCAGGTCTCAGCCTCACCGGCCGTGACACTCAGTTTGTCCAAAAGGTGCTGGCGGTAGGCCATTCCCTGTGTAATACGGTCTGTTTTCTCAATTTTTTCCATGGGCAGTCCGGCTTGTTTCCAGCCGTCCCAACCGTCTTTCAACGCATATACGGATTCAAAGCCGTGTTTGATAAGTTTTCGTGCCGCACCGGCACTTGTGTGTTCGTTATCTCATGCGCAGTACAGCACGATGATTTCATCCCTGTTGTACTTTTCCATCCAGGTCTCAGCCTTTTTCGGGGCCTCCTGAACTGCCCCCTTGATTATTTCCTCCGGTTCACCGCCCCTAAGGTCAATGATGTTCAGATCCGGGTTGCCCATTTCTTCATATAATTGATGGTTTTCCATAAGTGGTGCTGACATTATTTCTCCTATTCACGTTTTGTTGTTTTTGATTGTTTTTTTTCCCCAGTCTTTTGAAGCCCGCGGATATCGGTTTTGTCGGAACCGCCGAAGTACAGAGTCCGATGGGGGAATGGTATTTCGATACCCTGGCTGTCAAAGGCGGATTTGACCCGCCGTAAAAATTCCCGGCCCACTTCCCATTGGCGTATGGGTTTGGTTTTAATTCGTCCCTTTACTTTCACCGAAGAGTCGTCAAACCTGTCCACGCCGAAAATTTCAATTTTTTCCAGCATCAGCCTGCCGAACTTCTGATCGGAAAGCATGTCGTCACCCACGCCGGCAATGATTTCCATCACACGATCGATATCCTCTTTCAAAGAAACGCTCAGGTCGAACACATATGCCGACCATTCGTTGGTCAGGTTACTGAGGGTGGATACCGTTCCATTGGGAAAAACATGCACCGTCCCGCTCAAATCTCTGAGGACGGTGGTACGGAAGTTTATCTTTTCCACCAGGCCTCCGGTGCCGTTGATAATGGCCACATCTCCGACGCGGATCTGGTTCTCCAGTATGATAAAAAAACCGGAGATCACATCCCTGACAAGGTTCTGGGCGCCAAAGCCCACAGCCAGTCCGACAACCCCCACACTGGCGATGAAAGGAGCGACCTGAACACCCAGTTGTTTGAGTACAACCAGGACGGCGGCGGACCATACCGCAAGAAGCATTGCCTGGCGGATTAGCCGGACAATGGTTTCCACCCGTTTTTGGGATTCTGACGGAGGCTCTCCCTCCAGAACACCCTGTTTCACCAGCCGTTTTTCAAGCCGCGCCAGCATTTTTTTTATGATGGCAGCCGCACTCCAGGTGAAAAGAAGGACCAAGGCAATCCGCAAGCCTGAAATGATAAAGCTTTCCCAGGGTATCTCACTTAATATGTCCTGATAGATGATGGGCATGGTAAATCTCTTTAACTCAAGGTGTTCGATGGCATTAGAATTGACTGGCGTCGTGGGCCTGAAATGAATTAGGGAACTGGAAACAGCAGCCTATTTCCGGTTAGCTGACAATGGTCAGGGGGGTGCCTGCAAGGCTGTGGAGTACTTTTTGGACCGTGCTGCCCATCAGAAAGTCTTTGATACCGGTGGATGATTTCCGCCCCATGACGACCATGCTATACCCGCCGTTTTCAGCTTCATGGACGATGTCGCCTGCGATTGTCTTTTCCTGTACTTTGACCAGAACCCTAAGTTTCTTTTCGTCAAAACCGGCTTCCACAAGATCGGCTTTGGCCTGTTCAAGCGTTTCCGACATAATGGCCTGGCGCCGTTCTTCCATCCGGCAAAAAGAGTTCCGCTCTCTTTCGAAATAGGGGGTCAGGCTTGGGCTGTCCAGTCCGCAGGCCGCTGCGGTATCCGGGACAACGTTAAGTAATGTGATGTCATGGGTTTTATCCAGGTGTGTTGCTGCAAAAGGAACGGTTTTCCGGGCGCTGTCCGATTCGTCAAGGGCGATTAGGATGTGTCGAGTCATTGGTGTTGCTCCTTTGATTCGGTTTGCTTTGTGGCTGTGCTCATGCCGTTTGCATTGAGTCTCACAGGTTGCTTCAATTATAACCGTGTACATCAAAAGGGGTAAATGAGTGGAATCCTGTATTTTTGTGATTCCGTACATCTTTGATACGCTGAATTGATTTTTTGGTATCCGCCCCGGATACCGCAAGGCAGGCGCATGGGATGCGCCGGTGGAAAAGATGATTAAAGGCGATGGGCACAAGTGCTTGGGCCGGTTTCAGTGCAAGGACAGGGGCGCTGGGCCGTCTGCCCAACTTTGGAGGTATCGGACTGCAAATGCATATAGCCCAGCGCCTCGCTGTCGTACAGTCAGGTTTTGATGCCCTTGCAAGAGGGCTTATGATCTGCTATCTTTGCCCCTTGCCTACAGGGTTCAGATAGCCAAAATACATGAATTCATCCATTGGGTCTGGCATGATTTGCCGATACCATTTCAGTACCACTTCAGTACCACATAAATTTAAACCACAACATAAATTATACCACCATGAGTTTTAGAGATCCGGATGCCAATATTGTTAAAACCATAGCCGCAAACCGGCAGAACCGAGATACTTACGCAGTCAAGATGAAGTATGCACAGTCGGTGTTTGTGGGTATCCCCCTTCCGAGCATTACAAACCAGAAGAAGTTTTTAATTGATGTGCCCCGTGTGGACCATCGGGACAAGGTCATAGAGGCCTATATCAGGGACATCGAATACCTGGAAAAACACTGACAAAGAAAATGCTGTCAGGCATTGATGTATTCTTTTTGAGATGCCCCTGGTTTATATCACCTGGTTTCACTTTTTATTGACAGCGGTTTGTGTTCCGGCTCTTTTATCAAAATTCCGATAAGGGTGGTGGCCAGGAGAATGACAAGTGAGAGCATGAAAGCAAACCGCCATGCTTCCAGGGGATAGATGCGCACCCCTTCTTCAACCAGCCCGAGCCATTTTTTATCCAACGCCCATCCGAACAGGGGTTGCACCACGGCTGCACCTAAAAATCCCCCCATATTGGAAAGCCCGATGGCGCAACCTGATAATTCAATGGGATTGACCTCTTTGGTGCAGGCCCAGAGAAGAATAAATCCCGAGGCAAAAAAACCCATGGCAAACAATAAAAATGGAAGCACGGCAGGGGCGGGTTTTCCTCCGGGCCAAGCCAGCATGGCGATCCAGCACAGTGCATACATCAGGGTGGATGTGAGCAACGGTAATTTGCGTTTACCGATCCGGTCGGAAATATAGCCGATTGTCGGGCATCCGATCACCAGGCCCACGGCGATGATCAAAAGATTGGATGAGGCCTCGAACCGTTCCATCCCGTATTGCTGAACCAGAAAAGGAAGCCCCCATACCCCCTGAAATGCCATCAAGGAGCCGTAGATACCGAAAAATACGGCAAAGGGCGGCCAGGAACTTGGGTTTTTCATTACCCTTCCCAGCCCCTGGATCACATCTTGTATCCCCATGCTGACCTGGGGTTTGGCCCCTGGATTGGGGGAGGGAAGATCAAGCTGTGAGGGCCGGTTCTTCACCAAAACCAAGGTCAGGATACCGGCAAGGATACCGATGCCGCCCACCAGGGAAAAAGAGACCCGCCATCCCCATATCGACACCAGATAAGCCAAAGGGGTTGCGGCAAGGACGGCACCTGAATTTCCGATGAACAGGGCGGTGCCGGACAAGGTGCCGAATTGCCGTTCGGGAAACCATTCCGTTACGATTTTCAGCATGGAAACAAAGATGACCGATACCCCGAATCCAATGAGAATCCGTCCCAGGTAGGCAAGACTTAGGACCGGTGCGGCGGCAAAAATAAGGGAGCCTATGCCTGAAATCATCATCCCCCAGAAAACGGTTTTTTTGGCGCCAACCCCATCGGCCAGGACCCCTGCCGGCAATTGCATCAATGTGTATACATAAAAATAAATGGCTGCAAGGTTGCCTAAAACAGCACCGCTCAAATTGAATTCCGCCATGAGAAGATCAGACACCACGGCCGGGGCCACCCTGTGAAAATAGACCATCAGGTAGGACAGGGAGACGATACCAAAAAAGTACCAGGCAAATTTTTGTCTTTTGCTTTGTAAAAGATCCAGAGTCATTTATTTTTCCTTAAACGGTTAGGGGGATGAATGGTCAAAATGAGCACGACGCTCATCCGGGCGGGTCATCCTTATCGGTTTTTGTTCCATATGTTCCGTTGTGCAAGTATGCAAACTTGGGGCCATGGTTGTGATACGAATGCAGGCAAATCCGTTTAAGCCAATCTATCATTGACAAAATCAGAATCTTTGTGGAAGCTTAAAACCGGTAGCGGTCCTGTGAATGAAACCAAAAGGCGGGTGTGATGGTGGAAAATGAAAAATGGGGGCAAGGTTCGGTATCAACCATGCAGGACCAGGCGGCTCAAACTGATGCCGTAAGTCTTAAGGATGCAATAATCGACTCTGCCCACAATCTGATCATATCCGTTGATATGTCGGGGCGGGTAAAGATTTTCAATAAATCCGCGGAAAAATTTTTCGGCCGGAAATTCGGGGATGTCCGAAATAAAAAGATTGAAGAGATATATCCGGACAGCAAGTTGCGTCAGGTGGCCCATTCCGGCAGGTCCGAAATCCTTCAAAAGGTTGAAGTCAACAATCGGCTTTTTTTATCCAACCGAAGTCCCATTGTGGATGAAAACAATCGGATTATCGGGGCTGTGGCCGTGTTACAGGATATCTCCGAACTGGAACTCGTATCTGATGAACTCAGCCGGGTAAAAGCCTTGAACAAAGAATTTGATGCCATATTTGAATCCTCCTTTGACGGAATATGGCTGTCTGACGGGCAGGGAAAAGTCCTCAATATGAACAGGGCCACTGAAAAAATCTTTGGTTTCTCCAGGGACCAGTTGATCGGGAAATACCCTGCGGATATGCTGGAGGAAGGCGTTTATTCAAGGTCTTCGGCTGTGAGGGCCATTGAGAAAAAAGAGACGGTAACCACCACCTTGACCACCAGGGACGGTAAAACCATCATCGCCACAAGCACCCCGGTCTTTGACGAGAATAATAATATTTCCCTTGTGGTGAACAACATCAGGGACGCCACCCATCTGTTTGAACTGCAGTCTCAACTGGATCAGATGAAAGGGCTCACGGAGTTGTACCAAAAAAAGCTGCGGCAGGTGGAAGTTAAAAAAGGCTTTGTCTATCAATCCGCCCGGATGGAAGATGTTGTTTCCCTGGCACTTCGGCTGGCGGATGTTGAATGTCCCGTGATGATTACCGGTCCTTCAGGGGTCGGCAAGGAGCTTGTGGCCGACATCATTCATTCAAACAGCGGGCGCAGGGACGGTCCCTTCATCAAGGTGAACTGCGGGGCAATTCCTGAAAACCTCATGGAATCCGAGTTGTTCGGTTATGAATCCGGTGCGTTTTCCGGCGCGAACCGCGGAGGGAAACCCGGGCTTTTTGCCTTGGCCCATGAGGGCACCTTGTTGCTGGATGAGATTGGAGAGCTCCCGCTGCACATGCAGGTAAAACTGCTGCGGGCCGTACAGGATAAATCCATTGTCCGGGTGGGCGGTACCAAGCCATTTAAGGTGGATATCAGGCTGCTTGCGGCCACCAATCGAAATCTGGAAGAGATGATAGCCAACAATGAATTCAGGGAAGATCTCTATTATCGGCTCAATGTTGCCGCCATCTCCATACCGGCCCTCAATGAGCGCAGGGAAGATATTATTGTGCTTGTCGCGCATTTTCTGTCCCGGTTCAACCGGAAGTACAACAAACATATTGAGTTCACCGATGAGGTGATGGATGCCTGGTACCGACACGATTGGCAGGGCAACGTGAGGCAATTGGAAAATGCGGTGGAACGGGCCGTTGTGACGGCCCGTGATCCGGTGGTGACCACCCACGATTTAACCCCCACCCCCACCGGTAAATCCGCAGCACAGGATACCCGTGAAGTGATGCCGCTTCCCGAAGCTGTGGCCCGGACCGAGCAACAATTGATACGGCAGGTGTTTTCCCAGTGTAAAACCACACGGGAAATGGCCAAAAGACTTGGTATTCACCAGTCTACACTCATCCGCAAGGCTGCAAAGTACGGTATAAAAAAGTAGGGGCGGATTTTATGGTGTTGCACAATTGCAGCAAAAAAAGAGTCGTGATAAGTCATATATTCCATCATTTCAGATGGATAGCCATCAAAATCGACCTTGCTGCAATATTGCATCGGCGGTGTTGGGGTGATGCAATATCGCAGCACCTTGTTCTGTGGCGTAATTTATTGAAAAGTAGATAAAAAATAAGAATTTCAGGGCAATAACGAATATGATCAAAAAAAAGGATATCATCGACAATCAACTTCTAAAAGAAATCATTGCCATCCGGATCAACACCTTATGGAGAATGCTGGCATTAAAATGCCATGGGGAGGGGTTGCCCTTGCCCAACGATGAAGGGGCCACAGGGAAATTCGACAACAAGGGCGCCATCTTTATCCCCGGTGGCCTGATATACCAGGATGTTGACGAAAAAACGATTCAGTATCATAAACAATCAGAGTTTACCCCCGCATTGTTCGGAAAACAGATTCGGTCAGCCCTTCAGTACGATAATGCCACCTTGTTGTTCAAAGATGGTATTGCCAAAGGGATAAACCTTGACAGCGGCTTTTTTTCAAAGGCTGCCCGGACCATCAACATTTATAAAAAGGCGGCTTTTAGGAGAAAGAAAAAAATCAGTTCGAAAATATTGATGCAACTGGACTCCGAGGACATCATTAAAAGTCATTGCCCCACTTATTTTTCATCGCCTTACGGCGCACGCACAAGGATAAGCACCTGTGTATCCTTCGGCTTAATAGACCCATCCATGTTTTTTGTGTTTTATAAAACGGAATTGAAGTTTTCACAGACAACGACCCAACGGTTTTCAGAGCAGTTTGACCGGGCACTGCAGCCATGTGTGCTGGCGGACGGGACAACCTTGTTTCCCCCCTATGTTGTGGTCTGTCACGACACCAGGTATAACGAATATAATTACACCGGCTTAACCCGAATTTTAGGCCTTGGTAAATTCGGAGAATTTGCCACATTGTCTTTTGAGCGCATTGACAACCGTCTTGTAAACGAGTTGCGCAGGAAAAAAATAGAATATTCAGATGAAGACATTGTTGCAGATTATGAGGATCATCAAATCCTTTGCCTGTTGCGGGTGTATGCCCCCACCAATCCGGGCCGACGATCTTCAAAACATGACACCCATATTATCTCTGCGGAAACGGACCTTAGGATCGATACCAACCAAATTTACCGGGAAGCAAAAGAGCAATACAACATTGGATAATTAAAATCTGTCCTTCCTTTTCGGGCAGACCAGAAAGGATATAACGGCCCTGCAGACAGGTGGCATCTGTCTGCAGGGCCGGTCTTTTTACAGGGCTTTGGCCATTTTTGCAGCGGCATTGGCATCCGGTGCAAAAACATCGGCGCCGATCTCATCGCAAAACCCTTGAGTGACAGGGGCGCCGCCCACCATGATTTTAACCTGTTCCCGCAGGCCAGCCTCGGAGATGGCCTCCACGGTCTGTTGCATGGCCGGCATGGTGGTGGTGAGCAGGGCGGAGATCCCGACAATTTCGGGTTTAATCTCGCTTATTTTTTCCACAAAGGCGTCCGGCGGGACATCCACGCCCAGGTCATAAATTTCCATGCCCGCGCTTTCCATGAGCATGGAGACCAGGTTTTTGCCGATGTCATGAAGATCTCCTTGTACCGTTCCGATAACCACCTTTTTCGTCTGCCCTGTGTCTTCTTCGCTCAGGTGGGGTTTGAGGACATCCACGCATTGGGACATGGCGTTGGCGGACATGAGTACTTCGGGAATGAACATCTCTTCACTTTCCATTTTTTCGCCAACGATTTCCATACCGGCCAGAAGGCCCTTATTCAGAATATCAACGGCCGGGGTATCGTTTCCCATGGCGGTTTCCACAAGTGATATGGCCTGGCCGGGATCACTGTCCACAATGGCCTGGCTGATCTTGTTAAATGTCGTCATATTATTTCTCCTCTTTTAAATGAATGGTATATTTATCCCTGATGGCCCGGTCGGTGTCCGGATCAATGTAGGCCGTCTCCCGGTTGGCGATCAGTTTTTTTGCAATTTCACGGGCCTTTTCCCTGGCATCCAGGCCGCCGTCTTTTTCCCAGCGGTCACGGCTTTTCCGGTTGGTGACCCCGTTGCCCTGGAAATATTCCCTTCGCATGTGGGCCATGGTGTGGGGGCTGGACATGTAGTTGCCCCCAGGACCGACGGATTCGATCACCTCAAGGGCCAGATGTTCGGCATCCACCTCAATGCCCTTGAGAACCCGGCAGCAGTTGCCGATGATCTCGTCGTCCATGACAAATTGCTCGTGGGCAATGGTGAGCATGGATTCCAGCATGCCGGCGCTGTGGTGGATATAGTTGGACCCGGCCATGGCTGCAAGGATCAGGGTCAAGGATTTCTCCCAGGCTGCCTGGGCATCAGGCTCTTTTGAGTCGGCAAGGCCTGCGGAGTTGTAATTGGGGATGTTGATGTGGTCTGCCAGCTGGTGGGCGGCCGCATTCATCATGCCAAATTCCACCGGTCCGCCGGCATAGCCCATGGAGGCCAGGTTGACCAACCCGGGAATACCGCCGTACAGGACCGGGGCACCCGGGGTGGTCAGCTGGCAGATGGCGATACCGGCCAGTTCCTCCGCATGAAGCTGGGCCAGGGTTCCGGCCATGGTCACAGGTGATGTGGACCCGGCCATGGGGGCGCTGGAGATGGCAACGGGAATACGGTTCCGGTTGGCTTCCTGCATGATCAGGGTGGACTGGGTGCACAGCTTTAAGGGGCTGATGGCAATGGAGGTGATAAATGAGATAAAGGGGCGTTCCGCAAGTTTGTCTTTACCCCCGGCGATCATGGCGGCCAGGTCGATGACCCTGCGCAGGCCTTCTTCGTCGTTGACCCCGGACATCACGTGTTTCTGCGTGGCCTTGAGACAGGCGTAAAACATGTTGATGTCGTAGTCTTCCTTTTTCAGGTCCGTGGGGATGCAGGGGCGGACCAGAAAATGGATGTTGGCCAACTGATCCACGACACGGGAGACCTCGTAGAGATCCTCAAGCGTGGTGGCCCGCAGTTCTTTGGTCTCAAGGTCAATGATTTTGATGGCAGCCCCGCCGGTGCCCAGGTGTACCTTATCCTCCCGCAGATCGAGGTCGTGTTCCGGTTGTCTTCCGCAGAGGATCACCTGGGAGGGGGCCTTTACTATGGCCTGCTCAATGATGTGCCTTGGAAATTTGATCCGCCGGGATTTGTGGTCCACTTCTGCCCCGTGGTCTTCCAGCATTTCCACGGTAGCCTCAAGTCCGTTTTCATATCCCATCCCGGTCTGCTCTAAAATAGTCAGAGCCGCATCGTGGATGGTTTCGATCTGTTCGGGTGACAGGGGGCGGTAAAGACCACCCTGAAGTCCTTTTAACTGCATGTCTTCTCCTTGTTGCATCCGGTGCTGTCCCTATAAAGGCAGGCCGGACCGTCGTGTCTGCATGTTAGGGAATCGCCAGCGGCATCCCGTCGTATGCAAAGGTTATATTGTCTGTTTCCATCGCCATGTAATCGGAAAAACTGCGGTGCCAGTATTCTTCCAGGTGGATAAAGACGACGCGGTCTGCCTTGAGCCGTTCGGCCAGGGCCAGGGTGTCGTCATAGGTGTAGAGGGTGGTCCTGGAGACGTGTCCTTCCGGATACCTGAAATCCCCTGCCAGTCCCTGTTCAAACATACCGGGCTGAATCAGCAGCAGGTCCGGATGGCGGACCTGCTGCCGGGATTCGGGAAATGGCTTGATGTCGCAGGGGGCATAGACAATGCGGGCCCCCTGCTTTTCGAATACAAAAATAAATACGGGCGGATTGCTGCCGGGCACCCGGATCGCCGTTATCTTCAGTTCCCCGAGGCGGATCGTACTATCAAATTCCCGGCAGACGGCAAACCCGCTGTCCTCAAGAAAATCCAGCCAGGGGCCGTACACCGTGGTGATTTCCCCGAAGTGTTCCATGAGTGCCCGGGGAATCAGCAGGGTCAGCCGTTTTTCCGGTATTCCCCGCCAGGTGCGAAAATCCAGGGCAATCTGCTCGATGACCCGCAGTCCTTCAATATGATCCGGATCCAGGTGGGTGAACAGGATATGGCTCAGGGAGCAAATCCCCTCCCGGTTGAGCTGGGTGCCGATCTCAGCCGGCGTGTCGATGAGCAGGTTGTCCCCGTGGATAAAAAGAGAGGGGCCGGTCCGCCGGAACGGATGCCCTTTTTCCCTGGCCTCCCGGCAGATCCCGCAATTGCACAAGGGTCTTGGGATGGGCATGCATCCGCCCGATCCCAGTACGGTCAACTCCATGATCATCTCCCCTTGGGCCAGGAATTAATAATCGTGTTTCAGGTCTCCGTCCACGGTGCCTCTGACCTTTTCGCGTTCCTCTTCAAAGTCGAATCCGGTCCAGATGCCGATGGACCCTAAAATGGAATCCTGGGGATGGTACTCCCTGAAGATTTTAAAATAATAGGCCGCCTCTTTGCTGTTGATCACAGCGTTGGGGTGCTCCGCCTTGATATGGGCGAACTCCTCGTCGCTCATGCGGTTGGCAACCCGTTCGCCTAAATCTTCGCAGCCCGCACCCTGGGTGTACTGGACCTTGTACCGCCAGAGAATTTCCTCGGGCAGGTAATGGGTACCTTCAAAGGCTTTTCTGAGAATCCACTTTTCAATTTTGGCCCCGTTGTGTTCCCGGATCTTGAGTTCCGGAGGGATCATCATGCCCAGGCGGATCATTTCCACGTCCAGGAAGGGCACCCTAAGTTCCAGGCTGAAATCCATGCCCATGCGGTCGGCCCGCTGGAGGTTGATGTTGTGGAGGTTGGTGATCAGCCGCCGGCCTTCGGGATTCATTTTATCAATGGGAAAGTTCTTCATGTACTGGTAGCCGTTGAAGACCTCGTCCGCTCCCTCGCCGGTGAGTACCACGGTGCAGAATTCGGCTGCGGCCTTGCAGGTGAAATAGCAGGGCACGGCACAGCGGACCAGGGAGGGATCGTAGGTCTCCAGCTTGTTGATGACGTGGGGCAGGGCATCGTAATAGTCTTTTTCTGTAAAAAGATACTCATGGTGGGTGGAACCGATGTGATCCGCCGCAATTCTGGAGGCCTTGATATCGTCACTGACTTCACCCTGGGCATCTTTCATCCCCACCACAAAGGTATGGAGATTGGGAATTTCGTCCGCGGCAATCGCTGCCACCAGGCTGCTGTCCAGCCCGCCGCTGCAAAATGAACCCACCGGTATTTCAGGATCAGCCAGAAGCCGTTTTTTCACCGACCGGATAAAGGTATCCCGGATTTTATCCGTGGTCGTGGCGATGTTGGTCAGCTTGTGATCCTGGATCTTTGGCACCTTGTAGTATTGGACGAATCCCGTATCCGGTGTGTAATAGTGGCCTGCGGGAAATTCATGAACTTCAGGCACCTGGGCCAGGCTCATGGCCCCCAGTTCTGAGGTAAAGTAAAACCCCCCGTCTTTGTACCCGTAATACAGCGGCTTAATTCCGATGGGGTCCCTGGCCAGCAGAAAGGTCCCTTTTTCTTCGTCAAACACGGCAAAGGCAAACATGCCGTCAAGTTGTTTGACGCAGTCGGGTCCCAGTTCCTGGTACAGGTGGAGAACGGTTTCGGAATCGGATTGGGTTTTAAAATCATACTTTTGCGTTAAGGTTTCCCGAAGGGCCTTGAAATTGTAAATCTCGCCGTTGGCAATTATCCCTTTCAGATCTCCGGCAGCCAGAATGGGCTGATGACCGGTGGCTACATCAACGATGGATAGTCTTGTGTGCCCCACCGTGAATTGATCTCCGCTGTGAATCCCCCTGTCATTGGGTCCCCTGTGGGTCAATGCATCCAGCATCCGGTTTATGGTGTCATCGTCCCTGATGCCGAAGCATCCTGCTATGCCGCACATACCTTCTCCTTCTTTTGTTCGTATATAGTCAAAACACCGGGGATCCCTCCTGGTCTGCCGCATAAATCCCATGGCCTTTCCCGCGCCAGAGTGGGGGTGGTCCCCGACCAATGGCCGGGACCATAACACAACTATACATCGAATTGAAAGTTTTTATTCTGGGGATTTGATGAAAAAAATTAATATCTGTATATGAAAAATAGTAATATTGTGTGTCTTTTTGATGAAAATATCACTTTTTACTGGGAAATTGTGATTGTTTCTTTGGTGGTGTGAAAAACCCTTGTGGAATGATAGGCTGATAGAAGGAATAAATATATATTGAGAACGATATAATTGTGCGAGTGCAGCATCGACCCAACCTAGCTGTCTTGTGGGTGACCCAGGTGAAAGACCGTTGCCAGCGGCCGTGAAGCTATTGCCCTTGGGGGGCGATTGGGGTATGTTGTCCGTGAACAAACGCAGATTGAAAGGACGGGCAGTGAATCAATCCATTGCTGAAGAAAGATGCCGGGAGCTTTTGGTTTCCTTAAGAAAAATCATCCAGGCCGTTGATATTCATTCCAGAATGTTGAACAAGCGGTTCGGGCTGACCGGACCCCAGTTGATCGTGCTTCAGGAGATATCGGCCCAGGCCGGCATATCCATTACGCCATTGTCGCGGGTGACCAGCCTGAGCCAGGCCACGGTCACCGATATCACCAAGCGCCTGGAATCAAAAGGCTACATCCAAAGAAAAAAACGTGAGGATGATAAACGGGCGGTCAGTCTTTTTCTGACGGCATCCGGGGAAGCGATGATCAAAGAGTTGCCGCCCCTGCTTCAGGAAAAATTCACCGAGCGGTTTTCCGGCCTGGAGAATTGGGAGCAGATGATGATCCTCAGCGCCTTTGAGCGGGTGGTCAGTTTGATGGCCGCAGAACAGATTGATGCCTCTCCTGTGCTTGTCACAGGGCCGATTCAAAATGACGGAGCCGCTTCCTAAAGTGTTTGCAGGCGGCCATAACCTTATCAGTCTTCCACCTCAAGGTTGTTGTCAACGCCGGTGACGCCAAGGGTGAAACGGGCGGCATCAGCGGCCTCTTTAAAGGCGCGTTTATCAGGGACGGTCCCTGAAAGGGAAACCAGGCCATTGTTGACTGACACGGTGATTCCGTCGATGTCGAATTTTAGATTCCGTTTCATCACTTCAAGAATATAGGCGGCAATGGACTGGTCCTGGGTCTTTTCCGAAGGGACAACGGCCAGGTTGTTTTCCACGATCATTACCCCGCGCAGTTCTCCGGTCAGGCGTTCTGCCTTTTCTTTCTTCCAGAAGGTATCCACGGAGCCGTTCAGCCTGACGATGCCGTTTTCCACTTCAACGGTGATGTCGCTGGATTCAAGATCCGGATTCCAGGCCAGTACACTCACCGCCCGGCAATGGACATCTTCATCCATGAGGGTTTCCACCTCATCCGGATATTTAACCCGCAGATTATTTTCGATTTTTTTGACACCTTTGACATCCCAGGTTTCGGTGATGGCTGAAATCTGTGCCGCATAGTTGGTGACTGTTCCGCTTAGGGTGACCCGCCCGCCGTTTACTTCAATTTTTATATCTGATGCGTCTACGCTGCTGTTCCAAAACAGGTTATCCACAATGTCTTTTTTAATGTGTTCGTCGGTTCTTAACACGGGTCCTCCTTTTTTTAAATGCGAAAATATGTATCGATATCAATGCACATTATTGGTTATAATATAATGATAATTAGCATGTTTTCAAGGTTATCAGTCGAAGTCACACCTGTATGTGCTTGACAAAATGTATCGAATACGATATAAATCTGACGTGTTCTTTTTACAAATTTGATCTCTCTTGGGCCCCCCAGCCCGATGAATAGGGGAAGATCAATGCAATTCCAAACGTATATATAGCTAAACTTTTAACAAACCATGAATAGGTGAAATTATGTGTGGTATTTGTGGTGAACTGGTATTTGACGGTCACCCTCTGGACGATGAGCAAATGAAACGAATGACCGGTAAAATGGCCAGGCGCGGGCCTGACCATGAGGCCGTGCAGCGGGCCGGCCGTGCCACTTTCGGCCATCGCAGGCTGAAAATCATTGATCTTTCCGACGCCTCCAACCAGCCGTTTGTGGATCCGGATCTGGATTTGATGCTGGTGTTCAACGGTGCCATCTATAATTATAAAGAGCTGAGAACCCAATTGAGACAAGCCGGTTACAGGTTTTACTCCGACGGGGATACAGAGGTCATTGTAAAGGCTTACCATGCATGGGGAGAGGCCTGTGTGGAAAAGTTCAACGGCATGTTCGCCTTTGTCATCTATGACGGCCGCAATGATACCGCTTTCATGGCAAGGGACCGTCTTGGCATCAAACCGCTCTACTATGTCAAGGACGGCAGCCGCCTGATATTTGCCTCCTCCCTGCCGGCCCTTCTTGAAACCGGTACGGTTGATACGCATCTGTCTTCCCGGGCACTTCACCATTACATGTCATTTCATGCCGTGGTACCCGCCCCTTACACCCTGATCCGGGATGTGAAAAAGCTGCCGCCGGCAACGACAATGACCGTTAAAAGCAGCGGCGAAACGGTTGCCCGGACCTATTGGGAGTTGGAGTTCATCCGGGACAGGGAAGAGGATACCTATGGGTTCGAGGATTGGAAGCGCCTGGTGTCTGACGCCCTGATGAAGGCGGTACGCCGCCGCCTGGTGGCGGATGTGCCTGTGGGCGTGCTCTTATCCGGCGGCCTGGATTCCAGCCTGATTGTCGGGCTTCTGGCTGAGGCCGGACAGAAGGATTTGAAGACATTTTCCATCGGTTTTGAAAGTGTGGGCGGTGAACGGGGGGATGAGTTTAAATATTCCGACATCATCGCCGACCATTTCGGGACGGACCATCATAAAATCCGGGTGGATTCCCGCCAGGTCCTCCCCAACCTGCCGGATTGCGTCAGGGCCATGAGTGAGCCCATGGTTTCCCACGATTGTATCGGGTTTTACCTGCTCAGCAAGGTGGTTGCCGACCACGTCAAGGTGGTCCAGAGCGGGCAGGGGGCCGATGAGATTTTTGGCGGTTACCACTGGTATCCGCCCATGATGGAAAGCCACGACCCGGCCGCGGATTACAGGAATGTTTTTTGTGACCGCACCCATGAAGAGTTCTGCGAAATCGTCCATGAGCAATACGCCGGCCAGGATTTCAGTCGGGAATTCATAGAACAGCAGTTTGCGGCACCCGGTGCCCGGATGAGCGTGGATAAAGCCCTGCGCATGGACGCCACCGTCATGCTGGTGGATGATCCGGTAAAGCGGGTGGACAATATGACCATGGCCTGGAGCCTTGAAGCCAGGGTGCCTTTCCTGGATCACGAGCTGGTGGAACTGGCTGCAAAGATTCCACCGGAATTCAAGGTGGGGCACGGCGGAAAACATATCCTGAAAGAGGCGGCAAGGGATGTGATTCCGGCGGATGTCATCGACAGGCCCAAGGGCTATTTTCCTGTGCCGGCACTCAAATACATCCGGGGAGCCTATTTCGATTTTGTGAAAGATATCGTCAAAAGCCCGGCCTGCCGGGAGCGAAAGATCATCCGGCCGGAATATATCGATCTGTTGCTGGCATCGCCGGAAGACCATATTACTCCCCTGCGGGGATCAAAGCTCTGGCAGGTGGCATTGATGGAATTCTGGATGCAGAAACACGGTCTGTAACCCAAGGGAGAACGATCATGGACAAGTCAAAACACAGAGACAAGTCAAAACACAGAATAGAAAAAGGGTACGGCCAGTCCCTGAGAAACTGGGAGAAGATGGAGAATCCCAAAACCAAAGGGATGCGGCCGGATGCTTTTGCGGAAATGGGATGGGGCCGTTTGGTATTCGGCCATACCTTTGAAACCAACGAGAAAATCGTGACCGCCATGTGTTCCCACGGACGAGACTCCCGTGATATTGCCATGTACGTCATCGATCCCCACGTGATTATCGCCAAGGCGCCGGACAAGTTGTTTCTGGACCCCTCCCACACCTTCAGGCTCTGGAATTATGACTACCGTTTTGACAACAGTGAATGCAACCGGGTTATCACTATACAGCGGCTCTCCGGTGAAGACGAGGCGGCCCAGGTGAACCGGATCTACGCCAAATGCCATATGAAGGGTGCGGATCCAGGCTTTCTGCTGGACAAGCGGGCTACGAGGCTGCGCACCTATCTTGTGGCAAAGCTTTCCGATACCGGTGAGGTGGTGGGAACCGTCACCGGCGTAGATCATGTGGAAGCCTTTAATGATCCTGAAAACGGGGCCAGCCTATGGTCCCTTGCCGTGGATCCCCAGGCCGGTGTTCCCGGGGTGGGCAGTGCTTTGGTCCGTCACCTGGCGGCCCATTATTTCACTAAGGGCAGGTCGTTTATCGATGCCAGCGTGATGCATGACAACCAAAGTGCCATCACCCTGTATGAAAAACTGAAGTTCCAGCGGGTGCCGGTATTTTGCATCAAGCGGAAAAATTCTATCAATGAAACCCTCTATGTGCCGAACCATGAAACGGTGCAACAGATGAACCCCTATGCCAGGCTTATTGCGGATGAGGCTAAGCGGCGCGGGATTCTCGTGGATGTGGTGGATGCGGAGTACGGGCTTTTCACCCTGAGCCTGGGTAGCCGGTCCGTCACCTGCCGGGAATCTTTGTCCGAGATGACTTCGGCCGTTGCCATGACCAAATGTGACGATAAGCGGCTGACCCGGAAGCTGGTTGCAGAAGCCGGCATACGGGCGCCTGAACAGATCCGGCATTCGGATATGGCCGCCTCTCTTTTGTTTATGGAAAAGCAGGGCCGGGTGGTGGTCAAACCGGCCAGGGGCGAGCAGGGGGCCGGGATCAGTGTGGATATTTCAAACCCTGAAGAACTGGAAGCCGCAATCGCCAATGCCGCGGAGGTCTGTTCGGATGTCCTGCTTGAAACCTATGTCCAAGGAGACGACCTGCGAATTATTGTCATCAACCACGAGTTGGTGGCAGCCGCTGTCCGGCGGCCGCCGGGCATCACCGGTACCGGTGAACATACCATCCGGGAGCTGATCGAAAAACATAACCGCCGGCGGATGGCCGCCACAGGCGGTGAAAGCCGTATCCCCGACGATGACGAGACGGTGAGATGCCTGAAAATGGAAGGGGTGGATTACGATACCGTCCTTGAAAAAGGGCGGACCGTCGTGGTCCGGAAAACGGCCAACCTCCATACCGGGGGCACGATTCACGATGTCACCGATGACATATCGCAAACCCTCAAGGATGCCGCGGTTACCGTCAGCCAGGCCCTGGATATCCCGGTGACCGGCCTTGACTTCATGGTGCCGGACATCGGCGGCGATGACTACGCCTTTATCGAAGCCAACGAACGGCCCGGCCTTGCCAACCACGAACCCCAGCCCACGGCGGAACGCTTTATCGACCTGTTATTTCCTGAAACTGTTGCGGAGTAGTGCTTTGAAAAAGAAGAATTTGAAGACCAAAACGTTAAATACAAAGACGTTGAAAATCGATGAATCCTATCTGATCGAGCAGTTGATTTCATTGCTCAGGATTCCCAGTCCTTCCGGATATACGGACCAGGTCGTTCATTATGTGTGCGAGGAACTGGAAGCATTGAGCATACCCTATAACGTCACACGTCGCGGGGCGATCCGGGCCACCCTTGCCGGGGAGGGGGGACCCCTGGACCGCGCCGTCTGCGTTCATTTGGATACGCTGGGAGCCATGGTCAGCCGGCTGAAGTCCAACGGCCGGCTGGCCGTCCGCCCCATTGGCACCTGGTCAAGCCGGTTTGCCGAAGGGGCACGGGTGACGGTATTCACCGAGGACAAAAAGTTTCGGGGAACCATTTTACCCTTGAAGGCCTCCGGTCATGTCTACGGTGACAGTGTGGACACCCAGAAGGTGTCCTGGGACCAGGTGGAGGTCCGGGTGGATGTGCGCAGCCAAGGGCGGGAGGATCTGGAACGTTTCGGTTTTTCCCCGGGGGATTATATCGCCGTGGATCCCTGTCCTGAAATTGATCCGGATGAAGGGTTTATCAACTCCCGCCACCTGGACAACAAGGCGGGAGCCGCCATTCTGCTGGCCGTTGCCAGGGCCATTCGCGATGATGCCGCCGCACTTCCCGTGGACTGCCATCTTTTGTTCACCATCAACGAGGAGATCGGCGTGGGCGCAACGGAAGTGTTGTACAGCGACATCACTGAAATGATCGTTATCGATTCCGCCATGACCGCCCCCCGCCAGAGTTCCACCGAACTTGACGCCACCCTGGTGATGATGGACCAGTCCGGCCCCTTCGACTACCATCTCAACAGGAAACTGGTCCGGCTGTGCCGGGACAATGATATCTCTTTTAAAAAAGATCTCTTTGAATTCTACCGGTCGGACGCCGCTTCCGCCATTGAAGCGGGAAGCGACATCAGAACCGCCCTGGTGGGGTTCGGGGTGGACGCCTCCCACGGGTACGAGCGCACCCACCTGTCCGGACTCAAAGAGGTGGCAAAGCTGATACAGGCCTATATCCGCAGCGAGCCCACCTTTGACAGGGATAAAAATGAGATGGGCCCCATCAAAGGCTTCCCCCACCAGCCCACCCGGGGCACCATCAGTATCGAGACCTGATGACAACCCGGGTAAAAAAGCCAAAAAGCTGCAGCCGCGAAACCTGTGACGCGTTTCGCGGCTGCCGCTGCAAGGGTTAAAAGATGGTGGGATTTGCTCAAATCCAAGGGATCTTAAGCCACTTCAGAGTATTCGGCATCTACAATGTCGTCATCATCACCGGAAGGTTTCCCTTTTGAGCCGTTGGGCTGCGCTGCGGCCTGACCTGTGCCCGATGCCTGCTGATAGGCGGCCTGGCTAAGGGTGTGCAGCGCCTGGGTCAACGCCTCGGATGCTGACTTGATGCCGGATATGTCATTCTGGTTTACCGCCTGATTGACATTTTGGACCAGGGTCTGAACCTGGCTTCGGGTCGCAGAATCTGTCGCGGCACCCGAATCGGCCAGGAGTTTTTCCGCACGGTACACCAGGTGTTCGGCCTCATTTCTGGCCGTGATCAGCTCTTTTTTACGACGGTCCTCGCCGGCATTGCGTTCCGCATCCTTGATCATTGCGTCAATCTCATCTTTAGAAAGTCCCGAAGATGCGGTGATGCGGATGGACTGCTCTTTGCCGGTTGCCTTGTCTTTGGCGGATACGCTGACAATGCCGTCGGCATCTATGTCGAAGCTGACCTCGATCTGTGGGGTTCCCCTGGGAGCCGGGGCAATATCCGTCAGTTCAAAGCGGCCCAGACTCTTATTGTCCGAGGCCATCTCCCGTTCTCCCTGAAGGACGTGCACGGTAACTGCGGGCTGGTTGTCCTCGGCCGTTGAAAAGACTTCGCTTTTCTGCACCGGAATGGTGGTGTTCTTTTCGATGAGTTTTGTCATGACGCCCCCGAGGGTTTCGATACCCAAGGAGAGCGGCGTGACGTCCAGCAGGAGCACATCATCAAGATCCCCTTTGAGGATGCCGCCCTGAATGGCAGCGCCTAAGGCCACCACTTCGTCTGGGTTGACGCCTTTATCCGGGGTTCTGCCGAATAGTTTTTCCACCCGGGCCTGGACCGCAGGCATACGGGTCATGCCGCCCACCAGGATGACACGTCCGATGTCGGACATACGCATACCTGCATCTTTTACCGCTGTTTCACAAGGGGCGCCCAGGCGGTCCAGCAGGTCGGCCACCAGGGATTCCAGCCTGGCGCGGGTCAGCTTTACCGTTAGGTGTTTCGGGCCGGATGCATCTGCAGTGATAAAGGGC
>MDTD01129723.1_pt1 | contig 30003 bp, 22 predicted proteins | sample 811221 | NCBI WGS metagenome assembly MDTD01 (sample SAMN05326646, study PRJNA326480) | marine metagenome | isolation source: seawater | place: Pacific Ocean: South West | collected 2011 | reverse complement strand
GGGTGACGCAGGCGGAGGCGGAGAAGCGGGCGTCCGAGGCAGTGGTGGCGCAGCGGAAGGCCGAGCGTGACATCGCGCAGAAGACTCTCGACCGTGCCAGGGAACTGGTAGCGCGCGACGCCGGCACCGTGCAGCGGCTCGACGAGGCGACGGCGACCTTCGAAGGCTCCAAGGCGGCGGTGAGCGCGGCCGAGGCGCAGCTTGCGGCGTCCGACGCGGCCATCAGCTCCGCCCGCTCGGGCGTCGTGGCGGCGAAGGCGCAGGTAACCGCGGCGGCGGCCACGATCGAGCGCATCAAGGCGGATATCGACGACAACACCCTGTCATCGCCCCGTGCCGGGCGGGTCCAGTATCGCGTGGCCCAGCCGGGAGAGGTCGTTGCCGCGGGCGGCACGATCCTCAACCTCGTCGCTCTCACCGACGTCTACATGACGTTCTTCCTGCCGACCGCGAGCGCCGGGCGCGTGGCCCTGGGGACCGAGGTCCGCATCGTCCTCGACGCCGCGCCGGAGTTCGTCATTCCCGCCGAAGTCTCCTTCGTCGCGAGCGTCGCGCAGTTCACGCCGAAGACGGTGGAGACGGCGGAGGAGCGCGAGAAACTGATGTTCCGCATCAAGGCGCGGGTCGACCCGGCGTTGCTCCAGAAATTCATCCGCTACGTGAAGACCGGCCTGCCCGGCGTGGCCTATGTCCGCCTGGCGACCGAAGCGGCGTGGCCGGAAGACCTGCAGGTGAGGCTGCCTGGTGAATGAAGCCGGCGCGGGCGCGGCTTCGGTGGACAGCCCGCCTCCCGTCGTCCGGCTGCGTGACGTCAGCTTGCATTATAAGACGGCCCTCGCGCTCGACGGCGTGACGCTCGACGTTCCGGCGGGCTGCATGGTGGGCTTCATCGGCCCCGATGGGGTCGGCAAGTCGAGCCTGTTCTCCCTTATCGCCGGTGCCAGGGCGGTGCAGGCCGGCGACGTCCACGTGCTCGGCGGCAGCATGGCCGATGCCGACCATCGGGCGCGCGCCTGCCCGCGGATCGCCTATATGCCGCAGGGGCTCGGCAAGAACCTCTATCCGACGCTTTCGGTCGGCGAGAACATCGACTTCTTTGCCCGGCTTTTCGGCCATGACCGTGCCGAGCGCCGCCGCCGTATCGCCGAGCTGACCCGGAGCATCGGGCTCGCCCCCTTCGCCGACCGGCCGGCGGGCAAGCTGTCGGGCGGCATGAAGCAGAAGCTCGGCCTGTGCTGCGCCCTCATCCATGACCCCGACCTCCTGATCCTCGACGAGCCGACGACCGGCGTCGATCCGCTGTCGCGCCGCCAGTTCTGGGAGCTGATCGACCGCATCCGTGCCGGCCGGCCGGGAATGAGCGTGGTCGTCGCCACCGCCTACATGGAGGAGGCGGCGCGGTTCGATTGGCTGGTCGCCATGGACAGCGGGCGCGTGCTGGCGACGGGGACGCCGAACGACCTGCTCGCCCATACCGGGGCGGCGAGCCTGGAAGCGGCCTTCATCGCGCTTCTGCCCGAGGAGAAACGGCGCGACCACAAGCCCGTCGAGATCCCGCCGCAGCCCGAGGGATTGGCGGAGTCGGTGGCGATCGAGACCGAGGACCTGACCAAGCGGTTCAACGATTTCACCGCCGTCGACCGGGTGAGCATCCGCATCCGCCGCGGCGAGATCTTCGGCTTCCTCGGCTCCAACGGCTGCGGCAAGACGACGACGATGAAGATGCTGACCGGCCTGCTGCCGGCGAGCGAAGGCCGGGCGCGGCTTTTCGGCCACGACGTCGACCCGAACGACCTCGATACCCGGCGCCGGGTCGGCTACATGTCGCAGGGCTTCTCACTCTACGGCGAGCTGACCGTCCGGCAGAACCTCTATCTGCATGCCCGGCTCTTCCACGTTCCGTCGGATGTGCTGGATGCGCGCGTGGGCGAGATGACCTCCCGCTTTGATCTCGAGGCAGTCGCCGACGCCTACCCGGATGCCCTGCCGCTCGGTCACCGCCAGCGCCTGTCGCTCGCGGTCGCGATGATCCACAAGCCGGAGATGCTGATCCTCGACGAGCCGACCTCCGGCGTCGATCCGGTGGTGCGCGACGAATTCTGGCGGATGCTCGCCGACCTGTCGCGCGGCGACGGCGTGACGATCTTCATCTCGACGCATTTCATGAACGAGGCCGACCGCTGCGACCGCATCGCGCTGATGCATGCGGGCAAGGTGCTCGTCACCGGGGTTCCCGCCGCGCTGGCTGTCGCGCGCGGTGCCGGCACCCTGGAGGACGCCTTCATCGCCTATCTCGAAGAAGCCGCGGTCGTAGAGGGGGCGGCGGAGGCGGCGCCTTCGGAGGAAGAGGTCGCGCCGCCCGAGCATGCGGCCGATCGGCCGGCCCCGACCGGTCAGCGCCGCCGGCTCGATCTGCGGCGCATGACGAGCTACACGATCCGCGAGACGCTGGAACTGACGCGCGATCCGATCCGCCTGACCCTCGCGATTCTCGGCAGCGTCATCCTGATGTTCGTAATGGGCTACGGCATCAGCCTCGACGTAGAGGGGCTGACCTTCGCCGTCCTCGATCGCGACCAGACCACGGCGAGCCGCGATTATACGCTCAACATCGCGGGCTCTCGCTACTTCGTGGAGAAGGAAACGCTGACCAGCTATGCCGATCTCGACCGCCGCATTCGGGCCGGCGAGATCAGCCTGGCGATCGAGATTCCACCGGGCTTCGCCCGCGACGTCGCGCGGGGCAACGACGTCTCCATCGCCGCCTGGATCGATGGCGCCATGCCGACCCGCGCCGAGACGGTCAGCGGCTACGTGCAAGGCATGCACGCCCATTGGCTTGCCACGAAAGCGAAGGAGGCGGGGTACGGCGACGTGCTGTCGGGTCTCGTCATCGTCGAGACACGCTACCGCTACAACCCGGATGTGAAGAGCCTCGTTGCGATGGTCCCGGCGGTCATCCCGATTCTTCTGATGCTCATTCCGGCCATGCTCGCCGCGCTCAGCGTTGTGCGGGAGAAGGAGCTTGGCTCCATCGTCAATTTCTACGTCACGCCGACCACGCGGCTGGAGTTCCTGCTTGGCAAGCAGCTTCCCTATGTGATCCTGTCGACGCTGAGCTTTCTCACGCTGGTGGTTCTCGCCGTCACGATCTTCCAGGTGCCGCTGAAAGGCAGTCTTCTGACGCTGATCGCCGCGGCTGTGGTCTACGTCAGTGCCGCGACCGCCATCGGCCTCCTGATCTCGACCTTCATGCGCAGCCAGATCGCGGCGATCTTCGGCACCGCCGTGCTCAGCATCCTGCCGGCGGTCAGCTTCTCCGGCATGACCGACCCCGTCTCGTCGCTCGAAGGATTGGGCAGGATCATCGGTGAGGTCTACCCCACGACCTACTTCCTGGTCATCTCACGTGGCGTCTTCTCCAAGGGGCTGACCTTCGCCGATCTCTATTTCCAGTTCATCCCCCTCATCCTCGCCGTGCCCGTCCTGCTCGGCGCGTCGGTCCTTGCTTTAAGGAAACAGGACCGGTGACGCGGTCGCTGGCGAACATCCTCCATCTCGGCGTCAAGGAGCTGCGCAGCCTGCTCCGCGATCCGATGATGCTGGTGCTGATCATCTACGCGTTCACGCTGGCTATCTACACGGCGGCGACCGCGGTGCCGGAGAGTCTGAACCGGGCGACGATCGCCATCGTCGACAACGACCGGTCGCAGCTTTCCACCCGCATTCAGGACTCCTTCTATCCGCCCTACTTCTCGCGGCCGGAGATGATCGGCCAGATGCGGATGGACCGGCGCATGGACGAAGGCATCGACACGTTCGCGCTGAGCATTCCGCCGGACTTCCAGCGAGACGTGCTTACGGGCGACCGGCCGACGGTTCAGCTCAATGTCGACGCCACCCGCATCACGCAGGCGTTCACCGGCGCCGGCTATATCCAGACGATCGTCGCCAGCGAGGTGAGCGAGTTCGTCAACAGGCACCGGTCCGATGCCGAACTGCCGGTCGCCCTCACCTTGCGGGCCCGGTTCAATCCGACGCTGGATCATGCCTGGTTCGGCGCGATCATGGAGATCATCAACAACGTCACCATGCTGTCGATCGTGCTGACCGGGGCCGCCCTGATCCGCGAGCGCGAGCACGGGACGGTGGAGCACCTCCTCGTCATGCCGCTGACGCCGTTCCAGATCATGGCCGGCAAGGTCTGGGCGATGGGGGCGGTAGTGCTCGGTGCCTGCGCGTTCTCGCTGCTCTTCGTCGTCCAGGGACTGCTGTCGGTCCCGATCGAAGGCTCGGTCACGCTGTTCCTGTTGGGCGCGGCGATGCATCTCTTCGCAACCACCTCCATGGGCATCTTCCTCGCCACGATGGCGCGGTCGATGCCGCAATTCGGGCTGCTGATCATCCTGGTCCTGCTGCCGCTCGAACTCCTTTCCGGCGGCGCCACCCCGCGCGAGAGCATGCCGGAATTCGTCCAGACCATCATGCTCGCCGCACCGACCACGCATTTCGTCTCGCTCGCCCAGGCGATCCTCTACCGCGGCGCCGGCCTCAGCGTGGTCTGGCCGCAGTTCCTGGCGATCGCGGGCATCGGCTCCGTGTTCTTCGCGATCGCGCTCACGCGCTTCCGGCAGACCATCGGTGCGATGGCGTAGCTGGCAGGTCATCGGGCATCAGGGTGAATGCCGAGCCAGATAAGCGTGCTGGACTCCTGTTGTTCAAGGTGAGAACATATAGCGAACATATGAGATGCAACATGCCGCGATGGAGGCTATGGCGGACAGGCAGTTCTCGTTCGACCTGGGGCCGTTGCGGCCGCCGGACATCTTCTATTTCGCATTGCGTCCGGATGCCGCCGCGGCGCAGGCGATGACGGATGTCGCCGAGCGGTGCCGAAAGCGTCATGGCCTTTCGGGGCGGCCCTATGACGCGGACCGGCTGCACCTCTCCCTCAGCCCGGTGGTGTCACGCTACGGCGTCGGTCAGGACGATGTCGCGGCGGCGGCAGAGGCGGCGGCGCGTGTCGAGGCCGATCGATTTCCGGTCGCTTTCGACCGGATCTGCACGTTCGGCAGCCGGAACAGGCGTCCGATCGTCCTTTGTTGCGACGGTGGCTGGTCGGCTTTGGCCGCGTTCCGGCACAGCTTGCGGGGCGAACTGGTGAAGGTGGGCCTTCGACTGGGGCCACCCAATTTCCAGCCTCACGTGACCTTGCTGTGGGACAAACGGTCCGTTGCGGACGCGCGTCTCGACGAACCGATCGGCTGGACCGTCGACGCGTTCGTGCTCGTGCGGAGCCTGACCGGCCGCAGCCGCCAGATCGAAGTCGGGCGTTGGCCGCTCGGCGCTACGCAGAGGCGGCGGACCCGCCTTCCCGGAGGATCTGCGCAGTCGCCAGAACCACCCGGTTGCGCCCCTCCGCCTTGGCCTGATAGAGCGCGGCGTCCGTACGGGTGACGAACGCCGTTCCGGTTTCGCCGGGAACATACTGGGCGACGCCGAAGCTGCTCGTAATCGTGCCGATCTTGTCGAACCGCATGGTCTCGATGGCATGGCGGCATTTTTCCGCGGCGAGATATCCCATCGAGCCGTCGATGCCCGGCGCCAGAATCAGGAACTCCTCGCCGCCCCAGCGCACGAAGAGGTCCGAGCTTCGGATGAGGTTCGACACGCGGCGCGAGAGCCGGACCAGCACCTTGTCGCCGACGGGATGTCCGTAGGTGTCGTTGATGCGCTTGAAATGGTCGATATCGAACATGATCAGCGTCAGGGGGGTACCGTAACGGTCGGCGCGGCGGACCTCCTCGACCAGTGCCGTTTCGAGCTTCAGACGGTTCGAAAGCCCGGTCAGCGTGTCCGTGGTCGCTTTGACCCCGAGATCCTGCGCGAGCTCCTGAAGCTGCAGCCGCCTGTCCATCTGCACTTCGTCATGGACCCGGCGCGCTCTTCCGAGCAGGTAGATCAAGGCCATGATCGTCACCAGCAGGGTGATGACGATGCCGACGAAGCGGGTAGCGAATATCTCCTGCGTCGGCTTGAGAATGACCAGCGACCAAGCGCTGTCGTTGACGATGCGGCGGAGGACGAAGTCGCGGTAGCCGTCGACCGTCATCCACGCAGCGTCGATGATGCGCCGCTCCAGCATCGGATTCGCGTTCAAGGCCTCGAAGCGCCGGCCGAGAGCGGCTATCTTCTCGTCCGGCAAAGGCCATAGCAGACGGTACAAGCTGTCCGGGCGATTGGTCATCATGACCAGCCCGTCCGGATCGACGAAGAAATAGGGGCGATCCAGCGTGCTCAGGTCCGCTTCGAACGAATCGAGAGACAGCGTCAGCATCGCAACGCCGACGATATCTCCGTTCGCCGTTCGAACCGGATAGCTCGCCGAATAGTCGAGCGTTCCGGCCCGCTGGTCGAAGGCGAAGCGAGGCGTGGGAACTCCTCTGATCGCCGCGAGGAAGTCGGGCGGCGGTTTGTCCGAGGATGTCGCCGGAAGGGGGGCATCGCGGATGGTCGCGGTGACCGTCACGCCGGAGCGATCCAGGACGGCGCCCCGTTTGGCGCCCGACGCTTCGACATGCAGGTCGAGCAGCGATCGCACGGCCGTGCCGTCGCGCGGGCTGTCGGCCATTAGCAGGGCCAGGACAGTCGGCGAGCCGGCCAATGCCTTGGCCATGGCGTTGATCGTGGTGGTGTCGGCGGAAAGACGGCTCGCCAGCAGCTCGATGTCGGTGCGCGCTTCCTTCTGAACGTTCTGGCGGTAAATGTTGCCCAGATATTGGGTCAGCGCCCAGCCCGAGACGAGGATCGAGCCCATGGCAACGAGCGTCCAGATGTAGTGCCGGCGCACATAGGCGGAATAGCGCGGCGAAGCGATGTCGGTGGCGTCTTGCTGGCTCCAGATCCCCCAGATCGAGAACGAAATCCAACAGGCGAGCATGCCGCGCACGAGTTGAACCGGCATTCCGGTCAGATCGGTGAAGGCCTGATAATTGACGATCGTCGAGGGCCAGAAATGGCCCGTCGGGACTATGAGGCCGGAGGCGACGGCGTAAAGGCCGAATCCGACGGCGGCGAAGACCGCGAAACCCTTGGCGCCACCGGTGAGGGTTCTGGCACGGCCCGCCAGGACGATCGCCGCGCCGGCCGCGCCCAGGAACCCGATGGCGTAACGGGCGACGATTCCTCCGGTCGTCGGGCCGTCGACGACGGTGACGGCGGTAACCAGAATCGCCGGTGCCGCATAGATCCACCGTCCCGGCGGTTTTACGCCGAACTGAACAGCTTCCAGCCGCACGAAGTCGATCAGCAGGAGATAGGACGCCGTCATGACCGTCATGCGCGCGATGGCGAATGCCGGTGAATCGCCGAGGATAAGCGCAGTCAGGTCCAGCCATTCGCCGACACCGTGGACGAAGCCGAAACCTCCCAGCACCGCCCAGGCCTCGCCGGCGCCCTTGCTCGCGGCAAGAGAGCTCGTCGTGCCGAGCAGAATGAAGGCTAGGCCGTAAAAGAAGAAGATGAAGTCGAGTTGGTTGTTGAGGAAGTCGGCCATCTAGGCCCTCTTCAGAAACCTGACTTCATTAATGTAGTTCGATGTAAGCCGGAGGCGCGTTGTCTAAGGCAGGCGGCCGCAATCTCAGTCCGGACGACAAACACATTGACGATCTCCACTGCAATGCACGGTTCGGCCCGGGGACAACCTGAACGCGACCGGGCTACCCTTTTATTCGTTTCGGATTTCCAGTCCGATGATCGCCCTGGTCGATTTTTGGAGGGCGATCAGCGGACATGTGCGGTGACGATGGATCATCGCCTTCTCGCAGACCGACTTCACCGAGGGCCTGAAGATCGTCACTGTGTCGGAGCCCGTCGCACGCCGGCACCCTTGCCCGCCGAGGCGCCAAGCATAGCTCACCAAGGGAAAGGGTATGCTGGAGAAAAGACCCGAGGCGACTGTCGGCAGTGGGTACTCCATTTGTCTCATGCCAGTGCCGGTGACGAACAAGCGAGCGTTGGGAAGGCGGAAACGATGACAGTCGGTGCGAAAACGTCACATCCGGAAACGCTTCACCTGTCCGCCAACGACTGGGTGCCGAACAACGAGCGGTTGCCGGTCCTGGTCTATCGCGGGGCGGTCGATGTGTCCGGGCGGGATCCGGCGGCGGCGTTCGAGGCGCTGTTCGGGCGGACAGGGTGGCCGGCGCAGTGGCGGAACGGGGTGTTTCCGTTTCACCACTACCATACGGCCGCGCATGAGGTGCTGGGGTTCGCCGGCGGCTGGGCGCGGCTGATGCTGGGCGGGCCGGGCGGGGCCGAGGTGGAGGTTCGGGCGGGCGACGTCGCGGTGCTGCCGGCCGGGACCGGACATATGCGGCTGAAGGCGAGCGGCGACTTCCTCGTGGTGGGGGCCTACCCGCCCGGACAGCACCCCGACAACTGCCGTGATGCGCCGACGCCCCAGATGACGGCGCGGATCGCCGGCCTGCCGTTTCCGGATTCGGACCCCGTGTCGGGCACGGGCGGACCCCTGGTCGGTCTTTGGCCAAAAGGCTGACCGCGGAAGGGCTCTCCCGGTTGTCCCTCGCTACGGTGTAGGATCATCCGATCGTCACCATCGTGGCGGAGGCGGGGGATGTCGAACAACTATGCGGGTCTCAGGCGCGCGCTCCGCGACGAAGTCGGGGCGGCGGAGCGCTGTGCGGAGCGACTGCTCGCCATCCGCAAGCGGCTGGCGCCGATCCGGCGGCGGCGGAGCGACGCAGCGCTGCTGCTCGCCACCTGGAACATTCGCGACTTCGATTCGAACAAATACGGCTTCGGCCCGCGCAGGCCGGAGACGTTCTATTACCTCGCCGAGATGATCGCTTGCTTCGATCTGGTGGCGATTCAGGAGGTGAACCGGGATCTCTCCGCCCTCTACCGGCTGATGGAGATCCTGGGCAGAGAGTGGGATTTCATCGCCACCGACACGACGGAGGGCGTCGGCGGCAATGCCGAGCGCATGGCCTTCGTCTACAACACCGAGAAGGTCCAGTTCCGCCGGATCGCGGGCGAGGTGGTGCTGCCCGATGGCCAGCTCGTCGTGTCGCGGAAGAAGGTGAAACCGCCCAAGGATCAGCCTGATGCCGAGCCGGCCGAGGTGGAGGTCGAGCAGCAGTTCGCCCGCAGCCCCTTCCTCGTCGCCTTCCAGTCTGGCTGGTTCCGGTTCAGTCTTTGCACCGTCCATATCTATTACGGGAGCGATTCTGGGGAGAAGCTCGAGCGCCGGATCGCCGAGATCGAGCAGCTGGTGGAGTTCTTCGCCAACCGCCAGGACATCGCCAGCCGGCAGGAAAAGGACCGGCATGGGGCGGTCGAGAATTACATCCTCCTTGGCGACTTCAATGTCGTCAGCCCCGAGCACAAGACCATGACCGCGCTCAAGGGCCATGGCTTCAAGGTTCCGGCGGCGATCGACGGAAAGAAGGTGCGGGACGAGGACGACCACTTCTACGACCAGATCGCGGTGCGGGTGAAGGACCCGCGCTTCAGGGTCGCCGGCGGTGGCATGATCGACATCTTCGCGGACGTTTTCCGCGACACCTTGGAGGACCGTGCCCTCTACGCTCCGCACATTGCCAAGGGCGAGGGCGAGATGGACGTCAGCGCGGCGCAGTACCGAAAGTGGCGAACATGGCAGATGTCCGACCACGCGCCGCTGTGGATCGAGATCGAAACCGACTTCGCCGACGACTATCTGGGCGACATCGCCGGCGGTCGGTCCGACTGAGCGAGCGTTATCCTTTCGGGCCGCCGATCGCGAACAGCGCGCCCTGAGGGTCCAGCATCTGGACGATCCAGCTTCCGCCCGGCACTTCCATCGGGCCGTTCAGAACTTGTGCGCCGCGCGTCTTCGCCTTCTCCATCGCCGTGTCGATGCCGACGACGTTGAAGTAGTAAAGCCAGTAGGGAGCGGGGACGGCCGGGGGCTTGGTCATCATGCCCCCTTCGGCCTCGGTGTCGGTGGTGAAGAGCTGGTAGACGCCCATCTCCCCCATGTCCATTGCGTCCCGCTTCTCCCAACCGAACAGGCCTGCGTAGAAGTCGAAGGCCGGCTGCCAGTCGATCGCCATCAACTCGTGCCAGCCGACGAAACCGGGGGTTCCCGGCGATGGTGCCTTCCACTCCATCTCCATGGCCGGCATGAACAGGGCGAACACGGCGCCTTGCGGATCGGCGACGATCGCGAAGCGGCCGACGCCGGGGATGTCGGCCGGCTCGCGGTGGACCGTGCCCCCGCGGGTCTTGATCTCGGTCGCGGTGGCGTCGACGTCGTCAACGCCCACATAGCCGATCCAGCCCGGACGGGCGCCCGCGTCGGCGGCTTCCTGCGTCAAGGTCAACAGGCCCGCGACACCGTCTTCGCCGACCTTGAAAAGCGTGTAGTGGATGTCGGTTAAGCCCGAGTCCTGGGTGTTCCAGCCGATCACGTCGCTGTAGAACAATTCGGCGGCACCGGCGTCACTCGTCATCAGCTCGTACCAGACGAACCGTCCGCGTTGACCTGTCATTCCCCATCTCCCTGTCGTGCCATGCCGGTCACGGATCGGTCTCCGCCGCGCGTTTGACACAAAGAGTTGATATCAACACTATTGCGCTATGTCCATCGCCGCCGAGGTCCCGTTCGGGACCACGATCCATGTCCGGGACACCTGTCTTTGCCTTCATGTGCAACGTGCGGCGCGGGCGGTGGCGCGCCGTTTCGACGAAGCCTTCCGACCGCTCGGTCTCACCAGCGGTCAGTTCTCGCTGTTGATGGCCCTCAACCGGCCGCAGCCGCCGGCGATAGGTGCGGTCGCGAACCTGCTCGCGATGGATCGCACCACCCTCACGGCGGCCCTGAAGCCGCTGGAGCGGCGGGGTTTGGTGGCGGTCTCCGCCAACCCGGCCGACAGGCGCAACCGTCTGCTGACGCTGACGGCGGAGGGATTGGCGATCCTGAAGCAGGCGGTGCCGATTTGGGAGCATATCCAAAAAACACTCGAAGACGGGCTCGGGACCGAGCCGTCGGAGATGCTGAGAGCTGCGCTGGAGACACTGTCGTCGCCGCAGCCGAACGCTACCTCCATTGCCACGAAGCCTGGGGGTTCGCCCTAGACCCGTCGATGCCGACCTGGGAACGGGTTCGGGCGGGCTCCGTCTGCCGCGTTTCCGGCTTTTCATGTAGTTTCGCGCGGCGAAGGTCCATAAGGTCGCCGACCTTGCCCCAACCCGATACGCCCCGGCCATGACGACAGCGACGGACACGATCAGCGGACACCACGCACCGCGCCTGTTCCACCCTTTGAGCGGCAGCAATCTCGCCACCCTGGTGGACGTGCTGTCGTCCAACGGTCCGCTGCCCTTCAGGCACTGGCCGCAGGCGGCGATCGCGGTGGCGGCGACCCTGGCGCGCTGGCCCTTCTATACCGCCGAGAAGCTCCGCTTCGCCCGGATGCGGGCGCGGACCGAAGCGATGCCGGCCCCGGTGTTCATCGTCGGCCATTGGCGGAGCGGAACCACACACCTCTACAACGTCCTCAGCCGCGATCCGCAATGGGGATACGTTCCGCCGCTGGCGACCGGCATGCCCTGGGACCTGCTGGGGATCGTCACTGCCCTGCGGCCGCTGCTGGAACAGGCCCTGCCGGCGCATCGCTTCATCGACAACGTCCCGGTGACGCCGGAAAGCCCGCAGGAGGACGAGATCGCGTTGGCGAACATGCTGCCGCTCTCGTTCTATCACGGCATCTATTTCCCGAGCCGCCTGCAGGCCCATTTCAATCGCGGCGTGTTCTTCGACGGCTGCTCGGCGGCGGAAGTCGAAGCGTGGAAGCGGACGTTCGTCTATTTCCTCGAAAAGGTCGCGCTACAGCAGGGGGGAAAGCGCCTGCTGATCAAGAATCCGGTGTATACGGGGCGGATCGCCATGCTCCGTGCCATCTGGCCGGATGCGAAATTCGTCCATATCCATCGGAACCCCTACCAGGTGTTCGAGTCCTCGAAGAACTTCTACGAGAAGCTGTTCCAGGAACTCGCCTTGCAGGACTATGGGGCGGCGCCGGTCGAGCAGCTGATCCTCGACGCTTATCCGCGCCTCATGGACCGGATGATCGGCGACAGCGCGGCGCTCCCGGCCGATGCCTTCATCGAGGTCCGCTACGAGACCTTCGAGGCCGATCCGCTGGGCGAAACCGCCCGCATCTACGATACGTTGGGAATCGAAGGGTACGACGAGGCCCGCCCCGCCTTCGAAAGCTACCTGGACAGCGTGCGGTCCTATCGCAAGAACAGCTATCGCTATTCGGAGGCCGCGGCGCGCAGCGTGGAGTCGCGATGGAAGCCATTTCTCGATCGGTGGGGATACAAAAGCCCCGGCGCCACGGCGGGGTAGGGATACCAAGGCCGTCCGGGGTATGAAGACACTCTGGTTCAAGGCCGCCGTCTCGCTCTGCGGCGCTTTTCTCTCCGCGGCGCCGGCTGCGGCCGATCGGTGCCGCACCATCCAGGTGCTGTCCGCCGAAGCCAACGTGCCGGTGATCGGCATGGAGGACATAGCCGTCGACGGCGGGCGCGGGGTCGCCTATCTGTCGGCCTATGATCGCCGGTCGGAGAGCGGGGCGGCGAATGCCGCCGATCCCACGCTGTCCGGGATATTCCGTCTGTCGCTGGCCGATCTCGATCGAGCTCATGACGACGGGGCGCCGGTGACGGTCGAGGCTCTTTCTGCGGACTGGACGGGCGGTGCGACGTTTCGCCCCCATGGGATCAGTCTGTTCATCGATGACTCGGGCCGGCGGACTCTGTTTGTCGTCAATCACCGGGATAGGGCGGGCGGCGGCGCCAAGTCGGTGGAGATATTCGATATCGTCGACGACCGCATGGTCCACCGCCAGCCGGGAGGGACTGTCCTGGGTTCGGCGTTGTGCAGCCCCAACGACGTCGCCGCAGTGGACCGGGACCGGTTTCTGGTGACGCTCGATCACGGTAGCTGCACGTGGTGGGAGCGCCTGAGCGAGGATGTGTTTTCCCTGCCTCGCGCCGGCGTCGCCTACTATGACGGAACGGAATTGAGACCGGTCGCGGACCGGATGCTGTTCGCCAACGGAATCGTCCTGGGCCGGTCCGGCGACGAAAGCGCCGGCCGGGTGTTCGTTTCTGCGACCAGGGAGAAGGCGATCCGTGTCTATGACGCCGAGGGACTGCTACAGGCGACCAGCCCGATTCATGAGCCGCTGATGCGTATTCCGTTGGATGGCGGACCGGACAATCTCTCCTGGGGACCCGACGGACGGCTGATCGTCGCTGTCCATCCGGCTTTGTTTCGCTTGGGGCTGTTCCTGAAAGGACTGTTTGGCGTGTCCTCGGCACCGTCCCGGATCGTCGCCCTGACGCCCGGGGTGTCCGGCGGCGACCGTCAGGTCCTGTTCGCCGACGACGGGTCCAGGCTGCCGGCGGCGACGGTCGGAGTCGTCGAGCGCGGGCGTCTGCTGATCGGCGCCGTCGCCGGAGACCGTCTAGGCCTCTGCGACGGTCTCGGCCGGCGCGGATAGGTAAGGCCATGGTCGCGCTGGTAACCGGCGGCAGCGGTTTCATCGGCCGTCATCTCGTCGCGGCGCTTCTCGAACGGGGCGAAGCGGTGCGGGTGCTCGATGTCGAGCCCGGCGAGGCATTGCCGCGCGGCGCGGAGTTCATCCGCGGTTCGGTCACCGACGGCGTCGCCGTAGGCGCGGCGATGCATGGTGTCCGTCGTGTCTATCATCTGGCCGCCAACGCCAACCTGTGGGTGCCCGACCGAGGCGTGTTCGAGGCCGTTAACCATGGCGGAACACGGACGGTGCTCGCCGCCGCTGGCAAGGCGGGCGTCGAGCGAATCGTCGTCACCTCGACCGAAGGCGTGCTGATCGGCAAGCGTTCGCCGCGTCGTCCGTTCCGTGTCGACGAGACGGCCGAACTGACTATCGGCGACATGATCGGCGCCTATTGCCGCGCCAAGTATCGGGCGGAAAAGGCAGCTCTGGTGGCGGCGCGGGACGGCATGCCGGTCGTGGTGGTGAATCCCACTCTCCCCGTCGGTCCGGGGGATCGGCGGCTGACCCCACCGACGCGGATGATCCTCGACCTCGCCAACGGGACCATCCCAGCCTATCTCGACTGTTACCTCAACTTCATCGACGTACGCGACGCGGCGGCGGGGCACATCCTGGCGGCGGAGAAGGGACGCATCGGCGCCCGGTACATCCTGGGCGGGGAAAACCTGCGGATGCGTGACTTCATAGCGGTGATGGCCGAGGTCACGGGCGCCTCCGTACCCCATTGGCGAGTTCCGTACTGGCTGGCTGTCGCTGCCGCAACGGTGGACGAAGCACGGTCGACCTATGTCACGAAGGCGCCACCCAAGGCGCCGCTCGCCGGCGTGCGCCTCGCCGGCCGGCCGGCGCTGTTCGACAACACGCGGGCGAGGACGGAACTGGGCCTGCCCAGCCGGCCGATCCGCGACTCTCTCCGGGATGCTCTTGCCTGGTTGGTCTGGAACGGGCTGGTCGAACGGCCTCTGCCGAACCTCGCCGTCGCCTAGGGCGCGGTCGCTTCATGCCGGAACGGCGAAAGGCTGAATCGTCCGCGATCCTTTGGAAACGGTTCAGTGACCGGCGGCAATTGCGGAAACTTCGGTTGCCGCTCGCCGGCCCGCCAATGCGTCCGCGACCAGTTCCCCCATCAGCGCGCTGAATTTGAAGCCATGGCCGGAAAAGCCGGTCATGACCCAAAGACGTTCGGAAAGCGGCTCGAGGACGAATTGCTCGTTGTCCGCGACGGTATAGAAACAGGTGCGGGATTCGATCACGCGGTAGTCGGCGAAGTCGCGAAGACGTAGACCGCATTGGTCGAGTACCTTCGCCACCTCGTCTTTCCGGGGCGTCCGGTCGGCGTTCGGGTCGCCGCTCATCGAGAAAACGTGGTCACCGACCTTGAGCGGTGTGCCGGCGACCGGCGGAACCAGATAGACACCGTTGCCGTCGCCGATGTCGACGACCATCGGCGCGTCGCGCCACGCCGCCGCGAGCGCGGCCGGCGCCTCCAGATAAGCGAGCACCTGCCGCGATGCGGTCACGCGTTGGGAAAGCGACGGCAGCAGCCGCGCGACCCATGGTCCTGCCGCGACCACGATATGATCGGCCACCACCACGGTGCCGTCGTCCAGCTCGATGCGGCCAGCGTCGATATCGATTGCCCGGACCGGCGTGTTCCGGGCGATCGTCCCGCCTCGCGCTTCGAGATTTCCGGCCAGTGACCGGACGATGCGGTCGGCGAGCAGGACCCCGCCGGCGGCGGTATGGAAGGCCCCGGTCATCGACGATGCGTCAAGGAAGGGCCAGCGCCGGGTCACCGCCTTGCGATCCAGGGGGGCGACGGCGATGCCCATTGCTTCGAGGCATCTGGCCGAATCCTCCGCCCAGCGGCCGCCTCCGTTCGCCGCGATCAGAGTTCCGGTGGGAACGTAGTGGGCGACGCCGAGATCGGCCCATAGCCGGTCCCAGGCGGCGTAGGCATCGACCACCAGCCGGGCATAGCCCGTCGCGGCGCCGTAGGCGTGGCGGATCAGACGGTGGCGGTCGACAGAGGAGCCGAGAGGGTTCGGTACAGGCCCCTGTTCGAAGACGGTGACCTGATGGCCGTCCCGGCTGAGCGCCCAGGCCGCCGAAAGTCCCATGACGCCGGCACCGACGATCGCGATCAACATCGCGCGGCCGTCAGCGACGACGAGGAAGAATAAATGGGCCGGTCCCGCTCAGCGCGGCGGCCAGACGGCCTTAACCGGCCGGGCGAGATCCAGCAGGGCGCTCTGCAGATCGGACGTTTGGGACGCCTTGCCCTTGCGGTCCATGATCAGATAGGCGCCGTTCGCCGAGTCCTCCGGCGCGAGGCGGAATATCTTGTAGAGAGGGGATTCGTGCGCCCTGCGATAGACGCAGAACACGGCGTATCCTTCTTCCGCGTCGATCGTGTAGTCCAGCCATTCGTTGGCGATCACTTGCCGGCTGAACATGCTGAGTAGCCGGTTGAGGTCTTCCCTGGTGAAGTAAACCGTCTGCCGCCGCTTACGCCGTCGGCGGTTCAGATCGATTATCTGAGCCATTTATTCCCCGACAAGGCCGCGTCCCCCCTCGCCACCGGAACGCCAGCGAGCATTCCCAGATCATTCTGCGGCAGCGGCGACATTGGGTCAATTCGATGACAGAGGAGGTCATGCGCGATCACGTCATGTCGGCCGGACGATCGACGCAATGGCTCTGGAATATCTCTGGTCGGGCTGCCCCGACGGACAATCGACCCGATTTCGGCACTTTAGCGCCTTGATTTGATCCAGGTTATATCGGCCCGGTATCGGCTGGACGGACTATTTCCTCAGACTTGCAGGAGTATGCGTTCGCCTGGGGGGCGAACGAAGGTGCGCAAGACGGCGAGCGAGAAGCCGCATCGCGGCCGTTTGCGAATTTAACGCATTTAATTGATGAAGCTTCTGGGGGAAGGAGGCGGAAATACTTTTAGATTCTATCCTGTCTAAAGGAGAGGCGGTCGACGGTCGCGCGCACGGAATTGGTGCCGGCAGCGACGCCGCAAGAGGGCAGACCAAAGGCGAGGCCAAGCCGCTTCGGGTCGGCATCATGGTGGACGATCTGGTTCTGGAAACTTGGCAAAGTCAGGTCGTCACCGACATTCTAGCCAGCGAATTCGCCGATCTGGTGGCGGTCATCGTCTGTTGGGCGCCGGCCGACAAGGCGACTCCGTGGTTCGATAACCTGCGGAACCTGAACTTTCATCGGACGAGCGAGATTTACGACCTCTACGAGGCCGTTTGCCGACGGTTTCTCGGCCGAAACCTGACCTATCATCGGCGGCACGACCTCCGCACCCGGATCGACGATGTTCCGGTTCTTAACGTGGTCCCGCAGCGAGAGCGCCGCTTCTTCGACTCCCTTGCCGAAATCGATCTCGAGACCCTGCGTGCATTCGACTTCGATGTGCTGATCCGGTTCGGGTTTCGCATCCTGAAGGGCGAAATTCTTCAGATGCCGAAATGGGGCGTGTGGTCGTTCCATCATGGCGATGAGACGGGGTTTCGGGGCGGGCCGTCCTGCTTCTGGGAGATGGTGGAAGGAGAGGCGACGGTCGGCTGCATCCTTCAGGTGCTGAACGAGCGCCTGGATGGGGGACGGGTCATCTACAAGTCCTATTCGTCCTGCCCGGAGACGTTGTGGGTTTCTTCCGTGCGGGACCAGCACTACCTGAAGTCGTCTGCCTTCGTGCGGCGATGCCTCGCCACACTTCATCGGACCGGCGAGCTGCCTCGGCAGCCCTACACCAAAGGGGAGGCGCTCGGCCGGCTTTATCGCAAGCCCGGCAATCTGCGCGCGATCAAGGAATTGGGACGCCTTGGTTTCCGGACGTTCCACCAGTCGATGGCCAATGCCTTGCGCTACTCGGACTGGTCGCTGGCGGCCCGATCAGTCCATGAAGACGCTCACCCGCCGCGGGGCTTGAATGGCTTCAGGACGATCCTGGAGAACAAGGACTGGAGTCTCGCCGACCCCAACCTGATCACGGTGGACGGTGCCACCTATTGCTTCTTCGAACGCTACCAGCCCGGCAGGACGCATGGGCATATCGCCTGCTTCCGGTTCACCGAGGGCGGCCATCCGTCGCAACCGAAGGCCGTTATCGAATGCGACCACCACCTGTCCTACCCTTTCGTCTTCGAATGGGACGACGCGATCTACATGACCGTCGAAGCGGCGGAAGCGTCCTGCATAAAGGTCTTCAGGGCCGATGCGTTTCCGCTCAAATGGGTCGAGGTCGGTCGTATGCTGCCGGGGCAGAAAGCCTATGACCCCACGCTCTTCGAGCATGAAGGGCGGTGGTATCTGTTCACGGTCATCGACGAATGCGGCGGTGGATCTTTCGATGAGCTATTTCTGTTTACGTCCCACACGCCGCTCGGGCCCTGGGAGCCGCACCCCCTCAATCCGATCGTGTCCGACGTCAGGGTCGCCCGGCCGGCCGGCCGATTGTTCCACTCGGAAGGGCGGCTGCTGCGGCCGGCCCAGGATTGCAGCCGGACATACGGACGCGCGATCAACATCTGCGAGGTGACGGCGCTTTCGCCGGAGACCTTCTCGCAGAGACTGGTCGACAGGATAGAGCCGCACGAGACCGGAAAGCTCGGCTGCCACACCGTGTCACGGAGCGGCGGCTACGAAGTCATCGACCAGCGCGAATATCGTTCGAAGCTGCGGTTCAATCGACTTCTGGCGGCGCGGTGACCGCAGGATGTCGGTCGAGGCCAGTTCGGACGGGTCCGTCCGTCGCTTCTTCGGCCGTCTGTCGATCTACGCCATATCCCGGCTGGTCAATCGTGGCGTCGCCTTCGCGACCATACCGATCGTTGCCGCCTATATCGGCGGGGTCGATGCCTACGGCGCCAAGGAATATCTCGAATTCCTGATCGTGATGTCGGCGACCCTGACGCAGGGCGAAATCCTGCAAGCGCTGGTGCGCTACCTGAGCGGGGACGTCGACGGCGAGGACGAGAGGAAGGTCTTCTGGACGACGGCATTCTTCCTGGCCGTCAGCGGACTGCTCGTCGCGCTTCCCGCAACGCTGCTGCCACGAACGGCTTCAGAATGGCTGTTCGGCAGTCCCGACTACGCGGATGCCATCGCTTGCGCCGGACTGATCGTCCTGTTCAACGCCTTCTTCCGCCTCGCCCTTTCCGTTCTCGAAGCACGTCAGGCGGCACGGGCCCATGCCGTCCTGTCGCTGGGCAAGACGGCGCTTGAAGTCAGCCTGAAGCTGATCCTTCTGATGGCCTTCGGTCTGGGCTACCTCGCCGTGTTCGTCGCCGTTCTGGTCGGTGACATCGTCTTTGGCGCCATCGCTTTCTTCTACGTTGCGCGGCACCGCGTTACGTGGCCGGACATCGCCTGGCTGAAAAGGCTGATGGCGTTCTCGCTCCCGATCATGGCGACCAATCTTTGTATGTTCGGTGTCCACCAGATCGACCGCGTCTTCCTGGTGCACTTCACCGACCTCGCCGAGACGGGGATCTATGGCGTCGGGTGGAAGTTCGGGACGGTGGTCAGCGCGGTCGTCTTCGCCGCGTTCGGGACGGCCTGGTTTCCCGCGATCTTCGCGAAGGAAGATCCTGGAGAGCGTGCCGCGTTCGCGCGTCGCACCTCGTTGCTGTTCATCGCCATCGCCAGCGTCCTCACCCTGGCGGGCATGATCGGGTCGGGCGTGGCGGTCGCGATGCTGCCGGCGGACTACCAGGCAGCGCTTCCGGTCGTTCGGATCATCCTGTTCGCGCACCTGTTCTGGTTTCTCTACCAGGTGTTCTCGATCCCGTTGTTCCTGCACATGCGGACGCCGCGGGTTTTCGCCGTGTCGCTGCTGGGGCTGGGGGTCAATGTGGCTTTGAACTGGTTCCTGGTGCCGACCTATGGCGCGGTCGGCGCGGGTCTCGCCACCGTTCTCGCCTATCTGCTGCTCGCGCTCACGATCGACGCGGTCGCCCGCCGGACCGAGCCGATCGCGTTCGATCGCTTGCGTCTTTACGGGCTGGTCGCCCTGACCGGTGCGATCTACGCGCTCTGGAGCCTCGGCACGCGCTTAGACCTGAACATGTTCGTCCTGGCGGTCACCGGCCTGGCCTGCTGCGCGGCTTTCGCATGGGGCGCGGCCGTCATCGCCGGTGTTCCGTTGCGATCCGCATGGGGGTGGCGGCAGGTGGCGCCGCGGAGGAGATAGGTATGATGGAAGGCGAACAACCGAACGAGGTTCTGCCGAGGGTCCGCGAGCTGCGCGAGCGGGTGCAGGCACCGGTGCGCGAGGCAAACGATCTCGGCGGGGTTCTGTGGGGGGACTGGCTGTCGCCGCCGGTCACCCGCCTTTTCCTCAAGCTCGGCCTGAGCCCGACCGTCGCTACGGTCGGTATGCTGCCGACCGGACTGCTGGGCTGCCTGCTGGTGGCGCTCGGCGGCGGTTATTCGGTCGCCGGCGCCGTGCTGCTCGTCCTGTTCTACGTCCTGGACTGCGTCGACGGCGAGGTCGCGCGCTACCGCCGCCAGGACAAGTTTTTCTGGTCCTATGCGGACTTCTTCTTCGGCGTGTGGGTGATGTGCTTCTTCTATATCGCCCTCGGCGTCCACGCCGCCCGATATTCGGGCGAGCCTTGGCTGGGGATTCTGGGGGCGGTGTGCGTGGTGCTGTTCACGACCAAGAAGTTCGTCGACGTCTCCCACATCTTTCTGACCATTCAGCACATCATTCTGGCGCGGGGCGAACAAAGGCGGCGCTTCAGCGACGAGGTCGGGTTCGATCCCCATGACGAGATGCCGCCGCCCGATCGGGGCGACAGGCAAGCCACGACCATTGCCCGGCGCGACGTTCTCAGGCGCTATGGCAGTCCGGTCGGTCTGTTCCGGGGCGTGATCATGAATTTCCACATCGGCATCGTGCTGTTCCTGCTGGCGTCGATTATCGATCTGCTGATCCCGCCCTTCACGGCCGCCGGCGTGCCGATCGACCTCAAGTCCCTGTTTCTGATCGGCTATTTCTGTCTGCTTTCCTTCAACGCCGCCGACTACTTCATCGACGGCATGCGCGGTGGGTTCATCCGGAAGAGCCGGGAACTGGTGGAGGCGTTGCAGGGGCGCCGCACCTGACGGGAGGGGGCTGTTCGTGGAACGGATCCGATCTTTCGCGGGGTATGGCGAGGGGGGCCGACCAGGCCGACAAAAGCGGACGATCGAGCTCCACCTGCGTTTGCCTTCGCCAACGGCCGAAGCTATGGTAGCCGGCCTTCGAATCCGGGGCTTGGAGAGAGCGTTCCCTTGGGTGACATTTTCCAGGAAGTCGACGAGGCGGTACGCCAGGATCGCTGGCAGGCCGTTTGGAGCCGTTACGGGAACTGGATCATTGCGTCGGTGGTGATCGTTGTTCTGGGCACCGCCGGCATCAGCTACTGGAACAACCTGCGTGAGGAGCGGCGGCTGGAGAGCAGCGCCCGGTTCTCCGAGGGGTTGAGCCTTCTCGAACAGCAACGCTACGGCGAGTCGGCGGACGTCTTTGCCGAGCTCAGCCAGGATTCCGGCGCCGGGTACGCTCTGCTCGCCGAATTCCGTGAGGCGCAGGCGCAGGCTCAGTCGGGAGATTCGGCTGGGGCGGTGGCGACCTATGATCGCATTCGTGCCGACGAGTCGGTGAAGGATACCTATCGCGATCTCGCCGGCCTGTTCGCGGCACTGCAGCTGATGCGCTCCGGCTCGCCCGACGATGCAAAGGCGAGGCTGGAGCCTCTGAAGGGTGAGGGGAAGCCGCTGAGCCCGCTTGCCCGCGAGCTCGAAGCGCACATCCTGTTCCAGGCGGGCGACACCGACGCTGCCCGGGAGGCGTTCAAGGCGCTGTCGGATGACGTCGGCGCCCCCTCGGGCGTGCGCAGCCGAGCGGCGGAAATGGTCGACGCGATAGAAGGTGGCGAAGCGGAATGACGCGTTTTTCGCGGCACATCGCCACGGGCCGCGCGGTTCTTCTTGTCGCTCTGATCGCTCCATCGCTGGCAGGGTGCGATCTGCTGCCCGACTGGCTGGGAGCGCCGGACAACGAGACGCCGCTGCCCGGCGAGCGCATTTCCATCCTGACGCTGGAAGAGCAGCTCGAACCCGATCCCGATCTCGCCAATACCGACGTCCGTCTGCCCCCGCCCTATGTCAATCGGGCTTGGCCGCAGCCGGGCGGCAATGCGCAGAACGAGATGGGACATCTGGCGGGCGCCGATCGCCTGCAACTCGTCTGGAGTGCCGACGCGGGTGAAGGCGACGGCCGGGACGAGCGCATCCTGTCGGGACCGGTCGTCGCGGACGATCGCGTCTATACGATCGATTCCGAGATGATGGTCAGCGCCTTCGATGTCCGCAATGGCTCGCGCCTGTGGAGTGTCGATCTGGAACTCGACGAGGAGAGCAGCTCCGCGCTCGGCGGCGGGATCGCCTATGACGGCGGACGTCTCTATGTGACGACTGGCTATGGCCATGTCCTGGCGCTGGACGGGCGGACCGGTGCCGTGATCTGGCGGAGCCCGGTCGGCGCGCCGTTTCGCGCGGCGCCCACCGTGGCCGATGGCCACGTTTTCGCCGTCGCATTCGACAATCAGCTGTTCGTGCTGTCGGCCGCCGATGGTTCCGTACAGTGGAGCCATACCGGCATCGCCGAAACGGCAGGGCTGCTCGGTGCTGCCAACCCGGCGGTGGCCGACGGGGTCGTGGTCGCCCCCTATTCATCCGGGGAGGTGTTCGCCTTCCGGGTCGAGGACGGACGCGAGCTGTGGTCGGATACGCTGATCCTGCAGGGCCGTCTCGGCGCCACGGGACAGCTCATGGACATCGATGCCAGCCCGGTGATCCTGGACGGTACCGTCTATACCGTCAGCTATGGCGGCCGTGTGCTCGCCACCGACCTCGACAGCGGGCGGCGGATATGGAACCAGGAGATCGCCGGCCAGGAAACGCCGTGGGTGGCGGGGGACTGGCTTTACCTGGTGACCATCCATGGCGAAGTCGTCTGCGCCAGCCGTACGGACGGGCGGGTCCGTTGGGTGCATCAGCTTCCGCGCTTCGAGGACCCGGAGGAAAAATCGGGCGCCATCGTCTGGTCGGGCCCTGTGCTGCTCGGCGACCGGTTGATTCTGACCGGCAGCCATGGCGTCGCCGTCGCGATCTCGCCCTATACCGGGAATCTGCTGGGCCAGCAGGAGCTTCCGGCCGGTGGCCGTCTGCCGCCGGTGATAGCGCAGGGTACGGTCTATCTTCTCACCGAGGACGCCGACCTGTTGGCTTTGCGCTGAGGCGAAAGCGGTAGACCCAGTCGCGGACGGAGCACCGCCGTCCGTCATCCCGGACGACCCTTTGCATCCCCACGCACCGTCGCGTGTTACGCGTCTGCACGTTCGGTCCTTCTTCGGGGAGTTTCGTCATGCTGGGTATCGCCCGTCGTCCGCTCGTCGTGGCCATAACCGCCGCTGCTTTCGCGTTTTCCGCTCTACCGGCACAAGCGTTCCAGATGGTCACAGGCACCGCCTCGGTGCACAACGTCGACCTGACCTTCTGGGTCAACGGGGTGGCCGTCGAGACTTTCTCGGGAGAGCAGTTCGGTGGCTTGCCCTTCGTCCTCTGGCTGGTACCGGGGGAGAACGAAGTGACGGTGCGAGGCGTGGCCACCGGTGACGAGCCCGGCGCGGAGGCGGACGTTACCGTCGCCGACGAGGGCAAGATTCTCGACTATCAATGGTCGGCCGCCGAACCGGACGCCAGCGTCACGTTCGACGTTTCCGATACCCCGGAATGGGTCTGGCTGTCGGCGCCCGCGAAGCCGGACGCTGAGGATGAGGTCGCCGATGCTGTGCAGGCGGCCCACGACGCCCTGACGTCGGGGGATGCCGAGGCCTTCCGTGCCATCATGGGCGGGCAGATTACGGATGCGGCGGCCCTGATGGGACAGGAACAGGTCGACGCCATGGCGGACGATATCTTCACTGCGCTGTCGACGAACACCAAACCGCTGCCCGAGCTCACCATCGAGTCCTACCGCGGCGGACAGGTGTACAAGGTCGTCGGGCCGAGCGGCCGCGCGGCGCTGGAAGCCGAAACCGACGACGGCGGCGTCACCAACTTCGGGACCTTCTTCGCGTTCATCGACGGCCGCTGGCGGATCATCCGGTAGCGACGGTGTGGGGCGAATACGCCGTCGTCCTTACGGAATCCTTGCCCCCGACGCCATGACCTCAGCATAGTCCCCGGCGGCCCGCGGGGCGTAGCCGGCGGCGGCATTCGGTCGTCGGCCGGGGAGGCGGGCTATAGTCTTGGGACGGCGCGACCGATTGCGGCGCGCGCCGGTGAGGAGTGGATGTCATGGGGATCGCGGTCGCGATCATCGGCCGGCCCAATGTCGGCAAATCGACCTTGTTCAATCGTCTTGTCGGCCGGGCGCTGGCGCTCGTCGACGACACGCCGGGCGTCACCCGTGACCGGCGGGTCGGCGAGGCGCGTCTGGGGCCGCTCCGTTTCACCGCGATCGATACCGCCGGCCTCGACGATGTCGTGCCCGAAGGCGAGGCGATCAACGACGACACCCAGAGCCGCATCCGCGCCCAGACCGCCAGGGCGCTCGATGCGGCGGATGTCGTCCTGTTCGTCATCGACGGCAAGGCTGGGGTGACCCCTCTCGACGAGACCTTCGCCGGCTGGCTGCGCCGCGGCGATGTTCCGGTGATCGTCGTGGTGAACAAGACCGAGGGGCGCGCCGGCGGTATGGAGGCGATGGACGCCTACCGCCTTGGTCTTGGCGATCCGGTACCGATCTCGGCCAAGCATGGCGAGGGGATGGAAGCCCTCTATGCGGTACTCGCTCCCTTCGCCGAAGCGGCGACTGACGACGAGGATGAGGACGAAGACTCGGTTGTGAAGGATGATGGCGAAGGTGACGCCGAAGGACCGATCAGCCTGGCCATCGTCGGCCGGCCGAACACGGGCAAGTCGACGCTGATCAATCGTCTGCTCAACGAGGAGCGGGTCGTGACAGGACCCGAGGCCGGGCTGACACGCGACGCCATCGCCGTCGACTGGACCCATGCCGGCCGGGCGATCCGGCTGATCGATACCGCCGGTCTTCGCCGTCGTGCCCGCGTGGTCGATCCGCTGGAAAAGCTCGCGACGGCGGACAGCCTGCGGGCGCTCCGTTATGCCCAGGTGGTGGCGCTGGTCCTTGACGCGACGGTGCCGCTGGAACGCCAGGAGCAGACGATCGCCGCCCATGTCGCGCAGGAGGGGCGGGCGCTGCTCGTGGTTGCCAACAAATGGGACCAGGTCACCGACAAGCAGGGGACGCTCAAGCGGCTGAGGGAGCAGCTCGAGAACGATCTCACGCAGGTGCGCGGGCTGAAGTTCGTGCCGCTGTCGGCCCTGACCGGGGCCGGCGTGGGCAAGCTGATGCCTGCCGTGCTCGAGGTCTACGAGAAGTGGAACATCCGCATCTCCACCGCCCGGCTCAACCGCTGGTTCGCCGATGCCATCGCCTACCACCCGCCGCCGGCCGTGTCGGGTCGGCGCCTGAAGCTCCGTTACATCACCCAGATCAAGTCGCGCCCGCCGACCTTCGTCCTGTTCACCACGCGCCCGGCCGACCTGCCCGACGCCTATCGCCGCTACCTGGTGAACGGCATCCGCGAGGCGTTCGACCTGCCGGGCGTTCCGATCCGCCTGCTGCTCAGGAAGGGCAAGAACCCTTACGTCGGCTGATCCTCGCACCAGCGCCGCCATGCGTCGCGATAGGTCCCTTCGATCGCCCGGGCGAGGCTCGCCCCGTCGGTGAGGGGGGAGGCGGCCATGGCCGGACGGAGCTCGGTCCGGTAGCGGCGCAGGCGTTCGGGATCGTTGGCGAGGGCCAGGGCCCGCTCGACATAGGCGTCCGCGCTGTCGGTGACGAGGTCGTCGGCGCCGACCGTCTTGAGCAGGCTGGCGCCGACGCGGCTCGCATGCACGTCGCCGGCGAACGTCAGCACCGGCACGCCCATCCACAGCGCTTCGCAGGTCGTCGTCGTGCCGTTGTAGGGGAAGCTGTCGAGGGCCAAGTCGATATTGGCGTAGAAGGTGAGGTGGTCGGAGACCTCGGCCAGATAGCCGAACAGCCGCACCCGCTTGGGATCGACGCCCTCCTCGACGAACATCCGGCGGTAGCGTTCGGCTGTGGGCTCGTCGGCGAAAGGGCCGGCCTTCAGCAGCATCCGTGAGTTCGGCACACCCTTGAGGATGCGGGCCCAGACGGCGATCGTCTCCCGCGTGATCTTCGTGTTGTTGTTGAACGAGCCGAAGGTGATGCGGTTGACGCGATCGGCGGGAAGTTCGCCGGGCTCCGGGGCCTGGGGCGAGGGCTTGTAGGCCAGGAAGCAGCGGGGCAGGCGGACCAAAGCCTCTGCATAAAGGGTGTCGCCCTGGCCCGGCGGGTCGGCGACGGCATCGGTCAGGCGGTAGTCGATCCGCGACAGGCCGGTCGTGTTGGGATAGCCCAGATAGGTCATCTGGATCGGCGCCGGCTTGTGGGCGAAGGCCGGCAGCCGGTTCTTGGCCGTGTGGCCGGCGAGATCGACCAGGATGTCGATCGAGTCGCCGGCGATCTTTTCGGCCAGGGCGTCGTCGTCCAGGGCGGCGATGTCGTGCCATTCGTCGGCGGAGGCCTTCAGGCGTTCGGTGACCGCATCCGGGGCGGTGACATGGGCGTAGCACACGGCCTCGACCGTAGCGCGATCATGGGCGGCGAGCAGCGGCTCGAAGAAATAGGCGACGGAATGCCGGCGGAAATCGGGCGAGACATACCCCACCCGAAGCCGTTTCTCCGGCGTCCGCGCGTTGGGCCACGCCTTGGGGAGAGGGACGGCGGCTTCGGCCGAGTCTCCCCAGCTCCTGTGCTCCGCGGCGACGGCGGCGGGGTCGCGCTGGTCGTAGTTCAGGACGAAGAGCAGGTTCGACTGCGCCTTGTAATAGGTCGGGTCGATCTCGAAGGCGCGGCGGAAGGCGGCGGCCGATTCCTCCAGCCGTCCCTGATTGCCGAGCGCATAGCCGAGATTGGAGAGCGCCTCGGTGTAGTCGGGCCGGACCGCCAACGCCCGTTCGCAGCAGTCGACCGCTTCCGTAAGCCGGCTCTTCACGATCAGGGTATAGGCGAGGTTGGAAAGCGCGGTCGAGAAGTCGGGCTTGAGCCGTACCGCCTCCCGGAGCGACGCCTCGGCCGCGTCGATCCGGGCGAGCTGGTGGTAGAGGACTCCGAGATTGGAGTGGATGTCGGGGTCTTCCCGGTCGAGGTCGCGGAGCGCCTCGTAGACTTCGATCGCTTCCTCGTAGGCGCCGAGTGCGTGAAGCACCATGCCCAGCGAGACGCGGGCTTGCGTGAAGTCCGGGTCGAGGCGATGGGCGGTGCGATAGGACTCGGCGGCCTCCTGGTGATGTCCGGCGGCGTGGAGCGCGCGTCCCAGCAGAAAGTGAGCCTGGGCGTCCGCGGGGGCGAGCACCGCCGCACGCCGGGCGGCGGCTTCGGCATCGGACCATCGCTCCTCGGCGAGGTATTGCCGGGCATAGGCGATCGGGACTGCAGGAAGGTCCGGGCGTAGCGCCGCCGCCTGATCCAGTGCCTGCATGCCGTCCTCGGGCCGTTCGGCGGCGAACAGCGCGTTGGCGAGGTTGAGATGGGCCTCGGCGAAATCGGGCTTGAGCGCGATCGTCCGGCGGTAAGCGGCTTCGGCTTCGTCGTAACGTTCGCCGGCGGTCAGCGTGTTGCCGAGGTTGTAGTAGCCCTCGGCGTAGCTCGGGTCGAGGGCGACCGCTCGGCGATGGCTGGCTTCCGCTTCCTCCAGCCGGTCCAGCGACTTGAGCACGTTGCCGAGATTGCCGTGGAGCCGGGGTAGCCTGTCGAGCTGGACGGCGGCCTGGCGATAGATTTCGACCGCTTCCTCCAGCTTTCCGAGATCGCGGAGGGCATTCCCCAGGTTGAACTGGGCGGCGGCGAGGTCGGGCCGGAGAGCGAGGGCCTGCCGGTAGGCGGCTTCGGCTTCTTCCAGCGCGCCCTGGGCGGTGAGAGCGTTGGCGAAGTTGAACCACAGCTCCGGCGTCTCGGGGCTGCCGGTGATCGCGCGGCGGTAGGTCTCGACGGCTTCCTCGGTGCGGCCGAGGCGGCGGAGGGCGTTGCCGAGATTGACGAGCGAGTCGGGGTGGTTCGGAAAGGCGTCCAGAACGCGCAGGTAACCGGCGGCCGCTTCCTCCAGCCGGTTTTCCTGGTGGGCGGCGACGGCTTGCCGAAAAAGGGTGGAGACCGCGGGCGCCGTGGCGGGCGAAGCTTGCGCGGGCGCGTCACTGCTCGCGGCAGCACGCGGTGCCTTCTTGCGCTTCCGGCTTACCGGCACTCGTCGATTTCCACCCGCGGACCCATGCACCGCTTATCGCCGACCGGCCTGCGGGCGGCAAGCCTTGCGGTCAATAGGCCTTCACCACCTCTCCGTGTCTGCCGCAGTCGGCCGCGGCTAGGTCGACGAAGACGTCGGTGATCGATTCCGGGGTCGGCAGGGTCATCGGGTCCTCGCCGGGCATCGCCAGGGCCCGCATCGCGGTGCGGACGGTGCCGGGATCGACGAGGTTGACGCGGACCGTGGACTTGGCGACCTCGGCCGCATAGATACCGACCATCATCTCCAGCGCTGCCTTACTGGCGGCGTAGGCGCCCCAATAGGCGATCGGCCGCCGTGCCGCGCCCGAGGTGACGAACAGGGCGCGCCCATCGGGTGCGGCGCGGAGCAGGGGATCGAAGCTGCGGATCAGGCGCCAATTGGCGGTGACGTTGAGGTCCATCACCCGTTCCCAGACTTCCGGCCGGATATGGCCCATCGGCGCCAGGGTGCCGAGCGTGCCGGCATTGCCGACCAGGACGTCGAGCCGTCCCCAGCGCTCGGCCACGGCCCCGCCCAGGCGGTCTATGCCCGAGCCGTCGGTGAGGTCGAGGGGCACCAGAGTCGCCGGTTCGGCCCCGGTTGCCTGGACGCGGTCGTCGACGGCTTCCAGCTCCTTCTTGCCGCGGGCGACGAGGACCAGATGGGCGCCTTCCTGGGCGAAGCGTTCGGCGACTGCGGCCCCGATGCCGCGGGACGCGCCGGTGACGAGGGCGATGCGGCCGGCGAGACGGCCCGGTGCGGCTGCCACCCTCCTTAACCGTTGCTGACCAGCAGCGAGAGCTGTTCGAGCTCGTTTCCGCCGTTCTGGTCGGTCAAGGGGATCGGATAGGCGCCGGTGAAGCAGGCGTCGCAGAACTGCGGCATCTCGTCGTTGCGCTTCTCGTGCCCCATTGCCCGATAGAGTCCGCCGATCGAAATGAAGGCGAGGCTGTCGACCTGAATCTCCCGCGCCATGGCTTCGACGTCGAGGCGGGCGGCGAGCAGGTCCTTTCGCTGCGGCGTATCGACGCCGTAGAAGCAGGAATAGGTAGTGGGCGGGCTGGCGATCCGCATATGCACCTCGCGTGCACCGGCTTCGCGGACCATCTGGACGATCTTCCGTGACGTGGTGCCGCGGACGATGCTGTCGTCGACCAGCACCACACGCTTGCCGGTGAGAACCGCGCGATTGGCGTTGTGCTTCAGCTTGACGCCGAGATGGCGGATGTTGTCGGTCGGCTCGATGAAGGTGCGGCCGACATAGTGGTTGCGGATAATGCCGAGGTCGAAGGGGACACCGGCTTCGATGGCGTAGCCGATGGCGGCAGGGACACCCGAGTCGGGAACCGGCACCACCAGGTCGGCGGGCGTCCCGCTCTCACGGGCGAGCTCGGCGCCGATGCGCTTGCGGGCTTCGTAGACGCTGGATCCCTCGACGACGCTGTCGGGCCGGGCGAAGTAGATGTATTCGAAGATGCAGAAGCGGTCCTGCGTGTTTCGGAACGGCTTCAGGCTGCGAATGCCTTCACGGGTGATGATGACGATCTCGCCTGGCTCGATGTCCCGGATGAAGGTCGCGCCGAGAATGTCGAGGGCACAGGTCTCGGAGGCGAGGATCGGGGCGCCGTCGAGCGTTCCCAGCACCAGCGGGCGGACGCCGTAGGGATCGCGGGCACCGACCAGCTTGCCTTCGGTCAGCATCAGCAAGGCATAGGCGCCGTCGATGGCGGTGAGCGCGTCGATCAGGCGGTCGACGACATCGGCCTGCCGGCTGGTGGCCATCAGATGGGTGATGACCTCGGTGTCCATCTCCGACTGGAAGATGCAGCCGCGGCGGACGAGGTCCCTGCGCAGGGTCTTGGCGTTGGTGAGGTTCCCGTTATGGGCGATGGCGACGCCGCCGAACGACAGCTCGGCGAAGATCGGCTGCACGTTCCGCATGATCGTCTTCTTGCCCG